>ODAK010003076.1_pt1 | contig 17382 bp, 18 predicted proteins | sample 1539591 | NCBI WGS metagenome assembly ODAK01 (sample SAMEA3539303, study PRJEB22396) | soil metagenome | biome: tundra; feature: field; material: soil | place: USA | collected 2010-05 | depth 0.15 m
GGGCCGCCGGGAAGCGCCAGCGGCTCGCGCGCCGTCAGCTCCGCCACGCGCGCCACCAGCTCGGCGGCCGTGATCCCATCGTCTGGAAAGCGGCCGCGCACGCCGATCTCGCGGCCGCCGTAGCGACCGAACGGCTGGCGATCCTCGAGCCCCAAGCCGGCCGCGATCAGCGCGTTGTTACCGATCGTGGGGTGGGCGTCCAGCGGCAGGTGGTAGGAGGCGAGGCTGACGTCGGCTGCCAACAGGACCCGCAGGCGGTCGCGAAGTGCGCCGACCACGCGGGCGTCGTCCCCCTCCCAGAACAGGCCGTGATGGGTGACGATCAGTTGCGCCCCGGCGGCGATCGCGCGCTCGAACAGCTCCACGCTCGCGGATACCCCCGTTGCAAGATGCGTGACCTCGGTGGCGCCCTGCACCTGCAAGCCGTTGGGACAGTGGTCCACGAAAGCGTCCGGCTCGAGCAGGCGGTCGAGCTCGGTGAGCATCTCGTTGAGCTGAGCCATCGGCTTCGCACCGTAGCGGACGCCCCGGCTATGGGATACTGCGGCCCTTCATCGGGGCGTGGCGCAGCCTGGTAGCGCGCACCGTTCGGGTCGGTGAGGTCCCCGGTTCGAATCCGGGCGCCCCGATAAGAGGAGCCCTGGTAGCGGCACGGCGAGCGCGGGGAACCCGATCAGCGTGCGACGGTGCGCGCCCGGGCCGTCGCCCTGCCTCGTCGCCGTCCTGCCCACCCACAACCGAGACGAGCGGCGTTCAACCGTTGCTCCGCTCACTCCGCTGACGCCGGGGGGTGCCGGCACGCTCGCCCCGCGCTCGGCCCGATCCGCCCTCAGGCTCCGCCGTAGCTGACGATCAGGTCGGTGGCGACGCCGAGCAGAAAGCCGCCGGCGAGCAGGTAGAGCCCGAGCTCGCGGTGTCCGTAGCGCCGAACGCCGGCCCAGATCTCGCCGATCACGTAGAGGATCGCACCGCCGGCCAGGGCATAGAAGCACAGCTCGAGCGGGCCCGAGTGAACCTGGTAGCCGAGCATCGCGCCGAGGAAGGTCGGCCCGCCGCCGACCAGGCCCGCGACCCCCAGCCATCTCCAGGAGGGCCTCACACCGCCCAGCGGGCCGACGATGCCGAAGCCCTCAGTTGCGTTATGCAGCGCGAAGCCGATGATCAGCACGGTCGCGAGTCCGATCGCTCCAGCCCTCGCCGACACGCCGATCGCCAAGCCCTCGGCGAAGTTGTGCAGGCCGATCGCGACGGCGATCGTCATCCCGGTGCGCAGCGCGTTCGCGCGCAGCAGCGCCGCGTCGCCGTGCACTCGCGCCGCCTCCTCCGTTGCGACGACGCCGCCGACGGCTGCCCCCGCGATCGGCGCAGCCGCGCGGCGCGGGCTCCGTATTCGCCGTTCGGCGCCGGCGATGCCGGCGGTTCCGGTGACGAAGCCCACGGCGAGCAGCGCGAACAGCCACAGCACGTGTCCGAAGCTGGTGTGGCCGTGCTTGAAGCGGTCGAGCGTTGCGGCGATGATCGCCTGAGCGTTGGTCGTCACGTCCATGAAGATGAACGCGAGAATGCCGGCCGAGAACATCGCCAGGCCGACCCGCAGCCGGTCGTCGATCCGCTGCACTCGACCGACCGGCAGGCCGAGGTAGATCGTGATGCCGGCGATCGCCCCCAGCAAGGCCGTTTCGGCGAAACTCATGAACCCTCTCCTCAGGTCCGCCTAATTAGGGACGCCTAACTTCTAGCACACGTGAGGCTGCGGGGCCAGCGACCGCCGAGCGCGAGGCACCCTCCATGGCGCCGCCGCGCGAGCCAGCGGGCGCCGCGAGCTCAGCTCTTGTGCGCCGATCCGCGCATCGGGATCGCGAGCACCGGGCGCTTGCTGTTCTGCAGCAGCGCGTGCGAGAGCGCGTTCGAGAGCGCCTCGCGCATCCCGTGCAATGAGCGCGTGCCGGTGATGATCGCGTCCACGTCGAGCTCGTCCGCAGCCTCGACCACGGCCTCCCAGACCGACGTGCGAAGCGCCGCCGTGTGCGGCGTCGCGTCGAGTCCGGCATCGCTTGCGAGCTTGGCGCCGGCTGCGGCCAGCGCCGCGGAGTCGGATTCGATCCCGGCGTCTGCGTCCCCGACGCCGTCGCCGAAGTAGGGGCCGAGCGCCGAGTAGCGCGCGACGATGCGCTCGAGCGGCTCCCAGACGTTGAGCACATGAACGCGCGCGCCGGGAAAGAGCTTGACGGTCACCGCGATGGCGTGCGCGGCGCGCTCCGAGCCGTCGTAGCAGACCAGAACTGCGGGGGCCTCATCTGTCACGGGAATCCCTGTTCGTTTCGCTTGCGTTCGACCTTACCTGGGGGACCCTACCTCAGAAAAGCGCTGATTGTGCAAACGACTCACAGCGAGAAAAAATGAGTATTGGACATACCACCGATCACGTCCTACCCTGTGTTTTCCTCTCCTCCCCCGTGCAAGGCCTCCGCGAACCATCTTGATCCCTCACGGAGGTCTTGCACATTTAAGCGACCCGGCGAGCGCTCGAACCGCGCCGCCACCGCAGGCGACTTGGCTGCTTCGAAGCCGCTGACTACTTGGCAGTCGCGCGCGGCGGCTTGGCAGCAGATGCCTTCGAAGGCGACCGCGCGAGGCGGGCGAGCTCGAGGAACGCGTCGCGCACCGGGGAGCCCGTGCCGCGCCGCCATGCGGCCGACAGCTCGATCGTCGGAGTCGGTCCGGCGATCGGCCTGAACGCCACACCGCTGCGGTCGACTGCTCCGACCGACGCCGGGACGAGCGACACGCCGAAGCCGCCCGCGACCAGACTGATGATCGTCTGCATCTCGGCCACCTCCAGCACGTCCTCCGGGACCCCGCCGGCGTCCCCCATCGCCGAGCTGAGACTGGCGAACAGGCCCGGCGAGTCGCGGCGTGCAAGGATCACGAACGTCTCGCCGCGCAGGTCTTCGGCGTGCAGTCGACGGCGCGCGGCAAGCGGATGCTCGGCGGGCAACGCCGCGACGAGCCGCTCGCGCTGAATCGTCATCAGTTCGAGCTGGGGATCGATGGCGGATGCCGCGACGGGCCCGCGGATCACTCCCACGTCGAGCTCCCCGCCGACCAGCGCCTGCAGTTGGGAGAGCGTCGGTAACTCCCGCAGCACGAGGTCCACGTCGGGACGACCGGCACGGAACTCGCGCAGGATGTCCGGCAGGGTCGGGCTGAACATGGCCGAACCGACGAAGCCGATCGAGAGCGTGCCAAGTGACCCGCGAGCGACGTTGCGGGCCCGCTCGGAGGCCCGCTCGACCGCGGCGAGAATCGCCCGCGTGTCATCGCGGAAACCCTCTCCGGCAGCGGTCAGGGCGACCCGTCGGCGGTTGCGCTCGAGCAACGTCACGCCCAGCTCGCGCTCGAGCGCTCGAATCTGCTGGCTGAGCGGTGGCTGGGAGATGTGCAGGCGCGTCGCCGCACGGTGGAAGTGCAGTTCCTCGGCGACCGCGAGGAAGTAACGAAGGTGGCGGAGCTCCATGACGAAGGAACCCTACGCTCGCCGGAGAGGCGGATGCGCGAGAATCACCCGCGAGACCATGAACGAGGAGACGCCGCCCGCCACGCAGCTGACGCCCGCGCACGCCGACGCGATCGAGATCTTCGCCGAGGTACTCGCGCAGAGCGAGGAGGAGGGGCTCGGTGACGACTTCTACAGCCGCCTGTGCGAGGGGATCACGCGCTGCACGGCTCTGCGCCGGGTCGTGATCTTCCGCTACGACTCCGCGCGCCGGCGGATCCTCGCCGCCGGCAGCTTCGGCGTGGACCTCGAGCTGTTTCACGGGGACTTCTTCACGCTCGAATCGGCGGCGCTCGCCCGCGAGGCACTCGAGCAGGATCGCGTGCTCGAGATCGCCGAGGATCTGGAACGCCAGCTGCCGGCCGAGTATGTCGCGCGCCTGCAGGCGCGCACCGTCGTCTGCTCGCCGATGTCGGCGCGTGGCCGTTGGATGGGGGCAATCCTCGGCGACCGCGGCGGCGACGGACCGCCGCTGACCGACGCCGAGCGCGAGGTGCTCTGGATCCTCGGCAAGATGGCCGCGCTCGCGGCGATGGCACGCGCCGCGACCCGCCAGCACGAACGAGCGGTGGCGCTCGAGCAGCGGATCGACCTCGCGCGCGAGGTCCACGAAGGGGTCGTGCAGCGGCTGTTCGGCGTCTCGATGGCCCTCTCCGGCGATCAGCCATTCGACAAGCAGACCCGTGTGCGCTGCGCCGAGGAGGTTCAGCTGGCGCTCGGCGACCTGCGCACAGCGATGCAGCGACCGCTGGGCCGCTCCGCAGCCGCAACCAACACGACGCTCGCCGAGGAGGTCCAGCGGCTGCGCCACGAGTATCCCGACCTGGGAATCTCGCTCGATGACGACGACACGCTCGCCGCGCCCGCGGCGCTCGAGCCGCTCGCCCAGTCGGTGCTCGCGGAAGCGATTCGCAACGCCCACAAGCACGCGCACGCGACCCGCGTCGGCGTGCGCAGCCAGATGCGCGACGGGACCTTCGTGCTCGAGGTGACCAACGACGGCGTCGGAGGCGGGGGCGAGCCGGCTGGAATGGGCCTGCGCCTCGCCGGCTTCGAAGCGCTGCAGGCCGGCGGGCTACTCGAATTCGGCGCGCGCGAGGCCGACCGCTGGCAGGTCCGCCTGGTCGTCCCCTACGAGGAATCATGAGCAGCACCCCGGAGGAGGAGTTCGACGCCCTCGGCGAGCACTCCAAGCTGCGCGTGCTGATCGTCGACGATCACGACGTGGTGCATTGGGGCTTTCGCCTGATGCTCGGCAATCAACCCTGGGTCGAGCGCTGCCTCAGCTCGCGCACGGGAGCGGAGGCCTACGCTCTGGCCGAGCGCTACAAGCCGGACGTCGCGCTGGTCGATCTGTTCATCGGCGAGGAGTCGGGGCCGGAGATCTGCCAGCAACTGCGCGAGCGCTCGCCCGACACCAAGGTTCTGTTGATCAGCGGCGCCGGCCGGATCTCACCCGGCGCGGCGAAGGCGGCCGGCGCGTCCGGCTTCATACCGAAGGACTGGGGCGCCGCGGACATCTCGCGCGCGGTGCGCATGGTCGGCCTCGGCATGACCGTCTTCCAACCCCAGAGCGATGGCGCGGCCACGTCGCTCTCACCGCGCGAGCGGGAGGTACTCGACCTGATCGCTCGCGGTGCAACCAACCGCGAGATCGCCGCAGCGCTGCATCTCTCGCCTCACACGATCCACGAGCACACGAGCAGCCTCTACCGCAAGCTCGGCGCCCGCAACCGCGCCGACGCCGTCCAGCGGGCCCATCGCGCGGGTCTGACGGAGTAGGGGCCGATGGCGGCCTTCCTGGTCATGCTCCGCCGCTCCGGCCCACGCTGGGATCCGTCGCGGCCGCTGGAGGAGCAGGCCGACTGGCTCGCGCATGCCTCCTTCATGGACGGTCTCGTGGACGCGGGATTCATCATCCTGGGCGGGCCGCTGGCCGACGAGCAGCGCGTGGTGCACGCAGTCGAGGCAGAGTCCGAGGACGCGGTCCGCGCCGCGCTCGCGCGCGATCCGTGGAGCGAGACGCATCTGCGCCTCGAGTCGATCGAGCCGTGGACGATCCGGCTCGACGGGCGGGAGCACCCCCCAAGTGGGGGGGTCGGCTCCCCCTGAGCGGGGGTGATGCGCCGCCGCGGCGAGCACGCCCCGCCTGGACACGCGATGATGTCGGCGTGCGTGTCGAACGGGGCTGGGCGGTCCTCTTTCCGGGGCAGGGGGTGTCCGTGGCGCGGTCCCAGGACCGCGTCGCCCGTGTCCTGCCGTCGCTCCTGGACCGCGCCGGCGAACTGATCGGCGAGGACTGCTTCGAGCTGGCGGGCGAGTCCACGCGCTTTGCCCAGCCGGCGATCTTCCTCTCCAGCCTGGCCGGCTTCCTCGAGCTCGAGGAAGCCGCCGAGGCCGTGGCCTTCGCCGGGCATTCGCTGGGCGAGCTCTCGGCGCTCGCGGCGGCCGGCGCGCTCGCGTGGGAGGACGCGCTCGAGCTGGTCGTCTTGCGGGGGCGCCTGATGGATGAGTCGGGGCGCTCAAGCGGCGACGGCAGCATGTTGGCGCTGCTGAAGAGCACCCCCGAGATGGCGGCCGAGGTGGCGGACGCCGCCGGTGTCTGGGTGGCCAACGACAATGCTCCGGGCCAGACCGTGCTCGCCGGTCCGCGTGAGGGCCTGCGCAGAGCGGCTGAGATTGCCCGTGAGCGTGGCGTACGCTCGCTGGCGCTCGACGTCACCGGAGCGTTCCATTCCCCCTGGATGGCCGCCGCGCAGGAGCCGTTTCGCGCGGCGCTCGAGCGCACGAACGTCGCTGAGCCATCGGTCACGGTGTTCTCCGGCCTGACCTCGCAGCCGTTCGTCGATGTGCGCGACGAGCTCGCGCGCGCGCTGACCTCTCCGGTGCGCTGGCGTGAGACGATGGTCGCCCTCGCCGACCACGGCGCGCACACCTTCGTCGACGTCGGCCCCGACCAGGTGCTCGCCCGGCTGGCCGTGCGCAACGTCGAGAGCGCGCAGGCGATCGCGCTCGAGGAGCACTATGTCGGCAACGTTTGAACAGGCTCAGCCGAGCGGAACACCCACCACGCTCGTGCACGCGGGGATCGTCGGGCTCGGATGCGCACTGCCGCAACGGATCGTGGCCAACGCCGAGATCAGCCCGGCGATTGGCGTCGAGGCCGACTGGATCGAGCGGCGCACCGGGATCCGCGAGCGCCGCTATGCCGAGCCCGGCGCGCAACTGGCGGAGCTGGCCGCGGCGGCCGGGCGCTCCGCGCTGGCCGATGCCGGCGTGCGCGGCTCGCAGGTCGACCTCGTGCTGGTGGCGAGCTGCAGCCAGGACTCCGTGATGCCCAACGCCGCGCCGCAGGTCGCGCACGCGCTCGGGGCCGAGGGGGCCGGGGCGTTCGACGTCGGTAGCGCCTGCACGGGCTTTCTATCGGCGCTGGCCGTGGCGCGCGCGATGCTCGTGTCGGGAGCGTCGCAGACCGCGCTCGTGATCGGGGCTGAGATCATGTCGCGCCACGTCGACCCGCGCGACCGCAACACGGCCGCGCTCTTCGGGGACGGTGCCGGCGCGATCGTCGTGACGGCGGGTGGGCCGGGCGAGCTGGGGCCGGTGATCCTTGGCAGCGACGGCTCTCGCGCCGCGCTGGTCGTCGCCGATCGCGAGACCCAGCTGCTCGCGATGGACGGCCACGAGACCTTCAAGCAGGCCGTGAGGCGGCTGGCCGAGGCCTCGATCGCAGCGTGCGATGCGGCCGCGGTCGCGCTCGGCGAGCTCGACCTCTACGTCTACCACCAGGCCAACACGCGGATCCTGGCGAGCCTTGCGGAGCGGCTCGAGCTCGATCCGGGCAAGGTGGTCGATGCAATCGCCACAGTCGGCAACACCTCGGCCGCGAGCGTCCCGCTGGCGCTCGAGCAGGCGCGCGCCGACGGGCGCCTGAGCTCAGGCATGCGCGTGCTGCTGGCGGCCGTCGGTTCCGGCTTCACCTGGGGTGCGAGCGTGGTCGAGTGGGGGATGCGATGAGCGATGCCCGACCGCCTGGCGCCTGCGCACTGGTCACCGGTGGCTCACGCGGCATCGGCGCGGCGATCGCCCGGGCGATAGCCGCCGCTGGTTGGCCGGTCGCGATCACCTACCGCACCGGCGCGCAGGAGGCCGCTGCGATCGTCGGCTCGATCGAGGCCAGCGGCGGCCGGGCCGTGGCGATCGAGGGAGACGTCGCCGACCCGGCGGTGCCGGCGATGCTGTTGGACGCGGCGGCGCAGGCGTTCGGCGGGCCGGTGCTGGTGCTCGTCAACAACGCGGGTGTGCGCGCCGACGGCCTCGCGCTCTCGCTCAGCGACGAGGACTGGCGAATCGTGCTCGACACCAATCTCGGCTCGACCTTCCGACTCACGCGGACCGCGCTGCGCGCGATGATCCGTGCCCGCTTCGGACGGGTGGTCAACATCGCCTCGGTCGTTGGGCCGCGGGCGAACGCCGGCCAGGCGAACTACGCGGCCTCGAAGGCGGCGGTGATCGCCTTCACCAAGACAGCCGCGGTCGAGGTGGCGCGGCGGGGGGTCACGATCAACGCCGTGGCGCCGGGCCTGATCGCGACCGACATGACCGAGGACATTCCGGAGGCGTTTCGTGACAAGGTGCCGGCTCAGCGCGCCGGCACGCCGGAGGAGGTCGCCGCGGCGGTCGCCTTCCTGGTCTCCGATGGAGCCGGCTACATCACCGGCAGCACCGTATACGTCGACGGCGGATTGTCCGCCTGACCGCAACGAAAGGACACCCATGGCAGACCACACCAGCGAGCAGATCGAGAAGGTCATCACCGACTCGCTGATCAGCTTCGGCGCGAACGCCGAGGACATCAACCGCGACGCGGAGCTCTCGGCGCTCGACATCGACTCGCTCGACCTCGCAGAGCTCTCGCAGATCATCGAAGAGCACTTCGGCGTCGAGTTGACGAGCGGCGACGTGGCCGAGATCAGCACCGTCGGCGACGCGATCGACCTCGTCGCCGAGCGCAGCTGAGGCGGATGGGCGACGTCGTCGTAACCGGAGTCGGGGCGGTCACCCCGCTTGGCATCGGTGCCCCCACGCTGCACGAGCGATGGGCGGCCGGAGTCTGCGGAATCGAGGATGGCGAGGGTCGCTGCCGCGAGTTCATTGCGACCGAACATCTCTCGGTCAAGGACGCCCGTCGCGCGGATCGCTTCACGCAGCTCGCGATCGTCGCCTCGATCGAGGCGCTCGCCGACGCCGGCTGGGAGCACGAGCTGCCCTACGACGGCGGACGGATCGGTTCGATCATCGGCACGGGAATCGGCGGGATCGGCACGATCGAGTACAACGATCGAGCGATCTACGAACACGGACCCAAGGGCGTCTCGCCGCTCGCGGTCCCGCTGATGATGGGCAACGCGGCAGCCGCGGCGGTCAGCATGCGTCACGGCCTGCGGGGCCCGGCCTTCGGCACGGTCTCGGCATGCTCGTCGGGTGCCGACGCGATCGGGACCGCGATCCGCGCGATCCGCCACGGCGACGCCCTCGCCGTCGTCACGGGCGGCGCCGAAGCAGCGCTGACGCCGCTCTCGCGCGCCGCCTTCGGCGCGCTTGACGCGCTCTCGAGCTCCGGCGTCTCGCGGCCCTTCGACGCCCGCCGCGACGGCTTTGTGATGGGCGAGGGCGCCGGCGTGCTGGTGCTCGAGGACGGCGACGCCGCACGAGCGCGCGGTGCTCGGATCCTCGCGGTGGCGCGCGGCTACGGCGCGACGGCCGACGCCTACCACGTGACCGCTCCGCACCCGAGCGGCGAAGGTGCCGCGGCGGCGATCACGCGCGCGCTCGAGGACGCCGGCGTCGAGCCGACCGACCTCGTCTACGTCAACGCACACGGCACCGCGACGCCGCTGAACGACCGCGCCGAGACGATCGCGCTCAAGCGCGCACTGGGCGAGCATGCAAGGGCGATCCCGGTTTCCTCGACCAAGTCGGCGATCGGTCATCTGCTCGGCGCCGGCGGCGCCGTCGAGGCGATCGCCACGATCCTCGCGTTGCGCGCGCGCTTGATTCCGCCTACGCTCGGATGGGCCGAGCGTGATCCCGAGCTCGACCTCGACTACGTCCCCGACCGCGCAAGACCGCTGGAGCTGAGTGCTGGGCAGCGGCCGATCGCGATCTCCAACTCCTTCGGTTTCGGCGGTCACAACGCCGTGCTGTGTCTGGAGGCAAGATGACGCTCGCACTCGTCCCAAGACCCGATGAGCGACTCACCCCGATGGAGCGCCTCGAAGTGCTCTGCGATCCGGGCTCGCTCGACCTGCTGCGCACCGAGGTGCTCTCGCGGCGCATGGGAGAGAAGGCGCGACCCGGCGACGGTGTGCTCGGCGCCAGTGGGCGGGTCGACGGGCGCGTGGTCGCCGTGTTCGCACAGGACGCGTCGTTTGCCGGCGGCTCGCTCGGGGAGGCTCACGCCGACACGGTGGTCGCTGTGCTCGAGCTGGCGGAGCGCTCCCGCGTTCCCGTGATCGGCTTCGTCGAGTCGGCTGGAGCGCGGATGCAGGAGGGGCTAGCCGCCCTCAGCGGTTACGCAAAGATCTTTCGCAAGCACGTCGCGCTCTCGGGGCACGTCCCTCAGATCTCCGTGATCTGCGGTCCGTCCGCGGGTGGCGGCTCCTATGCCCCGGCGCTGACCGACTTCGTGATCATGACCGAGACCGCGAGCATGTTCCTCACCGGGCCCGGCGTGGTCGCCAAGGTAACCGGCGAGGATGTCGACCAGGCCGCGCTCGGCGGCCACCGTGTGCACGAGCGCAACGGCGTCTGCCAGCTCGTCGCGCCGACCGATGTGGATGCCGCGTTGCTGGCGCGCGATCTGCTCGACTACCTGCCCCAGAACTGCGAGGAGCGCCCGCTGCGCTGGCCGACGATCGCCCCGCCCGGCTACCTTGCCGACAGTGTCGTGCCGCACGAGGACCGCAAGGTCTACGACGTGCGCGAGGTCGCACGGGCGCTGCTGGACGGCGGCCGAATGCTCGAGGTCTCGCCGCGCTGGGCGCGCAACGTGGTCTGCGCGTTCGGACGGCTCGATGGGCGCTCGATCGGGATCGTCGCCAACCAGCCGCACTATCTCGGCGGCGTGCTGGATGTGGACGCGTCGCAGAAGGCCGCGCGCTTCGTGCGGACCTGCAACCTGTTCAACATCCCGCTGCTGGTGCTCGTCGACACGCCCGGTTTCCTGCCCGGCACCAAGCAGGAGAAGCTGGGCGTGATCCGCCAGGGCGCAAAGCTCGTCTACGCGTTCTCGGAATGCACCGTGCCGCGCGTCACCGTGATCCTGCGCAAGGCCTTCGGCGGCGCCTTCATCGCGATGAACAGCAAGGACCTGGGGGCGGACTTCGTGTTCGCCTGGCCCTCGGCCCAGCTCGGCGTGATGGGCGCCGCGCAAGCGGTCGAGATCATCCACCGCCGCGAGATCGAGGCGTCGGAGGATCCGGCGAAGACGCGCGACGCGCTGGCCGCGAGCTACGCGGCCGAGCATCTGCACCCCGGCGCGGCGACGGCCGACGGCCATGTCGATGAGGTGATCACGCCGAGCGAGACGCGCGCGCGTGTGGCGGCCGCGCTCGCCGCGCTCGATTCCGCCTCGTTGCGGCGCTGGCCCGCCGGGAACATCCCGCTGTGAGCATGCTGAGCGGCAAGCGCCTGCTGATCACGGGCGTGTTGACGCGCGGCTCGATCGCCTTCGAGGTCGCCCGCCAGGCGCAAGAGGAGGGAGCTCAGATCGTGCTGAGCGGCTTTGGCCGCGGGATGGGTTTGACCGAGCGCGCCGCCAAGCACCTGGCCGATCGCCCCGACGTGCTCGAGCTCGACGTCAATCAGCCCGACGACCTCGCGCGCGTCGCGGCGGAGCTCGACTCGCGCTGGGGCGTACTTGACGGAGTACTGCACGCGATCGCCTTCGCACCCCAGGATGCGCTCGGCGGCGGGTTCCTCAACACCCCGGCGAGCAGCGCGATCACGGCCTTCGAGACCAGCGCGTTCTCGCTCAAGGCGCTGGCCGCTGCGCTCGCCCCGCTGCTCGAGCGCGGCGAGCACGGCGGCTCGGTCGTCGGCCTGGACTTCGACGCCAGCGTCGCCTGGCCGGTCTATGACTGGATGGGTGTGGCAAAAGCCGCGCTCGAGAGCGTCTCGCGCTACTTGGCACGCGACCTCGGGCCACGTGGCGTGCGCGTGAATCTCGTCTCCGCCGGGCCGATCGAGACGATCGCCGCCGGCAGCATCCCGGACTTCGACCAGCTCGCCGCGCTTTGGCGCACTGGTGCGCCACTGGGCTGGGACACGCGTGACACCGCGCCGGTTGCCGCCGCCGTCTGCTTCCTGCTCAGCGACCATGCACGGGCGATCACCGGCGAGATCCTGCACGTTGACGGTGGCTTCCACGCGATGGGCGCGCCGCTTCAATGAGCGACACCGTCCTCCTCACCGGCGCGACCGGGTTTCTCGGCATGGAGCTTCTGGCGCGGCTGATCGAGCGGGACGAGGTCGAGGTGATCTGCCTGATCAGGGCGCCGTCCGCGAGCGCGGCGGCCGAGCGGCTCGCGACGGTCTTCGCGCGCCTCTACGACGAGCCTCCCGAAGCGCTCGAGCGGGTCACGGCGATCGCCGGCGATGTGGCGGCGCCGGATCTGGGGCTCGCGGCGAGCGACCGCCAGGCGCTGATCTCTACGGTCACGAGCGTGGTGCACTGCGCGGCGTCGATCTCATTCGACAACTCGCTCGAGCAGGCACGCAGCGTCAACACCGCAGGTGCGCTGCGAATGGTCGAGCTCAGCCGCGCGATCGCCGCCACAGGCCGACTGCGGCGCCACCTGCACGTGTCCACGGCGTACGTCGCTGGGCGCTTCCAGGGGCTTTTCAGAGAGACCGACCTGGATCTCGGGCAGGGCTTTCGCAACACCTACGAGCAGTCGAAGTTCGACGGCGAGAAGGCGATCGGTGCGGCCGCCGGCGATCTGCCACTGCTGATCGCGCGCCCGAGCATCATCGTCGGCGACAGCCGCAGCGGATGGACCTCGGCGTTCAACGTGATCTACTGGCCGATGCGGGCCTTCTCACGCGGCCTGATGGACGAGGTGGCGATCGACCCCGACGGCGTTGCCGACATCGTCCCGATCGACTACGTCGCCGACGGGCTGATGGCGTTGCTCGACGACGCGGAGCTCGGCGGCACCGTGGCGTTGGTCGCGGGCGATTCCGCGCCGACCAACGCCGAGCTGATCGAGCTGGCCTGCCGCCAGTTCGGTCGCGAGCCTCCGCGGATCGTCGCTGATCCCGCCTCGCGCCTGCAGGATGCCGATCTCTACGTTCCCTACTTCGGCATCGGAGCGATCCTCGACGACTCACGCGCGCGTGAGCTGCTCGGCCCGCTCGGGCTTCTCGCGCCTCCGCTGCGTGACTACTTCGCGACGCTGATCGACTACGCCGAGCGCGCCCGCTGGGGCAAGCGCCAGATCACCCGCCAAGCGGCCGCGGCGGCTTGCTGAGCGCCTCGCCAGCGCGAGTCCGCGCCGGCGGAGCTCCCCGCGGCGCGTTCCACTCCTCATCCCGAGCGCTGGTATGTAAGTATGCAGGGGTGACCGACATGCGCATCGACCGTCTGCGCAGCAATTCGGCAGGCCCCGCGAGCCGCCAGGCCTATCGGGCGCTGCGCGACGCGATCATCGCGGCCGAGTTCGAGCCAGGACAGCGAATCTCGGAGAACGAGCTGGCTGAGCGGCTGGCCGTCAGCCGCACACCGATCCGCGAGGCTCTGATCCGCTTGCGCGACGAGCGCTTCGTGCAGATCGTGCCGCAGCTTGGCACCTTCGTCACGCGCATCAGCACGGCTGCGGTCGAGGACGCCCAGTTCATCCGCGAATCGCTGGAGTGCGCAGCCGTGCGGCTCGCGGCGACGCGCGCCGGAGAGAGCGATCTCGCGGCGCTCGGCGGTTTGGTGCGCCGCCAGGCCGAGGTCGTCGAACACGGCGACTACGAGCGCTTCGCCGTGCTCGATGACGAGTTCCACGCCGCGCTCTGCGAGCTGGCTGGACGCCCGGTGGCGTGGGAGGTCGCGCAACGCGTCAAGGGCCACCTCAACCGCGTGCGCCGGCTGAGTCTGCCGCAGCCGCACTATCTCGATGAGATGGTGGCCGAGCACCGGCTGGTGCTCGACGCGCTCGACCGGCGTGACCCGGATGCGGCCGAGGAGACGCTGCGCCACCATCTGCGCATGGTGCTCTCGGCGCTGCCGGCGATCCGCGTCCAACACCCCGACTACTTCGAAGAGGAGGAGCGACGCTGATGGCGATCGCAACGACCACGCTGCGCAGCCTGTATGAGCAGATGCTCTTGATCCGGGTCTTCGAGACCGAGGCCGAGCGTCAGTACAAGGCGGCGCGGATCGGCGGCTACTGCCACCTCTCCTCAGGTCAGGAGGCGGCGACGGTCGGCGCGACGCACGCGCTCGATGCCGGCGACCTGCTGGTGACCGGCTATCGCTGTCACGGCTTCGCGCTCGCGCGCGGCGTGCCCGCGGATGCGGTGATGGCCGAGCTGTTCGGTCGCGTCGACGGCTGCGCGCACGGCCGCGGCGGCTCGATGCACCTGCTCGACGTCTCGCGCGGCTACTACGGTGGCTGGGGGATCGTCGCCGGCCAGCTTCCGATCGCCACCGGCCTAGCGCTCGGCCTCGTCCGCCAGGGGCGCCCGCAGGCCGTGCTCTGCGAGCTCGGCGACGGTGCGATCAACATGGGCGCCTGGCACGAGTCGCTCAACCTCGCGGCGGTCTGGCGGCTACCCGTCGTCTTCCTCGTGATGAACAACGAGTACGGCATGGGCACCAGCGTTGAGCGCGCCTCCGCCGTGACCGACCTCTACCGGCGCGCCGCCGCCTATGACCTGCCGGCGGAGCGCGTAGACGGCGACGACCTGCTCGCCGTCGCGCAGGCGGCCTCGACCCTGCTCTCCGGCGCGCGCTCTGAGCGGCGCGCCGCGGTGCTGGAGCTGGTCACCTACCGCTACCGTGGTCACTCGGTCGCCGATGCCGGGCTGGCCTACCGCACGCGTGGCGAGATCGACGAGCACATCCAACGCGATCCGATCTTCCGCGTGCGCGCGCTGCTGGCGCAGGAGGGCCTCGCCGACGCGGAGCTCGACGGTTTGATGAGCGCCGCCGAGGAGCAGGTCGCGGCTGCGGTCGCGGCTGCGGTCGCGAGTCCGCCGCCGACGGTCAGCACGCTCGCCACCGGCATGTATGCGCAGGGGAGCGCGGCTCAGTTCGCTCGAATGCTGCCCGGGGCGCCGTTCGGCGAGCGCGAGCTCGTCTTCGCAGGAGGTTTGGGCGAGTGAGCACAACGCAGACACCCCGGCAACGCACCGAGTCCACGGATCGACCCGGGTTCGCGACGATGACCTACCGCGAGGCGCTGCGACTCGCGATGCGCGAGGAGATGCTCCGCGACGAGCGGGTCTTCGTGATGGGTGAGGAGGTCGGGCTGTTCGACGGCGCGTACAAGGTCACCGCAGGTTTGCTCGGCGAGTTCGGGCCCGAGCGGGTGCGCGACACGCCGATCTCCGAAGAGGGCTTCGTCGGCGCCGGCGTCGGCGCGGCGATGATCGGCGAGCGCCCGATCGTCGAGATCATGACGATCAACTTCCTGCTGGTCGCGATGGACCAGGTGGTAAATCACGCGGCGAAGATCGGTGCGATGTTCGGCGGCGAGGTTCGCTGCCCGCTCGTGATCCGCACGCCCAACGGCGCCGGCAACCAGTTGACCGCACAGCATTCGCAATCGTTCGAAGGGTGGTTTGCCGCGACGCCGGGGTTGAAGGTCCTTGCGCCCGCCTCGCCGGCGGACGCCAAGGGCCTTCTGAAGGCGGCGATCCGCGATGATGACCCGGTGCTCGTCGTCGAGAACCTGGCGATCTACAAGGAGCGCGGCGAGGTGCCGCTCGATCCCGAGTTCGTCACGCCGATCGGGCTGGCCGCAGTCGCGCGGGAGGGCAGCGACGTGACGCTGATCGCCCACTCCTATGCGACGGTTCGCGCCCTGCACGTCGCTGAGCGCCTGGAGCGCAAGCACGGAATCAGCGCGGAGGTCGTCGACCTGCGATCGCTGCGCCCGCTGGACGTCGAGACTGTCGCGACGTCGGTTTCGAAGACCAGCCGCGCGGTCTGCATCGAGGAGGGCTGGCCGACCTACGGCGTCAGCGCCGAGATCGCGGCGCGTGTCCAGTACGTTTGCTTCGACGATCTCGACGCCCCGGTCGAGCGCGTCGGGATGGCCGAGGTGCCATTGCCCTACGCCAAGGAGCTGGAGAACGCGGCGCTGCCCAACGAGGACCGCATCGAGGCGGCGGTACTCGCGACGCTGGGGCGCACCTCGTGAGCGACGTCGTGATGCCCCGCCTGTCGGACTCGATGGAAGAGGGGACGATCATCAAATGGCTGAAGGCCTCGGGCGATGAGGTGCGCCTCGGCGAGCCGATCGCCGAGATCGAGACCGACAAGGCGACGATGACCTATGAAGCCGACGCCGCCGGATTCCTCCAGATCGTCGCGCAAGAGGGACAGTCGCTGGCGATCGGCGTCGTGATCGCCCACCTCGTCGGCTCGGCGGCCGACGCTGCGGCAGCGCTCGAGCAGGAGCCCGTGTTGGTGGCGGCCGCCGCGCCGCAGGCAGCCCAGACGGCGAGCGCGCCCCAAGCCGAGCCGGCTGAGCTGGCGAGCAGCGCCGACGTGGTTGGCCAGTCGGCTGAGGTGGCGAGCGCCGGCGGACGTGTGAAGGCTTCGCCCGTTGCGCGTCGCACCGCCGCGCAGCTCGGCGTCGATCTCGCGACCGTGGTCGGCAGTGGGCCGGACGGGCGGATCGTCAAGGCCGACGTCGTGGCGGCCACAAACGGCGCGTCCGGCGGCGCACGCCCGGCAGTCCCGCAGGCCGACGGGCTCGGCTCCAAGGGCGCGGTCGAGGTGATCGAGCCCAGCCGCGCGCAGCAGCTGATCGCCCGGCGGATGGCGAGCGCGAAGGCGACGATCCCAGAGTTCCAGGTGACCGTGGAGGTCGACGCGGAGGCGGCCTTCGAGCTGCGCGAGCAGCTGCGCGGGCAGACGGAGCCACTGCCGTCGGTCAACGACCTGGTGCTCAAGGCCTGTGCGCTGGCGCTGCGGACTCATCCTGGCGTCAACGCGGCCTACGTCGACGGACACTTCGAGCGCTACGGGCGCGTCAACATCGGCGTCGCGGTGGCCGGCGCTGGCACGCTGGTGGTCCCGACGGTGTTCGACGCGGACACCAAGCTGCTGACCGAGATCGCGACCGCCACGCGTGCACTGGCGGCGAAGGTCCGCGACGGCACGGTGACGCCGCCGGAGCTCTCGGGCGCGACCTTCACGGTGTCGAACCTCGGAATGCTCGGCGTGACGCGCTTCACTGCCGTGATCAATCCGCCACAGTCGGCGATCCTCGCGGTCGGCGCGGCCAATCCGCGGGCCGTGGTGGGCGCTGACGGCAGCCTGAGCGCCAGACGTGTGATGGAGCTGACGATCTCGGCCGACCATCGCATCGTCTACGGCGCGGACGCGGCCGACTTTCTCGCCACCGTGCGCAAGCGGCTAGAGCGTCCCGCTGGTCTCCTGCTCTGAGCGGAGCGCCGACGCGGCGCCGACGCAACGCCACGCGAGCTAGGTGTAGGTACCGAGCAGGTTGGTTCGCTCGTTGAGGCGGGCGATTGGGGTCTTGTGGCTGAGGGCTGAGTGTCGTCGTTGATGGTTGTAGTGCCAGAGCCAGCCGTCAAGGGCG
>ODAK010003077.1_pt1 | contig 17379 bp, 17 predicted proteins | sample 1539591 | NCBI WGS metagenome assembly ODAK01 (sample SAMEA3539303, study PRJEB22396) | soil metagenome | biome: tundra; feature: field; material: soil | place: USA | collected 2010-05 | depth 0.15 m
GTATGACACCGGCAGTTCTGTCGGTAACCCACAGTGTCCGAGGGGGGACTTGAACCCCCATCGTGGTGGTACATCCCCGAATCGGGGATCCATCACCAGTCCAAAGTAACACGCCGCAGATCCCCTCGGCCGGCAATTCGCGATGCGAGCTAGCGGTTCGCGGCAGTCTTCGCTACCGGGACCGGAGCCCCGGGAGAATGGCGGGCGCGGCGAGCCCGCAGCTTGAAGAGGACGACCAGGAAGGCTGCCATGCTGCGTCACCGGCCTCAGTGCGTTCCGGTGATCGGGACGGAGCCGTCGCGGAGTGGCTGGCGCTCAGGGTCGTCGAGCACTTCCCGCTTCCCAGTCCGCCGCCGTTGTTCCTTGACCGCGACGGTGCCCATCGGTGAGCCTGTCGTCGTGATGGGCGCACTCCCTGGCACCGTGCTGCGTGAGGTACCGCGTAGTGTGACCTGGCTCCGGAACACGGCAGCCGCCATGGCTCGTCAGCCATCTATGAAAATACACTTCTATGAGTGACCATTTCCCCAGGTCACCGGGGTGGACGCACGAGCAGGCCGAGGTCAAGCTCTTGTCTTGGCCTACGCGCGCCGATGACTGTGGATCCGTCCTCAACCCTGACTGGTAGCTTGATATACCATGGCCGGAACCAAGCCGCCGAACGCCCAAGGTCTAACTTGCTTCTTGAGCAGCGCGCCGACAGACTCTGGCATTGCCCAAGAAGTCCGTGAATCACTCGACAGCTTCGGCGTAAGCGTCAAGACAGCCGACGACCTCATCCCGGGTTCTGGCATTGCATCGTCTCTCGTCGATGCGGTGCTATCAGCTGACTTTGTATGCATTGTTCTGGCTGGCGCGTCAAATAGTCCTGCGGTCTGGTACGCAGCCGGGATTGCGACGGGGAGTCGGAGGCCAGTTGTAATGGTTTCCGAATCTAGCAATGCTGAGCAGCCACCATTTAACCTATTCTCGGCACCTATAATTCGCTACTCGCCCGGCTCGCTCCAGGTTCTGCGAGAAAATCTCGCCGTCTACATAGAGAGAGTGCAGCCGATTGCCGCACAGCTCAAAGTAAACTGGGACCGACTTATTGACGACCCGGACTCCGTCGAAGAAACGAACTTGAATCGCGCCATGCTCGCCGCACTACCACCCGCTGAGGTGCGAGTCCTTGAGTATCTAAGGCGTCAGGGCGCGCTAGTGGCCCCCCAGTCGGTAGTTGGCGATTCCAAAAGAGCGGATGCTCTAGCCACCTTCCCAACCCTTGGCGACGAGTTCAACCCCGTAGTGATTGAATTTCGAAACCTACCGGATCCGCCTCAAGATGCGCATCATGTCCTCGAGTACATGGCTGCGGCCCGAGCACGCCTCGGGATGGTCGTCTATACCGAACGTACCTCTGAACCGTGGCAGTTTATAGCGACGGGGCCAATAGGCATGCTATTTATCTCCGCCGATGAGCTGCTGCAGTGGGATAATCGGAAGCTAATCACTAACCTAGCCAGGCTACGGAACAGCGTGGTTCATAGCAGCTAAATGGACGCGTACGATTCTGGCCGGCTAAAGCATCTCTTCGACACGTGTGTCGGCGATGCCAGAGATTCGTACGGGCGAGGCGCGGCGCTGGAGGATCTAGTAGCGTACGTCTTTACAAGTGTACCCACAGTAGAACTATTCGCGCGCGACATAAAGGACGACAGCGGCGCCCAGGAAGTTGACCTAGTATTTAGTCATCTTTACCATCTTTCCCTATTGCCGATGCCCGACGTTACAATAATAATTGAGTGCAAAAATGAGCAGCAAAGGACGAGCGCCAAACAAATCAGGGACTTCGGCGGGAAGCTCCGTTCGCGAAATATGAATATCGGAATCTTTGTAACTGCGGCAGGTCTTTCTGGCGGCCCTGAGAAGGCTGCTCACTCAGCAATACGAGATGAGCTATCGACTGGCGTGACAATCATAGTAGTCACTGCTAACGAGCTAGCGGCGCTAGCAGGTCCGGACGGACTCGCACGGCTTCTGAGGGCGCGTCTCAATGAGCTCCGAACCTTTCGGGCCTATTATAGTATTTAGACGTAGATGGTTACCTGGCGTGACTCCGCCGCTGTGCGCCTCGTCTGCAGCGGAGTCGTCATCAACAGCCAGCAAATAATCGATCTGCTTGGCCCCCGCCGTCCGGCGGGTCGGCCGAGCCGATCACGCTCCGCGAGGAGCTGGCCTGCTTATGGAAGCAACCCCTGGCTGCCCCGTCACAAATTGGCGTCGCCGTTGATCGTCGATCCCTGACCAGAGAATCATGCCGATAACAGCATGGTGGCCGCGGGGCAGGATGCGGGCGCGGGCCTGCGCAGGCGGTTCTGGCTGCAAGGTGGGCCAGGATCAATGCCGGTATTCGCTGGCGGGGCCTGTGCCGGGGTCCTTGATGGCCAGCGGGTGGGGTTCTCCTGTGACCCGAGTTGGCTCATTTAGTGCGCAACGTACGCCGGACTACGCGGCCGGGGGCTCATGAAGGGGTTCGCAGGCAGGTGCCGCGCGGTTTCCCGGTGTTCTCTTGCCGCGGTGGCCGCTGCGGGCCTGCTGTTACCGGAGCGGTTCAGCCGATGCTGCCCGCAGCCGGGCTACCGATCCGGCTACGACCAGGGCTGAGCCGGCGGCGATCCTCGGCCTGCGCCGCTGCACGGCCCGGGCCACCCGCAGGACCCAGAACACGGCGGCCGGGGCTTCGCCGGCGATCGCGAGCACCGTCAGCCGCCGCGGGTTGCGCAGGCCCCACCGCACGCCGAGGACCATCCCCACGACCGGGAAAGCAACGTCGTACCGGGCGTACCGCGATCGCTGGCGGGCCGTGGGTGTTTGCGTCCCGGCGGCAGCCGGGGCCTTGGTGCCCAGCTTGCGCAGCAGGTCCCCTTGCTGCCGCCAGATACTTTCCACCTCGGCCCGGGTCGGCGCTTCCGTGCCAAGGCCCCACTGTCCGCGCTGTCGTTCTCGGTGGCCTCTCCGTCGCCGCCGTGCGGCCGACCTGCCGCACGGCGGCGACGGATGTGTCAGGTTCGCGTAGTGCATCCTCGATGCGTCGCCTGGCCGTCTGGTCTTGGCCGTCGGTGCACTTGGTATAACCCCCCCGAACGCTGTCCCGGCGCGTCAGGGCCCGAACTGGCTGCCAGAGGGGCTTATGTGGAGGGAGGCGATCAATGCGAGGATGTTCGTGTGGGCACGGCCCGTCATGCGACTGCAATCGGTAGATGACCCGTTTATCTAGGGGCTGCCGGAACGTGCTGATCCGCAAGCCTAACATCAGGTGCTATTTTCCGCAGCACGGACATATCGACCCTGTCGGGCCTACGTTCATTTTCCGCACATTATTTCTCTGGTTACTTTCCCTGACGATACGCTGTTTTATTGGCGCGTTGCCCTGTATGTATTCGTTCAGCCTTCTTATAGCTTCGGCCTGCTCGTTGACGCTAAAGCTGTCGAATAGCAGAATTAGCCTATCGATATCCGTTTCCATGTCCCTCCCTAGTCACCGGCTGCGATGCTTAAAGTTGCCGCAGACTCCGCAGTCTGTCGGCTCCATAGTTGTTGGCACTTCGTTGCATGCCGCACATCTTCGCTGGTAATTGCGGAGCGCGGCCCTCATGCCCATACGCTTCTCGGATTCTTTGACTCCTTGCTCATAATCATCTTCCTGTCGACACTCATCTTGAATCGTGAGTCTTTCGTATTCTCGCCTGAGTGTGGAGCGGTCTGCCGGAGGATTGGATGCAAGCTCTTCGAACTTCGCTGCAAGTCGGCTGTTGGAACCAATGGATTTAACCGCATACGAGTACCCGTCAACCCATCCTCCGATAATCGACCAGAGCGAAATCACAACCTGCACGGCACCTATAGCTGACGCAATTGAAATGACGGTTGGAAGCGATTTGAAATGTCCGTAGGAAAGGACTAGGAGACCCACCAGCATGGGGACCATGAAACCGACATATGTGACTAGCTGCAATCGGTGGTTGAGCGCGCGAGCGCGCTGCTGAAATATATACGAAGTTGCAAATGTGTGAAGCGCGCCATTCCAGCATCTGGTTCTGATTGCCTGGATCTCAGCCGCAACAGGTGAATCACCTGCCTCAGTCTGCGTGCGTGTCATGGATCTGATGGCCCGTGCAAGGTTAGTCATAGTCGATTCTTGAAGCCGCCTAATCCGGAACTGATGAGATGCCTTTGCGAGAATAACGGCTTTGTCCCACCATCAACAACATGGAGTTCAGGCCTTATGGGAACAGAACGCTGCCCTTCTCCACGGACCACGAGAGGGGCAAGGTTGAAGATCAGATCATTGACGCCGGAAGGCTGCACATCAAGGTCTCGGCACAAGCCTCCAAAGCCGCCAGGAGTCGTCAAGAGGTCTGACATCACTTGTCCGAGGAGCTTCGACGATTCTCGTTCAATCTTCCCGTTGGGCTCACCTGAACGGTAGCCCATCCGCGAGAGGTCGACGCAGGTCGTGTGGTACAGCCAATCGCTAAGCAGACCTAGGTCGTGAAGTCTATAGGACAATGCGATAGCTGCGACGCCCCAGCGATGCTTCGTCTTGAAGATCTGGTCCAGCCGCGGATTCATTCGCATCTGTGCCCGGACATCCGCCTCAGGCATTAGGAATTCAGAAGCAAAAGCGTCAGCTTCGCGTTCTGCTTCAGGGCCGCGTGCTTTGGTTTCTTCGCCATGAAGCACGAGATGTCCTAGCTCATGCGCCGCATCGAAGCGACCACGTTCGGGTGATTTCGTTGTACACAATAGAACGTATGGCTGGCCATCGGCGCGAAATGAGAAGGCATCGAGCACATCTGTCTTATGGGCGGTAGTGGAGAACACGGCGACGCCGTGCAGCTCAAGAAGGTGAATCATATTGCCTAGCGGAGCGGACCCAAGACCCCATCTTGCGCGTACGACCGACGCAGCTTTCGCCGCTTCAAAGACACCGCTGTACTTATGGAGCGTAGGTACATCCACAGGTGGCGTCTCGTAGTGCTGGTCAATCCAGAGCCGCAGTTCAACTGCATGGCTTGCTATGGCGAGAGCCATATCTTCGTATCGCCTCGGCATTTTACTTCGCGCTCGGAAGCTCACGGCATCAGGCGGGATATCGTCTAGCGGCGGACGCGCGAAGTAATCAGCAGAAACTTCGAGCGCCCGCGCCAGGCGCCTAACTGTCTCTGGAGACGGTTCTTTCTTGCCGTTCTCGTATTCCGAAAGACTCTTAGTGCTTATCCCACTCTCTACGCTTAGCGCTACAGTCGTAAGCGCGCAACGTTTCCGCGCGGCAGTAAGCCGTGCCGGTACGAAGGGCGCTCCTTGCGGCTCGGTCCTCATCTACGGACGACTGCAAAGTCGTAGCTTGGTGGTTCTTCGGACCTGTAGCCAGGGAAGGAATCCGGGTTGATATTCGGGATCAGGATCCGGTGCGTCCAGTCCGTGATGAAAACTCCCGGCATTTCGGATGGGAGGCTTACCTCCGACTGGATCTCTCCATTCATGTTCACGTAGGTGAGCAGCATCCAGGTTTCGCGAAGCCCTTCAAGTACTGGCTCGATGTCCTGCGGCTGGTAGAGAGCCAGTTCCGCGTTGCCCTGAACCGCTTCCCTGATCGTGCGCCCTTTGGGGTTGTTTGTCGTCGGCCGGGCCCAGGCGACTCCGGTCGCGCCATTGCCGCTACTAACCACCAAGCTCCATTTGTTACCTGGGTGTACTATCGTTGGCTGACCGTCCGGAGCGATGCGCTGCCATCCTTGCGGCACCCAGATTTCGCTCACACGCCTCACGTGCCGCGACCACCGAGCCATCTCGCTCGCGCCACTGGGGTCGAAATCCGTGTAGGTGGCTGCTTCCGCCGCGCCGAACAGCAGTGCATCGTGGATGCCTGGGACGTCCAGGCCTAGTTGCTTGAGCCTACGTTCGGCCGAAGCGCCACTGTAGATCACTCCCGACCCACCTTCCTCTCGACCGGGTTCACGATACACGACCTAGATCTAGGGGCCAAAACATGAACTCGGCGTGTTGTGCATATTTTTGGCCCCGGTGCAGACCAGGGGAAGCGCGGGGAGCGGAGAGTGCGCGGCAACACCAGGGTGGCGCGGGGCATCTGCCGGGCGCGAGCCTCCTCGATGAGGGAGCGGAGAGCGACTAACTGGGTGACTTCCGGTCCCGAACCTAGGCGCGCCGTCAGGTCAAGAAGACTGGCCATGCTCACATCGAACCACCTCCCGCAGCGATCGGGTGGCTTGACACGCCTTGCCTGCGTGGCGTGGCGTGGCGTGCTCGCGTTGCAGGTTGTCGGCCTTCGGGCCGGGGGTAGCAGGCCGGGTCCGGCGTGGCTGCCTAGCAGAACGCGGACGCGGCCGGAGGCGTCGATACGGCCGAATCCGTAGGCCAGGCTGGTCGCGCCCAATACGCGCCCAAGTCAGTCGGCGTTGCCAGCGTCGCCGCTGTCCTCTGCCGGCATGCCGCACGGGATGCCAAGATCCGCGTACTTCACCTACTACGCTTGGGGGAGACATGACTGAGCCCATTCCCGACCTGGCTTACTACTACCCCGCTCCTTACTGGGGACTCGCTGAGGTGGACCGGCTGAAGAGTCTGCTCCTCTTCTTCGACGGAATTGCCATCCTTCTGCCGCGTTACATGTCTGGCCGCGAAAGCGCGGCCGATCCAGTGCTGGCTGGTCCCCTGCGAGAGATGGGCTTGCTGACAATCTTGGAGCCGGAGACGTTCGTCGACCAGGCGGTCACCGAGGCACTGATCACTGCCGTGACAGAACTGATCACCAACGGCGCGTTTGACGACCTTGATCACCCTAAGCACGCATACCAGGAGCTTTCCCGCTCGCGGATGGGCTGGGGTGCAGATGTGGAGTTGAGCGACATGATCACGGAGGAGCTAGTCGCCCGCGGCCTTGCCCGGCCTAGCGAGGACGGCGTTTCGGTCCCTCTCCATCCATTCGTCCGGGCGACGTTCCTGGTATTGCTATCGCAACTCGCCCGAGATGCTGGACGTCGTGCCGGTCTTCGACTGCACCCGGCCACGACTAGTTACCGTACTGTTCAGGATCTGCTCCGCGTCTTGTCGCTCCCTGCCAGCCCGTCTTCAGGGCACTTGGTTACTCTTGATCTGGAGACTGTTGGACTCGATCTGGAGTCGGTCCCGCTCGACGACATCCTGGACTTCCGTGAGCACCATGGGAAGGCCTATCGCGCGTATGCGCGCAACGTCCGGCAGCAAGTTAGCGAACTCGGCCTGCTGGAACCGGAAGAGCGGGAGGTCACATTGGCTGATCGCCGCGAGGAACTCAGGGACGCAGCGAAAGATCTTCGCAACGCGACCCGGCTCCGGTGGCGAAATCCGCTTGGAACCTTTGCGCTCGGAGCCGCCGGTGCGGTCTGGCTGGGCGCTGGTCCGCTGCGTGATCCCCTCGGCGCGGTGCTGGCCACCGCTGCCGCAGCCAGTGTGTTGGCGGGGGCGTCGCTAGGCCAGCAGCCAGTGACCGCATACTCATACATCTTTCAGGCGAAGCGTGAACTCGGTGGCCGCGATGCTCCTTAGACGAGCGCCATGCCGGGATTTCTCACAGCCGTTTCACGAAATGGGGAAGACGGCACTGGACTCAGGCGTCCGTATCGGAAAGCTGGTGGCCGCTGCCATACGGTCACGGATACCGGCGCGCTGGCCAGGCACGCTGCTCTGATCTACGGATCAGATGGCCACGAGGTAGGGCATACGGCCAACTGGTAATCGGCTGCCGTCACCTGTCCGCCGCCTCAGCAGTTCGCGGGTCGCGACAAGGGCTCCCGGCCGGTCTCTCAGCGATCAATGATGCCGGTTACCGTGCAGGGGGAGCTTTCACGCCGTGGTAGGGCCAGCATCCGCCCTCCCCGTCCAGCGGGCGAGGTTGGCGCGGGCGGCCAGGGTGTGCGGGTGCTCCGGGCCAAACACCCGCTCGAACGCGGGCAGCAGCGCTGCGGACAGGTCCCAGGCCGTGGCCGGGTCCCCCGCTTCCTCAGTCCAGCCGGCGAGGTTACCCCGGATGAGCAGGGTCTCTGGGTGCTCTGGGCCGAGGACTTGCTCGAGCGTGGGTAGCAGCGCGGCGTACAGGTCCCGGGCGGCGGCCGGGTCTCCCGCCTCCCCGGTCCAGGCGGCGAGGTTGGCGCGGGTGAGCAGGGTCTCTGGGTGCTCTGGGCCGAGGACTTGCTCGAGCGTGGGTAGCAGCGCGGCGTACAGGTCCCGGGCGGCGGCCGGGTCTCCCGCCTCCCCGGTCCAGGCGGCGAGGTTGGCGCGGGTGAGCAGGGTCTCTGGGTGCTCTGGGCCGAGGACTTGCTCGAGCGTGGGTAGCAGCGCGGCGTACAGGTCCCGGGCGGCGGCCGGGTTCCCCGCCTCCCCGGTCCAGCGGGCGAGTTCGTGCCGGGTGGTGAGGGTGTGCCGATGCTCCGGGCCGAGGACCTGCTCCTCCACGGGTAGCAGCGCGGCGTATAGGTCCCGGGCGGCGGCCGGGTTCCCCGCCTCCCCGGTCCAGCCGGCGAGGTTGCCCCGGGTGATCATGGTACGCGGGTGCTCTGGGCCGAGGACTTGCTCGAGCGCGGGGAGCAGCGCGGCGTACAGGTCCCGGGCGGCGGCCGGGTCCCCAGCAGCACCAGTCCAGAGGGCGAAGTTGCCCCGGGTGATCAGGGTTTCCGGATGCTCCGTGCCAGATACCCGCTCGCGGATGGGTAGCAGCGCGGCGTACAGGTCCCGGGCTGTGGCCGGGTGCCCTGCACGCCCGGTCGAGGTGGCGAGCTCGTGCCGGGTGTTCAGGGCGTCCGGGTGCTCTGGGCCGAGGACTTGCTCGAGCGCGGGGAGCAGCGCGGCGTACAGGTCCCGGGCGGCGGCCGGGTCCCCAGCAGCACCAGTCCAGAGGGCGAAGTTGCCCCGGGTGATCAGGGTTTCCGGATGCTCCGTGCCAGATACCCGCTCGCGGATGGGTAGCAGCGCGGCGTACAGGTCCCGGGCTGTGGCCGGGTGCCCTGCACGCCCGGTCGAGGTGGCGAGCTCGTGCCGGGTGTTCAGGGCGTCCGGGTGCTCTGGGCCGAGGACTTGCTCGAGCGCGGGGAGCAGCGCGGCGTACAGGTCCCGGGCGGCGGCCGGGTCCCCCGCCTCCCCGGTCCAGCGGGCGAGCTCGTGCTTGGTGGTCAGGGTGTGCCGATGCTCCGGGCCAGATACCCGCTCGCGCATGGGCAGCAGCGCGGTGAACAGGTCCCTGGCGGCGGCAGGGTTCCCCGCCTCCCCGGTCCAGCGGGCGAGCTCGTGCTGGGTGGTCAGGGTACGCGGGTGCTCTGGGCCGAGGACTTGCTCGAGCGCGGGGAGCAGCGCGGCGTATAGGTCCCGGGCGGCGGCCGGGTTCCCCGCCTCCCCGGTCCAGGAGGCGAGGGTGGCGCGGGTGGCCAGGGTGTCCGGATGCTCCGGGCCGAGGACCTGCTCCTCCACCGGTAGCAGCGCGGCGTACAGGTCCCGGGCGGCGGCCAGGTCTCCCGCTTTCCCGGTCCACCAGGCGAGGTTGGCGCGGTCGGTCAGGGTGTCCAGGTGCTCCGGGCCGAGGATCCGCTCACATGCGGCGAGTACTCTCCGCTGGAGGTCCCGGGCTGCGGCGTAACTGCCGCTCGATCCCAGGTAATTGGCAATTCGGGTCATGCCGTCGCTGTAATCGGCCAGAGCCACCCGGGCGTGCGGCAGCAGCGCCGCGCAGACTGGCCAGGTTCCGGGCATGCTTGTATCGGTGGGGATCGCGTCGGCGATCAGGGCAGCCGCGGCTTGCTGCCATTGCCTGGCCAGCTTGGCTGGCATCTGATCGGCGGTGACGGCCTGCACCAGCCGGTGTACCGATACTGACCCGGCGGCGGCCGGAGTGATCAGGGAATACCGGCGCAGCGCGGCGATAGCGTCACCGGTCGCCAGCGGGTCCTGCAGCAGCGGCGCCAGCACGGGGGCCACCTCGTCGCCGAGCCGCCCGGCGAGCCTGGCGCCGTGTTGCAGCAGCAGGCTCAGCGGGATCGCCTCGGGTGCGCAGAACGCCAGCAGCCGGAGCAGGCCGACCGCCCCCGGCTCCGTCTGCTGGAGGCGGTCGAATGCCACTACCCAGGTGCTCGCCACCGTCTTGCTATATCCCGTGGGCTCGCCGCGGGCTAGGATCTCGGCCCGCTGCTGTCGGAACAAGGCCAGGTAATCAGCCAGGATGCCGCCGACGGCCTGTGTGTACGCGGCGGCCTGCTCCAGCGCCAGCGGCAACCCGCCCAGCGCGTCGGCGAGATCCCGGGCGGCCTGCCGATCCGGGTCACCAGTCCGGCTGACTAGGAAATCTGCCGCGACATCCGGGTCGAGCATAGGGACGTCCAGCACCGGGCCGGGCCAGTTCGGGTTCTGGCTGGTGATCAGCACCCGTCCGGGCCCGGCGGGGGGCAAGAACGCCGCCACCGAGGCCATGTCCGCCGCGTTGTCGAAGATCAGTAGCCACGGCGCCGGGAACCTGGCGAGGATGGCGTGGACCGACGCCACCGGGTCGCGCATGTCGACCAGGCCCCGCGCGCCGAGCTGGGCGGCCAGCTCGCCGAACCCGGCCGCCAGCACTGTGGTGTCCTCCGCGGGGAACTGCCACGCAACCCCGGCCTCAGCCAGGTGCCGGTAGGTATATTCCACCGCCGCACTGGTCTTCCCGGCACCCCCTAGCCCGTACAGCGTCACGGTGCGCGGCGCGGGACTATCACCGGCCGACAACCGGGCATCCACCGCCGTCAGCAGCTCCTCGCGCCCGGCCAGCACCGGCAGCCGGAGTGCCAGCCGCACCGGCTGGCCAGCCGTTGGCCGCTGCTGAGGAAATTGCAGCCGTCCTACGGCCACCCCACCCTGGACGGCGACAACCGCGCCTGATTCGACCACCCTGATCCCGGACCCGGACCGGGCTATGTGTTCGCCGGGCCCGGCAGGGTAGGGTCCGGCGGTGCTACGTTCCCGTGGATCACCCCGGCGGCGACCCCGCCGCTGGCCGCGCCGATGTTCACATCCCGCCCTGCCGCGACCGCATGATCGGCCGCCGCCGACACCATCCCAGCAGGTAGTACGGCCTCGATCTGTTGTACCAGGGCGCGCAGGTCACCTTCCGCGTCCGGATGCTCCTCCAGCAGGTCGGCCAGCCGCACAGCCCACCGCTCCGCCAACGCGGTGTGTACTTTCTTCAGGTCAGCACCTTCCGCGGCGGCAGTGAGCTGCTCGCGGGTCTCAGCCAGCCGCCGCTCTGCTACCTTGGTCCGGTCTGGGTCACCGCGCCCCAGCAACCGGGCGAACCCTTTCCTGGCCGCCTCCCACGCGTCTGTTGTCGCAGCGGCCACCACTGTGTTGCCCGCCAGCGCAGCTAGCGCTACCAAGGTTTCTGCCAGCATCTCCGCCCCCTTCTCCCGAACCATCGCATGGCGTTCCGGCTCGCGAGGAACAGGTCCACAGATCCCGTCATCATGGCTTCGGTTATCAGCCCCTCGTCAGCCATTATCACGACGCCGGGCCCGAGGTTACCCGGCTGGGTGCCTGCCGGGCGAGCACATGGGACCGCTTTCCGGCGGCGGTCTTCCTCGATCCAGGCCGGGGATGGCCCTCCGGGTCGGCTCCGGCCTGGCGGCACAGCCGGGCGGACTGCCGTGCGATCGGCTCGCTGAGATCCCTGGCGTCCCGCTGGCGCTGATACGAACCTATGATCGAAAAATGCGAGTATGGTTCGAGGTGCCCGCCGGGTGGGGCTGGGGGCCGGTGCAGGCGCTCAAGGGCTGGCTGGCCCGGGCCGGGTACGCCACCGAGGAGCACCGCGTGGCCGGGCACGTCATGCTCGCCGTCACCGGCGGCCGCCCGGCTCCGGGCACACCGCGGGCCTGGCCCCCGGCCTGGCGCGGCCGTCCCGGCCCGGCCTCATCACGAGGTGCTATATCACCGCGGGATTGACCGGGCCGCGGGGCAGCATCAGAACAGCCCGCTCCCCGAGGCACTGGCCGCCTTGGCGAGCTTCTGGGCCCGTGCGTGCAGCTCGTTGGGGACCTCCGAGTTCGGCGGGCTGAGCCCGTCCGCTCGCGGCATGAGGAATCGCGCGGCTGCCTTCTTGCGGGCGGCGGCCGAGCTGGCCTGCTGGTAGGCGGGGCTGGCCAGGAGCTCTGCGGCCAGGTCGTCGATCTGATCTTCGAGCTGGTCGTACCGTTCCCGGGCCATCTGGGACGCGCGGGTGCAGGCCTGGCGCCGCGCGTCCCAGCCGACCGAGGAGTCGGTGCCTGCGGGGATGACCTTCCCGGAAAGGTTCCATCGGTCAGTCGCCCTGGCGGCCCGGAACTCCGGGTCAGCCACGATCGCGTCTGCCAGCTCGCCGGCCAGCCGCGCCTGTTCCTCCTCGCCGGGCCGCTCCGTCCCGTCCGCTTCGTACCTGCCCGCGCCGGTCATGATGCCGTCGGCCAGGTCCTCCCACTCCAGGTACCAGGCCGTGCGGTGCTTCCAGAAGTGGACCAAGCCGTTCGCCGCGAACGCGACGCTCACCTGGCCGGTCTGGCCCTTGCGGGCGATCAGGTGCGCGGGCGGTTCGTCCTGCTGGCCGCCGCCGTCGACGGCGTCCGGATCGAACGGCGCGGCCAGCAGGTACAGCACGCCGCCGCCGAGCTTGCCCGCCAGCTCGAGGAAGCCGGGCAGGCCCAGCTCATCCGGGCCGAGGCTGACTTCCGGCCCGCAGTCGTGCTCGGGGACGGCGGGCACGATCGTCAGGTGCTCCCGGGCCGCGAACCCGGTGACCAGGCTTGCGAGTTCCACGAGGTCTTCCACGCCCGGCACGGTAACAGCTGCGGCTGACATTTCCCGCCCCCGCGCCCGGGCGCCGGCGCTCCCGTGCGGCGCTGAGCGCCTGTACGACGCGCGGGGCGGGTGCTCGCCGACGCCTGGCAACCCCTTTACCTGACATATGCGTCAGGAAGTTCCGCTGTTACGGAAACCAGGTTCCCTACTTTCACCTTCGATCGGGTTCCCCGCGCCAAAGAGGGGGCCCAAGACGGGAAGGAAACCCACGCGATGAAGGTCACGATCACGACCGGCACCGGAATGCCTGAGCAGGCTAAGGCCGAGCTCCTGAACATGCTCTGGGAGCAGACGCAGGACAAGATCCGGAGGGGGCTTCAGGGTTGAACATGACGGTGGCGACGCATTGTCGCAGCTTGCCAACGCCGAAGCTAAGCGCCGCGGCAAGCCCCGATGGCAGTGACGAGACGAACCTGCCTGTAGCTAGCTGTCTCCCTTGCCGGGTGCCCGCCGGCCGCGCCTGGACTGGCCGGCCTGGGGGGATGAGGCCGCCGTGGATGTCTCCGCGGCGGCCTCGCCGGGGCCTTCCAGCGCGGCGCGCAGTTCGTCCCGCTCGCGGCGGAGCGTGCCGGCTTCGGGCCTGCGCAGGCGGTTCTGGCTGCAAGGCGAGCCAGGATCAATGCCGGTATTCGCTGGCGGGGCCTGTGCCGGGGTCTTTGATGGCTAGCGGGTGGGGTTCTCCTGTGAGGGCGGCGAGGGCAGTCGCCACCTCGGGCAGGCCGGCCCGGACGTAGGTGGCCATGGCGCCCATGGAGCGTGATCCTCTCCCGTTGTCCTCGTGGCCGGCGTAGGCTTCGGCGACGGCGAAGCCGAAGTTCCGCTCTACCCAGGTCAGTATGGTGTGCCTGATCCAGTACATGCTGACCTGGAGGGTCTCGACCCAGGCGAGGTGCTCGCCGAGCCGCCGCCATAGAACCTCGTAGCGCTTCTTGGTGATCGGCCTGCCGTTGGCGTATCGCAGCAGGCGCTGGCCGCTGCCGAGTCCGCCCCGGCTCTCGCCGTGCGCGAGGAGATGGCTCATCAGCGTCGGCGATACGGGCTGCCAGCGCACTGTCTCGCCTTTCTCGCGCAGCCGGATCAGGCACTGTTCCGGGTCCAGGTCGTGTGGCGTCAGCGCGAGGGCGCCGCCTCGGCGGCATGCGGTTTCCATGTGCAGCCGCAGCAGGAGCGCGTCCAGGGCCGGGTCGTTGCCGGTCGTGGACGCGACCCGGCAAAGTTCGTCGAGGCGGCTATCGGGCAGTGCCATGCGGGCGCTGCGGAGCCTGCGCGGCTTCGCTGCCCGTGCGGCCGGGTTCTCGGCCTGCGTGAGGATGCCGTCGGCGACCAGGTAGCCGTACATGCACCGGAGCGCGCCGATCAGGTGCTCGGCGGCGCCGCGTCCTCCGCGGGCGTTCCTGCGCTGCACGGCGCCTTCCCTGACCTGCTCGGCGAGCTGGCTTATCTCCAGCGCGGTGGGCTCGTTGACGTGCCTGTGTCCCCATTCCCGGACCACTTTGGCCCAGTACGGGCTGTAGACGCGCCGGGTTCCCCTGGTGACCGCCTTCTCCACGAGCGGTATGTAGTCGGCGATCAGCGGGAACTCGGCCCTGGCCGGGGATGCCAGCAGGTCAGCGGGTTTGACTCCCAGCTTTTCGAGGAGAAGGCGGGCCGCGTCCAGGTCACTCCACCCGGTGCCGTGCTCGCTGGTGCCGGTCATGACTGCGGAAGCTCGTCCGCCGCGATCTGGGCGTAGAACGAGGCGAGCATGTCTTCCACCGCCTGCATCGTGTGCGTGATCACGATGCGGTACTCGGGGGCCGCGGCGAGGAGCAGCTCGTCGCCGGGGGTGATGCTGAGGAGCCGGCGGGCGGTCACCGGGATCGCGATGCAGGGCCTGGGCGGAACGCGGAGGAGCCCGTCGGGAGCTGGGCACAGGACGACGGCGCTGGGGGTGAGGGTCATCGCGAGCCGGTCGCCCGGCCGCCACCGCAAGGCGTCGGTGATTCCGCGGTTCGTGACCCTTCCAGAACGATCGACACGCCCGATGGTGTACAGCATGGAAGTCTCGCGCGGCAGGCGGGGGAGGTGGCTGAGCGGCATCGGGCGCGGCGGCTCAGATGCCCTGCTCAGGGCGGGCAGGGCCAGGGCCTTGATGATCTGCTGCGCGGCGGCTCTGTCGTGCTGCATGTCGTGAATGTTCATCGGTCTTATCTCCTGGCGGATTGCTTGCCGCGGGCGGCCTGGTCCTCGATCGCCGGGCTTCAGCCGCGCATCCGGCGGGTCAGTCTCCTCCGGATGCGCGGCCTGCCCCGGGCGAGCTGCGGGAATTGCTGGCCGGTAAGGCGCAGCCGGTCATCTACTCGCGTCCGGTGATGCCGGACGCGTCGGCGAGGATCTGCGGGCTCGCCTGGTCCGGCGGGATATAGGTGGCAAATTGCTCGGCGTAGCCGATGGTGGCCGATGTCAGGGTCTGGCTGGAGGAGTAGAAGCCGGGGATGCTGACCTGGAAGGTCTGGCCGGGCGGGGGTGCCAGGGTGAGCTGCGCGGTGAGGGCGTAGAACGCGAGGACGCCGCCGGCGGCCGTCTTCAGGGCGAAGATCCGGCCCGACGTCGAGTGCTTGTCGGTGCCGGTTGATCCGGCGGGCAGTTTCCCGGAGAAGTAGGCTTCGTCGCGCAGGTCGGCGAGGTTGCCGGGATTCTTGACCGTGGTGGAGCTGCTGTCCAGGGACTCGGCGGTCGCCTCCTGGATCTGCGCGGACGTGACGCTCAGCCCCGCCTCGTCTGATGCGCTGGCCGCGATGGCGTAGCCGTGGGCGTCGGTCTCGATGAACGGACCCGGCCCGGTGCCCGGCAGCATGTAGGGTTCCAGGTCGTTCTTCCACGGGGCGTTCTTGGCTGCCTGGGTGAACAGCACGTACCCGGCCCCGGTCGCGTGCTGGGGAGCAGCCAGGTCGGCATAGGTGACCCTGGCGACGAACCACCGCGGGTACGCCCCCGCCGGCTGGCGGGGGATGTAGTACGTCGCGTTCTCCGCTGTGAACGCGGTGTACTGGCGGTTGGCCGGGTCGGTCACCCGGTCCATCTGGTACGTGCCGGCGTCCATGCTGTAGCTGCTGCCTGCCTCGACAGTCTTCAGGAGGGTGTCTGACCGTGACTCGTTGGCCGTGTTGTTCACCTGCCAGTAGCTGGCCAGGATGCGCTCGGCGTCGGCCTTGGTCAGCGCGGCTGCCTCGGGCGCGGCCGAAGGCGTGCTTCCGCCCTGGACGCCTGGCGTCGGCTGGCTCGCTGTCGCGGCGGGGTTGTCGGCTGGTGAGATGCGGATCGTGTGGTTCCGGGGAAACGTCACGAACGTGATGGCGGTGATGCACAGGAGGACTGCGGTGGTGGCGATCAGCCGTGCCGGGAGCCGCCGGGCTGGATGGTGATGAGGTGTCCCGTAAGGCGGAGTTGGTGACGCGGGGCCGGTATCCCACCCATGCTGGCCGTCGTCGTCACCGGCTATGAATACTCCCTCGTCGGTCCAGTCGGGTGGCGGGCCGGATTCCCGCGTGGCGTCCCAGCCGCCAGCGCCGCGGGGCGGCGGGTCAGCGTGGTGCCAGTCCTGGTGTTGCCGGGTGTCTGCGCCGGGCATTTCGGTGCCCGCGCCGGTGATGGCGGAGTCGTGCACGGGCAGCTCATACGGGTAGGCCCCGTTCGCCTCCGCCAGGTGCCTTGGATCTGGGTGACTCATTTCCTTTTTCCCTTTCGTGGTACATGGGTGTGCCGGTCCTTTGTTGCGGGATGCGGTAGTTGGCGTGGCGGTCTTCCTTTCGGCGTGTCAGAAGGTCTGCGATGCCGGATGTCCCGGCACGGCGTTTCGGGCCAGGTGGGGTGCGTCTTGCCGCGCGCCTGCGTCGGCGCTCTGCGCATCGGCGAGAACACTGGCCTGCACTGGCTGCGGGAAGTCCAGGGCGGCGAGTTCGGTCGCGGAGGAGACGTGGACGGGATGCCACGGCTGGGTGATGACGTCGGTCCAGGCGGCGACCTGTGGTTCAAGGTGACGCAGGACGTCGCTGCCGGCGAGGGCGCATGCGTTGCCGATCGCGAGCAGCAGGCTGTCCTTGTCGGCGAGATCGTGGTCGTGGGGCGGAACCTGGCGCTGCTCGCAGGCCCTGATCCGGGCGGCGGTCTCGATGAGCAGCCGCTCGGCTGCTGCCAGGGATGCCGCGGTCCCCTGATTCGTAGTCACCGCAGGGAAGCTGGTGGCCGGCCCGATCTCCCGTCCTCGGAGGGGAGTGGCGTCAGCCTGGCCGGGAAAGCGGACGTGATAGGTCGGCTCACCGTCGCGCTCGGGGAAGATCGACACGACCACGCCACGGCCCGGAAACCCGGTGTCTGGCCGCTGGCGGAGGTGGACTTCGTCTCCGATCCTGTAAGGGTTATCCTCCCCCGCGCGGTGGCGCTCGTATGCGGCCTGTCCCGATGCGACCGCGCTGTCGAAGCCGATCCCCCGGGAATCTGCGTAGTGATGGA
>ODAK010003078.1_pt1 | contig 17379 bp, 11 predicted proteins | sample 1539591 | NCBI WGS metagenome assembly ODAK01 (sample SAMEA3539303, study PRJEB22396) | soil metagenome | biome: tundra; feature: field; material: soil | place: USA | collected 2010-05 | depth 0.15 m
CCTTCTTCGAGGGCGCCATTACCAGCGGCAATCCGCCGGATGCGACTGATGACGCTATCCAGGCGAACATCGTCGCGGCAGGGTACGGAAAGTAGCGATACGGCCATTTTGCCGGACGCCGCGTCCCGAAGAAACTCTCGCCGGGTTATTCTCATCTTAAGCGCAAGTGGCGCGCCGTTGAACGGCTGGAGTACCGGGTTGCCGGAGCGTTTGATAAGAAGTCTCTATGCAGTCGGTGCTTCAAACAACGAACAGGCAGTGACTTCAGGAGTGGCTGAAGTGCCAGTCGTAACCGCGGGTTATTCCGCAGCCGAGAGGACAAAAAAACATGCGGAGTTCAAGTTTGTCGTGTCGAAGTTCCGCTCTGTTGGCGAGCGTTCTGTGGGTTTCTGCCTGCGGGAGCAGTAGCCATCCAGGCAACGGCGGATCCGGCGGAGGCTCTGGCTCCGGTGCGAGTGGTGGAAGCACTGGAAGCCCCATCAGCGGAGGCAAGACCGGCAACGGAACTGGAGGTTCGGCAGCGGGTGGCCAAGCTGGTGGCGCGGGAATGGGCGGCGGGGGTAGCGGATCCGGAGGCGCAGCGACGGGGGGCCAGGCAGGGGCTGCCTCCAGTGGCACCGGAAGAGGTGGCGGAAGTGGGGGGCCTGGAGGCCAGTCAGCGATAGGAACTGGCGGTGCGTTGGCATCTGGCGGCGCGGGCGGCGCAAGCATCTCGGTTGCCGGGCTCGTCAACAACTACGATGGTGCCCGATCGACCACGGTAAGCTTCGACCCGGGATGGAAGTTTCACCTCGGCGACGTGACCGGCGCCCAGGCGACGACCTTCGACGACTCGGCTTGGACTTCATTGGACGTGCCCCATGACTGGAGCATTTCGCTGGCCTTTAACCAAGGCTCCAAAGCCGGCGGGGGTGGTGGCTACCTTGATGGCGGCACGGGCTGGTACCGGAAGACCTTCACGTTGCCCGCAGCGAGCACGGGCCAGCGAGTTCTTGTCCAGTTCGATGGCGTCTACATGGACAGCACGGTCTACCTCAACGGCACGCAAGTGGGCGCCCGGCCCTACGGCTTTTCCTCCTTCGAATGCGATCTTACCGCGAGCGCTAAAGTCGGCGGATCGAATGTCCTTGCGGTTAGAGTCAACAACCAGCAGCCGAGCAGCCGCTGGTACTCGGGAAGCGGCATCTACCGTCATACCTGGCTCAAGACCGTGAACCCGGTTCGCGTCGCCTACACCGGTGCGTTCGTGACCACGCCGCAGGTCTCGACCACCAGCGCCACCGTGAACATCGCTGTGACGGTTCAGAATGACTCGACCACCGACCAATCGGCGACCGTGGCAAGCTCGGTTCGAGATGCCTCCGGGGCGGAGGTGGGTAAGGGCTCCTCGGCGGCGACGTCCGTGACCACTGGCAAGACTGCCGACGTCACCCACACCGCGACCGTATCGAATCCCAAGCTGTGGTCACCATCGTCACCGACCCTCTACTCCGTGGTGACAACTGTGTCGGTGGGCGGATCCGTGGTCGATACGTACACGACGTCGTTCGGCATTCGCACCTTCGCCTTCGACGCCAGCAAGGGCTTTACCCTCAACGGTCAGAGCGTGAAACTGAACGGGACGTGCAACCACCACGACCTCGGTGCGCTCGGCGCTGCGGTGAACAACCGCGCCATCGAGAAGCGACTCCAGATGCTCAAAGATATGGGTAACAATGCCCTGCGTACCTCGCACAATCCGCCTGCTCCCGAGTTTCTCGACATGGCGGATCGCATTGGTTTCCTCGTGATGGATGAGGCATTCGACTGCTGGGACCAGGGCAAGAATACATACGACTACGGACGATTCTTCAATCAGTGGTCGAAGACCGATATTGGGGACATGGTGATGCGCGATCGCAACCATCCGGGCATCATTATTTGGAGCATTGGAAACGAGATTCCCGATGCCAACAACGCCACCGTCGCACAATCCCTCATCACGGCGGTCAAGGCCAAGGACACCACGCGCGTGATCGGTCAAGCCTTTGCCTCCGGTGCCACCGGCGCCGCGACAGCTCCCCTGGAAGATGTGGTCGGTCTCAACTACGCCCCGTACTCGTATGCCGGGACGCACTCGAGCAATCCGACCTGGAAGCTCTTCTCCAGCGAGTCGTCCTCTGCCGTCAGGAGTCGTGACGTCTACAAGACGCCGGTCACGACGAACATTCTGTCATCCAGCGACAACCAGTGCTCGTCCTACGACAACAGCGTGGTGTCCTGGGGAACGAGCGCCGAGGGCTCGTGGCAGAGCGTCAACACGGCCGCTTACATTGCCGGCGAGTTCATCTGGACGGGCTTCGACTACATCGGCGAGCCCACGCCGTACGGCTGGCCATCGAAGAGCTCGTACTTCGGCGCCATCGATACGTCGGGCTTCCCGAAAGACGCCTTCTACTTCTACCAGAGCAAGTGGAACGCCGCTGGGCCCACCATGGTCCACATCGTACCGATGGACTGGACAAGTTGGACGGCCGGGCAATCGGTGACCGTTTGGGTTTACAGCAACGCGGATAGTGTCGAGCTTTTCCTCAATGATAAGTCCCAGGGTTCGAAGACCATTTCCGCGACGACCGCGCACGCTCAGTGGTCGGTACCATTCGCGACGGGCACGCTCCAGGCGAAAGCCACCAAGGGTGGCACGGTGGTCGCCACCGATACAGTGCAGACAGCTGGTGCAGCAGCGGCTCTTGCGCTCAAGGCTGACCGCGCTTCGATTGCGGCGGACGGGCGCGACCTGTCCTTTGTCGAGGTGGATATTCTCGACGCCCAGGGTGTGGTGGTTCCGCAGGCCAAGAATAAGGTGGATTTTACGATTAGCGGTCCCGGCGCCCTGGTCGGTCTCGACGCTGGAGACTCGACCAATCACGATTCCTACAAGGGCACATCGCACGCCGCTTTTAGCGGCAAGTTGATGGCCATCGTTCAATCTTCGGCCACCGCTGGCAAGATCACGCTGAAGGCAACCTCGGGCTCTCTGACAGGTGGCTCGGTAGACATCACGACAGCGACACCCTAGAAACAAGGGGGGGTTGGCGAATGGCGACGCCAGCGCTTGGCGGCGCCGCCGGTGGAGACGTTCACTAGTGGGAGTTTGGCGTTGCGCTGTCCTCGATCGACTTGTCGCTCGTGCCGGCTGAGTTGGTCGCCGTGACGGTGTAGTAATAGGTCGTGCCGTTGGTAACCTTCGCGTCCGTGTAGCTGCTGGCGGTGATGCCCGACGCGACGGTCGAGTAAGGGCCGCCGCTGGCGGTGGCGCGCTTGACCGTGTAGCTGGTGGCCCCGAACGACGACTGCCAGCGCAGCGGGACGGCGCCATTGCCCGGCGAGGCCAGTAGGGCGGCGGGCGCGGCGGGGGTGGCGATCGGCGCGCCGCCGTCGCCGCCGCTGACCTGGACGTTGCTGAAGGTGGAAGTGTTCAGCGTGCCGTTGACGAACGAGGAGACCACCAGGCCAACGTAGATCGTGTCCGGGACAGGGGCGTCGATACGGCCGACATCGGTGGCCGCCCAGTTGGTGCCATCCGGGGAGATAAAGCCCGTGATGATGTTCCCGATTCGCTCGAGCTTCACCCAATACGAGGACAAGGAGCTGACCACGGTTTTGTTGCCGTAGTTGGTGCCGCCATACACGGCGAGGTTCGGCATGTTTTGCTGGAGGTTGCCCTCGCCCGTGAGGCACATCCAGGCCCGGGGCGAGCCCTGGCTGAGGCTCGTGCGCATCATCACGCCAACTCTGGCGTTCTTGTGGGTGGTCGGGACAGCATCCATCTTCGCGATGATGGCGCAGTCGCCGGTGATCGCTTGATACGTGAAGTGGCAACTGTCGTTCGAGCCCCAGATGTCCGTGCCGCCGCCCTGCACCGTCCATGTGCCGCCGGAGTAGGCGTCCCCGCCAGTCGGTGTGGCGCCCCCGATTTCAACATTGCTGAATCCCGAGGTGATTGAGGCGGTCGAGGGGAAGGACAGCGCCGCCGCGGGCGTCGCCACCGAGGTGTCGGACTCCTTGAGGAACATGAAGCTACTGCCGTCCACCGGCAAGCTGACGCGTCTCTGGGCGATAGAGGGCGCCTGGAGGCCCTTGCGGACGACATAGGCGCCGTAGATCAGATTGAGCGCTACGTTTCCGCCTCCCCAGCCATGGTTGGTGTTGTCGGCGACATAATAGGCATCGGTGGTGCCGAAGGGGAGAAAGGGCGTCGGCACGAGCTCGTTTACCCGCGCAAAATACTCGCCGTCCGCCAGCAGTCGGTTGTCGAGGTCGGAATAGATGTCGATGCTCTGTTTCCAGAGCGCCTCGGCGAGCATGGCCAAGGAAATGAGTTGCCCATGGGCGTGCCCCTGATCGCGGAGAGAATCGCCGAGCATGCCGATGTCGTTGGAACTGCGCAGGCCGATATGGGCCAGCGTGCGAACTTTATCTACGATGTCGTGGAGCTTGGCGGTGTCGTCGTCGAAGATCGCGAGGAGCCCGCCGGCGACGAGGGCCAGCGCGCCTTTGTTGGCGGCGCCGAACTGGCTTTCGCCGTAGGGGTTGGTGGCGGGCAGAAGGACGTTTCCGAAATAGGCCTTCACCGCCGTCGTGTCGGCTTCCGTCCAGCCCGGCCACGTGCCGCGCAGGATGTCCGCGCCGCCCACGAAAGCGTAGGCGTAGTCTCCCAGATCCAGCATCGACTCGCTGCCGGTAAACGACGTCTGCGTGGTCGCCCACGCGAGCAGGATGTCGTGCGCCTTCTTCGCGCAGTCTTGGTTGCCAGCGAAATACCACATCCGCGATAGATTCCAGATCGCGACCATGTCGGCGCGCCACTGGTTGAGGTTCACATTGGGGCTGCGGCTCACGTTCGCGAAGGGGCCCGCCATGACGTAGGTGGGCTTGGATTTGCCATCCGCCGCCAGCAGAGCGTAGGCGGATTTCCACGGCTCTTTGCCCTGATCGACGTTCGCCTTGAGCGTCTGGAGATCCGAGAGGGTGAGCGGCGCGCCCGGATGGGTGAACGCATGGATCTCCGTGGAGCCTCCTTGTCCCCCCGAACCGCCGGGTGTACCTCCGAGTCCGCCCGCGCCTCCGTGCCCCACGTTCATACCGGCTGCTCCACCCGTGGAGGCGACAGACGGGGCGGTGCCGGACTGTCCGCCACCGCTACCGCCGATCCCTGCGGATCCTCCGGACACCGAAGCATTGCCGCCATGACCGGCGCTGCTCGATCCTCCCGCCGCTTCGCCTGAGCCGCCGCCTGATGAATGGTTTGCGCATGCCACCGGGGCAGCGGCGAGTGCGGCTGCCGCAAGTGACGCGAGGGCGATGGATTGAATGCTTCTCATGCCGGATATCAGGTCGTTGGGGGAACAATGAAGGCGGCCTGTCGCACCAAGCATAGCGGCATGGATGTCAGCTGTCGTTGGTGACCGCAGAAAGCGAAGTTCTTTCGTCTCGAGGTGATTGAAAAGAACCGCGCGAGACACTTTCCCCGAGAGGTCTCGATCCACCTTATTCGACGGCCTTCCCGATCTACGACCCAACCGTCGAAATGGAGATAAATTCACCGATGACGCCTTCGCAACTGGGTTCTCGCAGCGGCTTTCTGGCTGGCATAGGCGTCCTCACGCTCCTGGCGTGCAGCTCCTCGGGGGGAGGCGGCGGCAGTCTTGGCTCGGGCGGTGCGACTGGAACCGGCGGAGCAACTGGCAGTGGTGGCAAGGTGGGGGCAGGCGGCTCGCCAGGAAGCGGTGGGACCTTGACGACGGGCGCCGGTGGCACGACCGCGACAACGAATACCGGGGGTGGGCCAGGCACCGGTGGCGCGACGGGAAGCGGCGGCGGCTCTGCAGGAGCATCCAGCACCGGCGGTACGTCCGGCACTGGCGGGAAGACCAGCACGGGGGGAGCGGGAAGCGGCGGCGGTGGGGGCGGCGGCGGCAGCAGCGGAACGACGAATGCTGGCGGTACCGGCGGCGGTGGAACGACCATTTCGGGCGGCACCGGTGGCGGAAGCTCGGCCTGCCAGCCCGACTGCGCGGGCAAGACATGCGGCAGTGATGGGTGCGACGGAACCTGCGGAGGGTGTCCGCCGAGCCAGCTCTGCGGGACGGACAACACCTGCAAGGCGCAAACGACCGGTGTGGTTGTCGATCTCAAATCACAACTGACACCGATATCGCCAGGCGTCTACGGCGTCACCCTGGCGTCTGACGACAGCGGCCCAGCGCTAGGCAGTGACGACTCCATCAAGCTAGCTACCCTCAACCGTTGGGGCGGCGACGAAACCGAATCCTACAACTGGAAGGCCGATATCTTCAATCCCGCGCGGTGGTGGGCGTGTGCAAACGTCTCTGGCACCCAGATGTTCGACGTCTCCGCATCCACACCCGCGACGCCGGCAAACCTCACCAACTCGGCCGATCGGTTCGTCAACTGGAACAAGACCCAGAACGTCGATACGTTGATGACCATCCCAATCACCGGATGGGTTGGGAACAAGATCACCTCGCAGGATTCGGCCAACAGCTCCTGCGCATCGTCAGGCGACGTGAATTGTTGTACGTCCATCGGAACGAGCGAGTCCGTGCTGGTCGACAAGGGGTCGAAGAATCTCGACACGTCGTACATGGCGGACTGGGTTACTCACCTCACCGGCCTTTTCGGAACTTCCGCCAGCGGGGGCATCCGATACTACCAGTTGGACAACGAGCCCGACTACTGGCTGGATCTGCGTCCTGACGTGATGCCTGCCCTCTATCCACCGGGGAAGTCATGCCAGGATTTCTACACTGCAATCGCCAGCGGCGACGAAGCGGGCGTGAGCATCACGGACGACTTCATGAATCGCACCATGGCCTATGCGACCGCGATCAAGAAAGTCGATCCGTCGTCCCGGGTGCTCTTCCTCTCGGCCATGAAACCGAAAGGGCTCATTTCGCTCAGTAGCGAGATGTGTGGCGTGTCTGGGCCCTACTCGATGGATAGTTCTCTTGCGAGCGCGCTCCTGAAGAAGGGCGCGCAGTATGAGGCATCAAACCATCAGCGCATTCTCGATTGCCTCGATTCGCACTATCCAAACCAGGAATCCGGAACCAGTGGTATTTGGGACACCAACAACCCGTTCTCACACCAACAGGCATGGATCAATAGCTCGTACCCCGGGACCGGCATCTGTGTTAGCGAGTACACTGTGGCGAACGACGGTTCCGATACTGCGACGGCGAGCCAGGAGGCCGATCTGCTCGGCGGTTTCGGTGCGATGGGGGTCCGCGTAACGTCGTACTTCCGCACGCTGAACAACAAGGATGGTAGCCACAAGCCGGTCTACAACGGCTGGGCGATGTTCAGAAACTACGACGGTGCCGGCGGCAAGTTCGGCAACATTTCCGTAGGGGCGGCTAGCTCCTACTCGAGCCTGCACGCGTATGCTTCCACGGACTCTGCCTCTGCGCCGACGAAACTGTGGATCATGTTGGTAAACGTCGGCAGCGCAGCGCAATCAAATCTGTCCGTGGCGGTCAACAACTTCACCGCCTCAACCGTGAAGGTGTTTCAGAGCATCGGCGGAGCCGCTCCTGCGGCAGCCGGAAATGCTGCGGTAACCAACGGGACGATGGGTGGAATTTCCGTAGGCGCGAACAGCGTTACGCTATTGGTGGCTCAGAAGTAGCGGGGCTACGACTGCATCTCGTCCAGTTCGAGAAGTGTGCTGCAAGATGCAAACACCTCGCCTAATCGTTGATGGCGAGCGTGGGCAACTTCGCATCTCTTGGGATTATTTCACGCCAAGAGGCGCGCGATGGGAACGGAGCCTCGGGGAATGATGAATAGGTGGGCGCGATCGAAGTTTGTGAGCCGGTCTTGGAGAGCAGGACACACTGAGATGAAGGAAAGATAAGGAGTTGCGATGACCAAAAACGACGTGCGACGACTGTCCGGCCATGCGCGCCTGGTGAAACGGGCCCTCTGCAACATTGCCATTGGGCTTGGTATTCTGTTAGCGTTTCCAACAGAAGCTTTGGCTACCAGAGGCCGTGTGAAAGTGGCGAACAACACGATCGTAACCGACACGGGCTCGTTGATAAGAGGAGCCCGTGTGTCTTTGGACATTTGGGATGAAACACCTTCTCAAGCTGATATCGATGCAATCAAGAACACTCGTGGCTTGAACGCGGTTCACATCTATGCCGAGTACCCCGGCAGTAACAAAGCCGCGGGATACAATGTCGCGAAGGTCGACAAAGTGGTCGACATGGCAGACCAAAACGACTTGTACGTGGTATTGACCATAGGTTCCGGGGGGGGGAACGGGAGCTTCAACGGCGCCTTCGTCACAGCATTTTGGGCTTTCTACGCCCCCCACTACAAAGACAGGACCCATGTCGTTTTCGAGGTTTGCAATGAGCCTCAGGCATGGTCTGCCCCCTACAATACCAACACCCTTACCATGGAGAAGAACGCGTACACCCAAATCCGCGGGTTGGCTCCAGACACTCACATCATGATGATGTCCTACTCGCAACCCAACAATTGGGCTCAAGCTGCGACTGAGTGTGCGGGGTTAGGCGTCGATTGGAGCAACGCTTCGGTCGCTTTCCATACGTACGGAATCGATGGAAAGGAAGACAGCACCTTAACCAGCTTCTACAAAGCTCTGCAAGCCAAGGGGATAGGCTACGCCTGTACCGAGCCCAATTTGACCCTGAAAGCCATAACCACGAAACTCTTCGAGAGGGATGGCGTTTCCGAAACACAATTCATCAGCGCTCACGATATTGCAAGCAACGCCTCCGCCTTCAGCAGTTGGATAACGAGCAACAATATTTGCTGGACGCCCGATTTCGGCACCTGGCCAGCCTGCTCAGGTACCGTCGTCCCGGCCAGAGGCGGAGCCAGCGGTGCTGGCGGCAGAACGGGGACCGGTGGCATTAGCGGCTCCGGAGACGCCGGCCCCAGCTCGGGCACCGGTGGCATGGGTGGCCCTTCGGACGCTGGCCCCAGCTCGGGCACCGGTGGTCATGGCGATACTGGCGGAAGCACCTCGACCGCATCGGGTAGCGGCGGTGCCAGCGGCGTCGGGGGAGCGGCGGCTGTCGGAGGAGCAAACGGCAGTGGTGGAGCCTTGGGCTCAGGTGGACAGCAAGGAGTCGGCGGCGTCAAGAGCTCTGGCGGTGCGACCTCTGGTTCCGGTGGCGCGTCAGCAGCGCCTTCTGGAGGCGAGGCTGGTGGCAATAGCACGAGCAACGGCTGCAGCTGCACCGTCGGCAAGGGTCGAGGCACTCATGGCCCCAGCAGGGATGGCGGAATCGCACTTGTGCTTGGACTCGTGGCGTTCGCGTTCATCCGACGCCGGCCATAGCTCATCGTCTCGATCGCTAGCATCTGTAAACCACGTCGCGATGTTCCACCCCCTAGCGCCAGTACCGAGCGCCATGGGCCATTGTAGGAGGGTCTCGCAACAGCCGAAGAGAGCAGTCATGCGATTTCATCAGACGTTCGTTGTTTGGGCCGCTTTGGGGGCGATGGTCCCGATTGCGCTAGGGGCCTTCGGTTGCGCCAAAGGCACGGTCGTCGGGCCGTCCACCAACGGCGGAGGCGCCAGTGGCTCCACGGGAATCGGTCAAACAGGTAACGGCGGATCGGTCACGATCATCAGCCTGCCCGCCGCCGGAGACGCGGCTGCGCAGGCCGATGCCGAGACCGTGAAGACGCAGGTCGAATGCGATGGTGGCGCGGATTGTACGTGTCCGCCGTTCAACGTTGCCGTCATGGGCAAGCCCGGCACGTGGGGCGCTGTTCGCAACGGCGATCCGCCCACGGCTCTCATGGACTGGCTCAACAGCAGCAGCGCCGGAACCGCGCGCGCCGACAACTTCACGGACCACAAGACCCTAACGTCCGATTTCCTGGCGACCTACAACGTCATCATCTTCGCCTCGCTCTCGGACGATTCGGACAACGGTCCATGGTGGACGTTCAGCGCAGACGAGATCGCCGCTTTTCAAGCGTGGGTCGAGAACGGCGGCGGTGCCATCTTCTTGAGTGGCTACTCGAGCGGGCCCGAGCAGGCGCCCTCGAATCAGCTGCTCGGATTCGCGGGCATTCAATTCAATCAAGACAGGGTCGGTAGCTGCATCGACTGGCAAATCTGCAGCTGCACGAATTCCTCCACGTTGACCGATTGGGTGCGAACCGATCCCGTCATCGCGGGCCTCAGCACCGGCGTGACGATGGTCGGCTTCGAGGGCGGACACTCGATCACGGCTCCTGCCGACGTCCACGTTGCCGCCACTGTCGACAACAACGTTGGCGGTGCAGTCGTAAAAGTTTCCGCGCTTGTGGGCAAGCTGGCCGGCAAAGGCCGCGTGCTTGCGTTTGGTGACGAGTGGATCACGTACACCAGCCTGTGGACCGGCGCTGGCAACCCCAAAGCGACCGATCCGAGCTGCAAGGGATTCCTTCCCCAGGACAAGTATCAGATTGCGCAGTTCTGGTACAACATGATCCGCTGGTCGCAGCCCGCGGCGGACTGTTTCACCATCGTCGACACCTCGAATCCAATCACTATCTGGTAAGTGGACTTGTCCAAGAGGTCGGTCGTGCAACCCTCGCAACCTCACAGAACGATCCTAGTTCGAACATCGAGACCCTCGCCGTGCGATCCCGTGACACGTAGGCTCCCAAACTCGGTGCCACTGAATGCCACGGAAACGTGGTATTTGTTGGTGAACACTCGTCTGGAGGATTTCATGACCACGCATCGACTCTTGATAGCAACGCTCGTCGTAACCGCAGCTGCATGTTCATCAAGTAATTCAGGTGGATCCGGTGGAAGCGGCTCAGGCGGCAAGTCGAGTGCATCTGGAGGAACGACCAGCTCGGGTGGTCGGTCGGGAACGGGAGGATCTTCTGCATCCGGCGGAAGCACCGCCACGGGCGGAAGCGGCTCGGGCGGCCAGTCCTCCACCGGCGGTGTTACCGGATCGAGCGGATCGCCGGCAACCGGCGGAAAGACATCGTCACAATCGGGCGGGTCGAGCGGCTCCGGCGGAGGGGCTGCGGACGCCGGGGTTGGCGGTAGCGCCGGTAACGGTGGCGCGGCGGCTGGCGGTAGTACCGGAAACGGGGGCACCGGAATCGACGGTGGCGCCAGTAACGGGGGCGCCGCGAAGCCGAGCGCAGGATGCGGCAAGACCGATGGTGCGAAAACGCTGACGACCGGCGGCTCGTCGGTTTCTGGCGCTCCTACCACGTCGACCAGACTCAAGGGGGTTACGAGCGGCGGCAAGAGTCGCGACGTCATCGTCGACATTCCGGCGGATTACGATCCGACGAAACCCTATCGCCTGATCTTCTCCTGGCGCCAGATGGGTGGTTCGGACACCGGCAATGCGACTGGCCTATATCCCGCATTTAATGGACCCAACTTCGACGCAGAACACTATGCCTATTTCGGGCTCCGTCGCGAAGCGCTCGATGCGAAGGAACCCGCCATCTTCGTAGCGCCCGACACAGACCCCATCGGCGGGCTATGGGATTACAACAAGGACAGCGTTTACTTCGACGACCTGCTTACGCTGGTCACCACGAACCTGTGCATCGACGAGAGCCGGGTCTTCACCACCGGCTTCAGCTACGGAGCGATGATGAGCTACGGTCTGTCGAACGGGCGTGCGTCGAAGCTGCGCGCCGCTGTCACGATGGCACCGAGCCAATTCGGCCCGACCACTGGGACGACGCCCATCGCCTATATGGGTACGACCGGCATGACCGATGGTATGTGTGTGTGGGGCAACGCCACGAGCGGCGGGGAGGGCTGCGTCATGCAACATGCTAAGGACAATGGCTGCACGATTCCCGCAACCATCCCGGACGTAGCGAACGGCAGCAAGAAATACGTTTGCTACGACTTCGAAGGGTGCAAGGCGGGCTATCCGGTCAAAGTGTGCAGGTTCGATGGCGCACACACTCCGTCGGCCGTGGATGACGGGACCAATGGCGGGGATGATGGCCTGAAAGCCTTTATTCCACCGCTGGCCTGGAAGTTCATCACGCAGTTCTAAGAGATCCCCTGAGTTTCTCCCGTTTGGCAGGGAGGAGCCTTCGGTCCGCTTGACAGGCTTGCGGGAAAAGCACGAGAAGGATGCTAGCCATGCGCATTCAGCTCCTTCGCATCGTCAGCATCGCAAGCCTTGTCAGCGCCGGCAGTTTCGCCTGTTCGGACGATACGGGGATCTTTCCGTTCAGAGGCGACGCCGCCCCGGAGGCTGACGTCGCTCTGCCTGGAATTGTCGACGGTGAAGCGATCGACGGAGCTTCCGACGACGGCGGAGCTCCGCCGATGCCTCTGCCGAAATTCGTGGGGAACATCGATACGCGCAGGGCGATTCGGCCGGATTTCGCGACCTACTGGGACCAATACACGCCCGAAAATGCGGGCAAGTGGGGATCGGTCGAGGCGACGCGCGGCACGTACAACTGGACTGTGCTCGACGCCAGCTACCAGTACTGCAGCGACCACGGCATCGTCTTCAAGCAACACAATTTCGTCTGGGGAAGTCAGCAGCCAAGTTGGACGGCCGATCTGACTGCCGAGGATGGCCCGGCGACCGTGCAACGGTGGATGACCGATTTCTGTGCCCGCTATCCCAACACCAGGATCATCGACGTGGTCAACGAGCCGCCGCCTCACACGACCCCGTCGTACATGAACGCCATCGGCGGATCAGGCGTCACGGGTTGGGACTGGATCGTCAACGCCTTTACCTGGGCGCATGCCGCTTGCCCGACGGCCTTGTTGCTTCTCAATGACTTCAGCAATATCGAGAGCGAGTCGGACGCTCAGCACACCATCGACATCGTCAAGGCGCTCGAGAAGGCCGGTGCGCCCATCGGCGGCGTTGGCTGCCAGGCGCACGGCACGGTGGGTGTTTCGTCGGCCACGCTCAAGGCCAACGTCGACAAGATCGCCAGCGAGACCGGGCTGCCGGTCTATATCACTGAGTACGATCTCAATATCGCCGACGACGCCGAGCAGGCCAGGGTCATGCAGGATCAATTCACGATGTTCTGGCAAAACCCCAACATCAAGGGCATCACGCTCTGGGGCTATGTCTTTGGTTCGACCTGGCAGGCCAACACCGGGCTCATCCAGAGCGACGGCACCAAGCGCCCCGCCATGACGTGGTTGATGGATTTTCTAGGGAGATGAACTGCGCCACCCGAGCCGACCATGCCTCCGCTGGCACGGCCGCCCATCGACGTTGCCCCCGAGCCTCCGCCTGAGCTCGCTCCGGTGCTGTTGCCACCTGCCTGGCTTCCGTAACTACCATTTCCGCCAGTGGCTGCCGTGCCGCCGCCCGAAGAAGAGCCGCCTGCGGCCTTTCCGCCCAAGGCAGATGAGCCATGACCACCGCTCGATGACGAGCACGCAACGAGAAGGGACACTCCAACGTAGGTTGCAACCGAGAAGACGACGGACCTGCTTTTCATCCGTTCGGCAATAGCCGCGGGGAACGGAGAAATCTTGGCGTTTTGTGTGAATTGTTTCAGCCCGCGACGCAACCTTCTCGAGCCTACGCCACGAAGGTGATGGTCCATTCGCGCGGTTAAGGCGTGACGGTGTCCTGCATCGCCGCGCGCAGTTCAGTGCCGAAAAAATCCCGTGGTGTGCACCCGAGCGTTCGCTGGAAGCTACGGTGACACTGCGAGTAGCTGCCGAAGCCTGCTTGCAGTGCCGCCGCCAGGAGATTGTCAGTGCCACCGTCGACGATGTCGATGAACCGTAGCAACCTCAACCGCGTGCGATACGCCGCTAGCGTCAGTCCCATGTCCTCGTGAAAGTGACGGCTGACTTCGGTGGGACACGCGTGGATGCACCTCGCGACGGCGTCTCGTGGTAGCTCGGGATCAACCACGAGAGACCGAAGGGCCCGCCTTGTGAGGGTGTGCATGAAGCCATTTGCTGGACGAAGCTGATGTGCCTTTTGCCAGACCTCGCCAACGCGCTGCTCGATCGCGGCGACGTCTCGCACGTTGACCATGCTCGCGCAGATCTCACTGAACGCGCTCAGCGTTTCCCGCGGCAAATGAGCTCGTGCGGGACCGACGGGCACGTCGTGCGACAAGACCCGCAACGAGAAGTCGGGGGTTACGCCGATAACGAACAAATCGAAGTCCGGTGAGGCATCGAGCAGCACGTGGTCCTGACCGGGCGCCCACCATAGCAAATCGCCGGAACCGACCGTAAGATCGATCGCGCCCATGCCAAATCTAGCCGTGCCGCCCGCGACCAGGTTCAGCTCGGGCTCGGCGTGAAAATGTCGAGGCCGCCGAGTAGCGGGAATATGTCGCCAGATGTGTCCTCGTGCGGCCGAGGGAATGGGAAAGGTCTGGTAGAGCGCGCCGAACACGCTCCAAGCATAGCAGTCACATGGAATAAGAATTCCCACAAAACGCAAAGACGCCGGCGGTCCGCCAGTCATAGTGTCACTCCATGTGCCACCCCACCTCTCCAACCTCATTCCTCGCTATTCTCGCGGCCTTGGGCTGCGCGTCATCACCAGCGCCCAGCCCAGATGCCGCAGTCGCCGACGCGAGCTCGCCCGACCAGGTGGCTGATCTGCCGCCTCCCATCTCCGGGACTGTCTTGGTATCGGCGGCTGCCGCTTCGCGCACCTCTCGCGCAACTGCCGGCATTGGAGTCAGTTATTGGCAGTGGTCGCCCACATGGGGAAATCTCATCGCCGGCACAGAAACACAGGTCGCCGCACTCAAACCGATGGTCATCCGCATTGGCGGCTACAACAATGACGCCAACACGCCAGACAATTTCGACAACGCGCAAATGGACAAGGCCGTTGCCTACGCACGCGCCATCGGCGCCGAGCCGATTCTGCAGGTTCCGTTGCTCGCTGCCGACAGCAAGGGCACGGCCCCAACACCCGAAAACGCCGCGGCCATGGTGACGTACGCCAACGTCACGGCGATGTATGGAATCAAATACTTTTCCATCGGCAACGAGCCCGACCTATATCCGGATGCGACGGGCTCGACCAAAGGCATCGCTGGGTATACAGCTAGCGCCTTCTGCGCGTCGCTTTCGGCCTACGCCGCCGCGATGAAGGCCGTGGACCCGTCCATCAAAATCTTGGGTCCCGAGCTTTCCTGGAAGTATCAGTCCGGTGCAAATGATTGGCTGACGACCATTCTTCAAACATGCGGATCGAGCATCGACGTCGTTACCGTGCACCGCTATCCCATTGACCCGGCAAAGACGACGGTGGCGGCAGCCGCAGCGGACGCAACGAGCCTGAACGGCACGATTGCACACCTGCGCTCGATCATGCAGCAGGCGGGCGTCGGCGATAAGCCACTCGCCATCACCGAGGCGAACATCACCTGGGATGGCGATCCGGCGAAAAGCACGATGCCGGCGTCGCCCGGGACTGTGCCGGCCGGTCTGTGGGCTGCCGACACCTTCGGCATGGGCATACAGAATGGGCTTTGGACGATGCTTTATTGGAGCACCCGTGAAGGCTGGACACTGGGGCTCTTCCCGTCATCGGGCATGAGTCCTCGGCCGTCGTACTGGGCGTTGGACCTTTACGCGAACCACTTTGGATCAACGCTGCTTTCCGTGACGTCCACCCCAGACGGCGTTCGGGTCTACGCCAGTCGCAACCAGACGGACAATGCCACGCAGCTGGTCGTCGTGAACTGGAACCTGTCCTCGGCGATCCTGACGTTCCAAATTGATGGTTTGGCAACCGCGCCCGCTGCAGCAACATTTACGCTGCCCGCGGTTTCGTTTGCCGCCGTCGAAATTCCCGACGTTGGCTCGGCATCTGCCGTCAGCTACAGCGAAGCCCAGCGCCAAGCCGGACAAGCGCCCCAGCCGCTCGCAAGACCGTGACCGATACGATCGGTGGAGCGAATCAGCGGACGCGATTGCGGCCCGGCGCAACGCATGCGCCCGCGGAAACTCGAGCCCCACTTGAGCCGCAAGCGGATGTCGGAATTCGATCCATTTTATCGGGAATCCTGCTCTGAATGGTCCTTCCGGCGATGCCCCGTTGGAGTAGAGTTCGGCGTCGGTGTGCTGGTCGGCGAGCCCCTCGCGCCGTCGGATCTCGTGACCTATGCAGAGCGTGACTCTATTGACAACGTGACTCTATTGACCTCTCCAAGCGCGACGGCCGAGAGGAGCCAGAACAAGGTTCCCTTCTCGGCGAAGCTTTCGTATGCGATGGGCGGCACGTCCGACATCTTCGGGCACTGGCTCTACAACGCTTTGGCCAACCCGGTCTTCGTTACGTTTCGCGGTCTGTCGCCGACCGCCGTGAGCAGCGCCGTTGGTGCCGCGCGGATGGTCGACGCCTTCACCGATCCGTTGTTCGGGTGGCTTTCGGACAATGCGCGGACGAAACACGGCAGGCGGCGCCCCTTCATTCTGCTTGGCTCCCTCCTCGCGGGGCTGGCCTTGCCATGCCTTTTTCTCGCGCCGAAGAGCTTCAGTCACGAGCACTTGCTCTGGTTCATGGTCATTTCTGCCACCCTGAACGCGGCCTTCCTCAGCGCCGGCACCATGGCACACCAGAGTCTCGGATCCGAGCTCACGCCGTCGTACCACGAGCGGACGAGCATTATGGCTTGGAAAGCATCCTTGCAGAAGCTCTCCGGAATCATCACGGCGTCGGGTTTCTGGTTCGCGACCTTGCCTATGTTCGACGACTCCGCTACCGGAAAGCCGGACATCGCGCGAGGTGCGACTTGGCTGGCCACGATCTGCGGCGCGATCATGATCGCGTCGGGCTTCATGAATTTCTTCTTCGTACGAGAGCCCTACTACGAGAAGGCGAAGCACCAAAAAAAGGTCCCGTTCTTCCGGACCTTCACCGGTACGTTCCGCTGCAAGCCGTACCTCGCCCTTCTGGGTGTCGCCTTCGCCTATGCCATTCCCACAGGTCTCGTCGGCTCCCTCGGGTACTACGCCACGACGTACTACGTGTGTCCTCACGACCTGCACGCCGCTGCCCGCATCACGTTGTATTCCGGCATCGCCTACGCGTTGCTGGGCATCGCCGGTGTTCCGGTGGCGGCCAGCTTCTCTCGCGTCTTCGGCAAGAAATGGGCCCTGACTTACACGTTGATGACGGGCTTGCTGGCCTTCGGGTCGACGTGGTGGATGTTCACACCGACGTATCCTTGGCTGAGCGTTCTGTGCGCCGGATTCAACGGATTTTCGGCGGCGGGTCTGTGGGTCGTGCTTCCCTCCATGTGCGCTGACGTGGTTGACTACGATGAGATTCGCAGTGGGAAACGTCTTGAAGGCGCCTTTGCGTCGTCGTTCGCTTGGGT
>ODAK010003079.1_pt1 | contig 17377 bp, 13 predicted proteins | sample 1539591 | NCBI WGS metagenome assembly ODAK01 (sample SAMEA3539303, study PRJEB22396) | soil metagenome | biome: tundra; feature: field; material: soil | place: USA | collected 2010-05 | depth 0.15 m
GAATGGAAAATGGATCATTGACGCTATGAAAAACGTAAGACGGATTGAACATCGCAATGAGAACGACGGCAGACAGCATCACGGCGTTGAGCCCCAAAACGCTCGATGCAAAATAGCAGGCCAGGCCGACCGCCAGCGAGTGAGCCAGATAGCCGAATATCAGCTGATTCCCCCACTGATCGCCGAAAAGCTGCTGGTTCAACCAATACCAGCAGTTGACTAGCGGTCGCCAGAAATCAGTAGCCGATGCGCTCCACTCGGGGTATGGCACAAAATAGCCATGCAAGCCCTGCGTGAACCAGACCGAAGGATGGACCGCCCCACCGATATTGGTCGATGCCGCCTGCATGGCGATTTCATCGAGGGTCGGGTAATACTCGGCCACGAGCGGATGGAACAACCAAACTTGAAGCACGAAAGTTACCATCGCCAAAAGCAGGCATAACTTCCATGGCGCGGGGACCTTGCGATTCATGCGCAGTTACCTTTTCTGCAGTTTCGTAATGGTCTCGCGCGGGTTCAACGCCGCTCGGCTGGCCCTCTTAAGAATCGAACCCGCCACGCGAACTCGACTGAATTGCACACCGACCTCCGCCAATTTCTTCTTATGCATGTCCCAGAACTTTGGCTCACGCCGACTCTGCAGCACACTTACCGCCAGATAATTGTAGTACTCGGCCATCAGCCGATCCCGGCACATCTCGAATTCCTCCGGCGTCAGGAAGTCCGAGCCGTAAGTGATGAGCTCGTAGAGCCGGCAGCCGACACTGGTGTTCATCTGTCTGGCAAACTCGGTCATTGACCCGGTTCTCTCGCGCGTAAAGGTAAGAATCTGGTGTACGAAACTGAAGTCGCAACTGCGCAGCAACTCGATACATATCTCTACGTCTGGATGCAAACTGGATTCATTGAAAAATGGGTCATGCCCGCGCACCAAGTCGGAGCGAAAAAGCAGGGAATGAGACGTTCCGAATACGTAGTCATGCGCCCCTTGCAGGAAGTAGCGACGGCCAAGCTCCCGACCGGAAACGAGCCGGCTCGGGTACGGCAGACCCGCCCATTTCACTGCAGTCTCGCGCCCCTGCAGCCCGAACGCGCCGACGATTCCCACCGAAGGATGCGCTTGCGCGGCGGCAACCATCTCTTCCAGGCAGCGCGGAAAAATCCAATCATCCGAGAAGACCATTTTGCAGTATTTGCTCTCAGGAGATACCTGACGCAGCGCGATATTATGATTCGCGACCACCGGCAGGAAATTCTCGTTGTCATGAACCCTGATTCTTGAATCCCGCTGCGCGTAGCCGTGCGCAATATCCGCGGAGCCATCGGTGCTGCAGTTGTTGACGATGATGTACTGCCAATTCTGATAGGTCTGCGATAGGATGCTTTCAATGCACTCCTTGACGTACTGCACGTTGTTGTACATCGGTGTAACAATGCCAACGAGGGGCTGAGGATCAGTATTCATTGGTGTTCCGGCCAGTTTCAATGCAGCATAGCGCACCGCGCTTGCCAAGCGAGAGCGACCAGCACGCGGCCCCGGCACGAGCCGGTCCACCCTGCGAGCATCCTCCGGCAAATGTGACGTGACGCCAAGCCGCGCCTTATGACATACAGGTAAAATCCTCCATCCCGACCTTCCTTTTGGGCGCAGTGCATGCTGGCTAGGGAGTACGTTGCAGAACGACACCGATTAGTGCGGCGGCGCACTGCGTTGCATAGCCATGAGCACTGATATCGCTGCCTGTCCCTATGACGCCTCTCCTGAGGCCGCTATCGCCGCCATCTTGGCGCACGAGGGGCCGGTACTGGTCGACCTCGACGAGACGCTGTATCTGCGCAACTCGACCGAGGATTTCATCGACTGCGCCCGACCGGCCTTGGTGGGACTGCTCCTGCTCAGGCTGTTGGATCTTTTCAGGCCGTGGCGCTTCACCGGCGGCGAACAGACGCGCGACGTCTGGCGCGTCCGTGTGGTATCGGATCTGCTCCCATGGACACGCTGGCGTTGGCGCAAACGCGTCGGCCGACTGTCTCAGCGATTTGCCAATCAGCGCCTGGTCGCTGCGCTCAAAACTCGCCGGGAGTCCCCGATCATCCTGACCGCGGGATTCGAACCAGTGGTCGCGCCTCTGGTCGCCGCTCTGGGTTTTCCGGACGCCAGAATAGTCGCCGCCAGACTGGGCTCGTTTGATGATCGCCGCCTCGGCAAATTGCATACGGCCACGCACGCGCTCGGACCCGAGGCCCTCAGCCGCGGACTAATAGTCACGGACTCCCTTCAGGACTTGGATTTGTTGCAAAACTGTGCAACTCCTCTGCGTACGCTGTGGCCTGGTGCACGGTATCGCCGCGCGCTTAGTCATACGTATCTTCCGGGCGAGTACCTGACGCACGTCAAGCGGCCTGGCGAGCGCTACATCATGCGTGGCATCCTCCAGGAGGATTTTGCGTTCTGGGTGCTGAGCTCCGTGGCGCTCGCCGCACACCCGATAGCCCATGTTTGCGCGCTGTCACTGCTGCTGCTGTCATTCTGGGCCATTTATGAACGCGGTTACGTCGATAACGATCTGATCGCGGCGAGCTATGAGGCCGAACCCAAACTCAGTGTCGCATTCCGGAGCAACCCCGTGGCCACGCCCGTGGTGCAGCCCTGGATCTGGGCTGCGGGTGCCGGCACGCTGGCACTGCTTTTGCTGCGCCACGGGTCCGAGGGCGTCCCTCTTGCCCTGTTCAAGTGGATGTTGGTATTAATAGCCACTCATTTTTGCTTCAAGCTGTACAACCGCCTCGACAAAGCGACACGGGTGTGGCTGTATCCGGTGCTGCAGTTTGGCCGAAGCGCTGCGTTTACGATCATCGTACCGATCAGCGCAATCGGCGCCGCCGCGCTGGGTGCCCACGTGATGTCGCGCTGGGTACCGTACCACCTGTATCGACTTGGCGCCACCAAATGGCCCAGTGCGCAGCCGGAGCTGATTCGCGCAGTTTGCTTCATCGTGCTGGCATTGCTGCTCGGGCGGGCACTGGGAGTATCTGCCTATTTGAATTGGACCACCCTGGCGCTGCTCAGCTGGAACCTGTTCCGAGCGCGTCGGGAGATTCGCAGTACCCTCTCCGCCGCCCGGCGCTTGGATCAACACCCCATTCCGCTTGCCGGGACATCGTGGACGCCCGATGCCCTGCTGCAGCTCAGGGCGCTGACCGGTCCGCCGATGTTTAGCGTGGTGATTCCCACTCACAATCGCGCCGCTACTGTTTTGCGGGCATTAAGCAGCGTACTCGCGCAGACTTTGGATGACTATGAAATCATAATCGTTGACGACGGATCCTCGGACGGTACGCCGGAATTGCTCGCGCCCGTGCGCTGCGCGCGCTGCCAGGTGCTCAGAAATGAAATCAACGTCGGCGTCAGCGCTTCGCGCAACCGAGGCGTCGCCGCGGCGAAAGGCGAATTCATCGCATTCCTCGATGATGACGATGAATTCCGTCCCGGTACCCTCGCCGCGTTGCGCGATCGCTACGTCGCCGATCCGGAACTTGATTTTGCTTGGGGCGTGCGCGTCATTCACGAGCGAGCCGCCGCCGGACAGACCATCGCTACTCGTACCGACGATTGGCGCAATGTTTCCTACCGCATGAGCGGCTCGGATTTTCTGCCGCTGGCGCTCCAGATCGCGACCAGCGCGGCGTTTTCAATTCGCAGGTCACTATTTGAGAAGATTGGTGGTTTCGATACCGAGCTCAAAGTGTCTGAGGACCGCGATCTGTTTATCACACTGGCCCAGGGTGGCTACGTCGGCGGCGCTGCCAACGACGCCATCATTGACGTCAATGAGGGCTTTAACAGTTTGAGCAGAAGCGTTGGCGTACGCGGCGGATCGGATGCGGACATCCGCGTCATCGACAAACACCGTGATTATCTTAGCCTGCCCGAGCACGACGAATTTCTGAGCGAATACTTGCTGATCGTTTTTGCAGGCTATCTTGAGGCCGGCAACCGGCGGTCGGCGCTGCGCATCATCGGTGAACTACGGCGCCGCGGCGCGCTGGACAGCCGGGTATTCAGATACTATCTGCGCCATGCGCCGGAATTCCGCGCGCTGAAGACCGTGCTTCGCTACGATGCCTTACGCCGCGTTAGAAACCGGCTAAAGAGTCGACCCCGAAGCGCGGCAGTATCCTCAGTGGTAGCGGAGAATGGCTCGAATCTGTGAGATTGCGCGCTTACCGCCTCCCAGCGGGCCGGTAACATTACGTCTAAATGCCCTGGGAGTACCGTCAGTCCAGGTCGCCACCGCACGGACTCGCCGCTGAGAACCAGGTCCAATGTCCTCACGCTATGACCTGATCGTCGTTGGCACCGGCTTCGCCGGGTCATTCTTTTTGATGCGCTACCTGCAGCACGCCCCTGCCGCCGCGCGCGTGCTGGTGCTTGAGCGCGGTAGCCGCGACACCAAGAGTTGGCAGCTGCAGAATCGTCGCACCTCGAGTATCGATCCTAAGGACGTGTTCGTGAACACGACGCCCTCAAAGGAGTGGTATACGAGCCCGGGCTTCGGCGGAAATTCCAAATGCTGGCTGGGTGGGACGACACGCATGATGCCTGGCGATTTCAAACTCGCGTCGCGCTATGGCGTCGGCGTGGATTGGCCAATGTCCTACGACGATCTCGAGACTCACTACTGCACGGCTGAAGAAGTCATGCTGGTCTCCGGGCCCACCGATAGCCCGATGCCGCGCTCGCGCCCATTTCCGCTGCCCCCGCACCGGCTTTCCGATCCCGACGCGTTGTTGAAGGCTCATTTCCCCGACGGCTGGTTCAACGTCGCGACTTCGAGGGCCAGCGTCCCCACTGGCAAACGTGGAGTCTGTTGCGCCACCGGTGTCTGTGAACTCTGTCCAGTCGATGCTAAATTCACGGTACAGAATGGTCTGGGGTCGATTTATGACGACCCCCGCGTCACCCTGGAATTGAATGCCGAAGTCGAAGCGGTCGACACGCTGGCGGGAACGGCGGCGGGCGTGACTTTTGCCCGCGAGGGTCGCACCGAACGTGCCGCGGCCGACCTGATCGTCCTCGGGGCCAGCGCGCTGTTCAATCCCCATATCCTGTTGCGCTCCGGCATAAAGCATCCGCTGCTTGGAAAGCGGCTGCATGAACAGCTGCCGATCGATGTGGTTCTGGATCTCAAGGGGGTCAAATCCTACAACGGCAGCACAATACTGACGGGGCTTGGATATCTATTCTACGAAGGCGAGCACCGGCGCGACCATGCCGCATGCATGATCGAGACCTGGAATTCGCCATTTCCATACAAATTGGGCTCGCTGCGTTGCGAGGACGGTCGCTGGAACGAGAGGCTCATGATTCGATTTCTGTTTGACGATCTGCCGCGCGAGGACAATACCGTCTCGGTCAATCTGCGGGATTCGCGGCTGGCTGAGACGCGATTTGTCGATTACTCCGACTATGCCAAACGCGGTGCCGCGCAAATACCGAAGATGATCGACACGCTCTCCGAGGCACTGCCGGTGGAAAGAGTCTCCTGGACCGAACAAGGAACCACTGCAGCTCATATTCAGGGCACTGTGCTGATGGGCACCGATCCGGCCACGAGCATCGTTGATCGCCACCTCGTCCACCATCAATATCGCAATCTGCTCGTCTTGGGCGCCAGCGCGTTCCCCACGGCAAGTCCCGCTTATCCGACCCTAACGGTGTCCGCACTATCGCTATGGGCGGCGGATCATCTTTTAAACTAATCAGCCATGAAACGCCGCACCTTCCTGATCGCAGCAGCCGCTGGCCTGGGCGGCCTAATCACGTGGCGACTGAGCAGTAGCAAAGAGGAAGCGGCCATCGTCAAGGTGATACACAAGCAGCTGCATTATCTCAAGCTCGACGAAGCCGGCGTACAGCGTTTTGCGCTCGATATATCAGCACGCAAAGTCATTTCGAACCTGAGACTGCGGATCATTGATGCCGCTGGCGGCCTGTACACGCATCTGTCGCCGAAGGCGGATAGCAAAGTCGCCAAGGCACTTCGCCATGGCGAGGACCGCATTGTCACTCAATATCTGATATCGAGCGACTTTTTCATCCACGGCGCGGACAAGAGCCGCGTAGTTAACTATCTTGGGTACTACGATCCGTTGGTCCCCTGCAACAACCCGTTTGCGCGCCCGGTTATCGTAGAATCAACATTGTGAAGCATTAGGATACGGAGAGATATTCAATGAATACGGCGGTCGCAGCGTCCATCACTGATCAGGCACATCGAGCGAGCTGCAGGTTTTGCGGCGAACCACTTCACACGAGCTTCGTCAATCTCGGCATGTCGCCGATGTGCCAAACGCATATCGAAGCGCATCAGCTCAACCATATGGAACCTTTTTTCCCGTTGCACGCGTGGGTGTGTCAGAAATGCTTTCTCGTGCAGTTGGAACAGTACGTCGCGCCACCAAATATCTTTTCCGAATACGCCTACTTCTCCTCGTATTCCGACAGTTGGGTCGAGCATGCGCGCCGTTACGCAGCAATGATGCGGGCTCGATTTGGCATATCCTCGCGCAGCCTGGTCATGGAAATCGCGAGCAACGATGGCTACCTGCTGCAACATTTCGTTTCCGCCGGCGTACCGGTGTTGGGCATCGAGCCGGCCGCCAACGTTGCCAAAGTTGCCGTGGAGCGCGGCGTGCGCAGCGAGGTTTGCTTTCATGGCACGGCCAGCGCAGAAAACATCGTTGCGAAGTACGGCCAGGCTGATCTGCTGCTGGGCAATAACGTGCTGGCGCATGTGCCCGATTTGAATGACTTCGTCGCCGGCATGCGGCGCCTGCTCAAGCCACAGGGCGTAATCACCATGGAATTTCCGCATTTGCAGCGGCTCATGGAACAAAACCAATTCGATACCATCTATCACGAGCACTTCAGCTACTTCTCGTTTCTGACGGTCGAGCGGGTTTTTGCGGCGCATCAATTAACGTTATTCGACGTCGAGGAGCTGTCCACGCACGGCGGCTCGATTCGCATCTATGCGCGCCATGCAGCCGATGCATCCAAGCCGCTGACCGATCGCGCACGGGAATTGCATGCGCGGGAACTGGAGCTGGGTTTCCACCGCCTGGAAACCTATCGGCACTTTGGGGAACAGGTCAAAGCCACGAAACGAGAACTGCTGTCATTCCTGATTGACCTGAAGAGGAATGGCAAGACGATTGCCGGCTACGGGGCACCAGGTAAGGGCAACACGCTGCTGAATTACTGCGGCATCGGTAGGGATTTTCTCGATTATACCGTGGATCGGAGCCCGTACAAGCAGGGCAAATACACGCCCGGCACGCACATCCCGATCCTGGCTCCCGAAGAAATCCGGCGCACCAAACCGGATTACCTGCTGCTGCTGCCGTGGAATCTGAAGGACGAGATTACCGCTCAGATGAGCTACATCCGGGAATGGGGCGGCCAGTTCATCGTACCGATTCCAAGGCCGCAGATACTGGCTCAGTCAGCAACTTAGCGTTGGCGCAGCGCACGTGCCTAAGCTTCATTGACGGCCCGCGACTTGCTCGCGTAGTGATCTCATGGCGAGCATGCAGCAGCCAAGCATCCGTGCACCGGGGTGGAAGTGGTACCTTCTGATAGGCACCGCGGCTTTCAGCTTTCAGCTATGGCTGTGCAAGCCGCTAATAGCCAGCTACTTCCCGACCACCGACGAGATTGCGATTGAAGCGGCGTCAACCCCGGTCGGCGGTCAAATTCATCCGTCAGCGTGGTTTACCCAGGGTTTTCAAGATTATTTTCGTCCGTATGCGGAATGGGGATCGAGACCGTCGAACTTTTTCCGACCTCTTTTCAATGCGCTATTCTGGACTTACTATCAGACATTCGGCACGCATTGGGCGTACCAGCTGGTCTTTGGGTACCTGGTTCATGCATTGGTCGTCTCCCTGTCGGCCTATCTGGCACTCGGCATTCTTGGGCTCACGAAGCCATTCGCGGCTCTGGCGATCCTGATCGCGGCACTCAATCCGGCTTGCTGGTCCTTGTATCCCGATACATTTGCGATACCGCCGCTCATACAGTTTCCGGCCTATCAAACCGAAATCCTTTGTGCAGCGCTGATCATTGCAGCGTTTCTTGCTTTCATCAGATCGCAATTCGTGCTGTTTGCCATAGCCGCGACTTTGGCCCTGCTGCTCAAGGAGACCGCGCTGACGGTACCGATTGCGGCACTGGCGCTGGTGGGCGTATGGAGGCGTCGTGAGGCCAGTGCGTCATTGCGCAATGGCCTCTGGCTGGCGATGCCATTGATTGTCTGGGTCGTCATCAAACTGACAATATTCGAACACGGATTCTCGTCGTTCGTCATGACGTCCAACAAGCCACTGTCCTGGTTGACGCAGCCGATCAGAAATACGTTGCTGTGGCCAACGGGGCTCTACACTGCCGCGATAGGGCAAAGCCTCGCAGCGCTACGAATGCATCAGTGGAGGGTCGTCGCGACTCACGCGTTGGAGCTGGGTATCAACTTGATTTGGTGGGGCGCGATAGCGCTCGCGATTTTGCAGACATTGCGCTCATACGCTCGACGCTGGTTCATCACCGCGCCGGAACCGTGGGTTGCCGGCCTCGTGTTCGCTGGGAGCAATCTGGCGCTATTGATCGCACTGCAAGAGACGCACCTTAGATATGGATATCTGTGGTTTGCCCTGGGGCCTGCGCCGGTGTTCAGCATCCTCTCGCATCGGCGCGGCGGCATTGCGCTGGCTACCGTGCTGGGCCTCGGCCTGGTGGTACCACAACTCGGATCGGTGCGAGATGCGCTTTCTGCAGACTCAATCAACAACTATCGCCTGGTAAAGCAGTCAGCGAGACAGCTGACGTCGCTACTGGGCAACTTACCGCCTGCTGTCGACACCGTCTACCTGATCGACGACATGGTGGTGCAGGTTCCGACCCCGAGCTACATGGCAAAATTCGCAGATTTTCGCGGACGAATCGTACTGATCAACGGCGTTCGCCCGATGGCGCATTGCACTCCCACGGCGCAGGCCGCACCGCGTTACCAATTGGCGCGCCGAGGCGACCAGACGTTACTGGCGTACTCGGCCCCAGCATGTTTCGAGCGCTATTTCGGACTGCCACCGTTGGCGCTGATCGGTCACGATAACACTGTGCAACGCGGGACCTGGATGACCTACAACTACCCTGAATTGTCAGCCACGCCGAGGTCCCCCACCGAGGAATACAGCGTTGGACACTCGTGGAGTGTCACTTTCAGTGATCCGGTGTGCAGGACGGAGGGCGCCTGTATTTGGCTCGGCTTTGACGAGCGCCGCGGTCAATACCACGAACTTCCGATAGACACCGACCCATAGCGCGCAGTCAGCCGAGAACTGACGAAGGTAACTCTGGGCTTCTGATTCAAGAAGGGCGCCCCCTCGCTGTAAAGCACAGCCGTCAAAAAGCGATCAGCGCCATACGGCATGCGACCCCATGGGCACCGCGCGACCGCTCAGCCACATGGCTTTGGCCCGCATCACATAATGGTAGATGCCGCTTATGTCTCACAGCCGCCGTACTGCATCAGATGCGGTCCCCACACCGCAGGCACTGTTCGTCGCTGCATGTCGCACGGCGTCAATGAGATCCAGTCGATGGGTGCGCGATGGACTTTGCTCCTAAACTTTATTGTGCATCTCGTCATGAGCCCTCTCAGTCCGTACCCCGCCTTACTCGCGCTGATCGTCGCGCTGGCGGTCGCATCGCTGCTGGTGAATCGAACCGGTGCGCCGCCGACGTCCGGTCGATTCGTCTCGCTCGACGGCCTACGTGGATATCTGGCCTTCTTCGTGTTCGTCTTTCATTCCACGATGTGGTACTTCTTCTTGCGGACCGGCGAGATGACCGTGCCGCCTTCCCATCTTTATGCCCACTTTGGCCAGGACAGCGTGCTGCTGTTCTTCATGATCACGGGATTTTTGTTTTGGTCGAAACTGATCGATGCCAAGCGCTATCCTATTGATTGGACAAAACTGTACATTTCGCGGGGAATGCGCTTGATACCTTTGTATCTTTTTGCGTTCTCTTTGATGATCGCAATGGTAGCCGTACTGTCGCACTTTTCGCTGCGCGAGTCGCCGCCCGCATTGCTTAAGCATTCCTTAGCGTGGCTGACATTCAGCGTCTTCGGCCAACCCGATATCAATCAGTCCATGACGTCCAGGCAGATGCTTGGCGACAACTGGACGTTGCCCTACGAATGGTTCTTCTACTTCTCGCTGCCCGCCTTCGGTTTGTTGTTTCGATTCGTCCCATCTATTTGGTACCTCGCGCTCAGCACTGTTACCGTTGTGCTGTTCGCGCTTTGGATCTCCAATACACACATGCTGTATGGCTTTGGCGGTGGAATAGTCGCGGCGTTCGCGGCCCGCTCCGAAACTTTCCGGCTCTGGGCGTCTGGAACCACTGCAGCTGTGATCGCATTGGCTGCTGTGGTTGCCGGGGTCTGGTTCTTTCCATCGGGCTATTCGAGAGTGGTGCTGTTGTTGCTCACCCTCGCATTCACGATCATTGCCTGCGGAAATTCCCTTTTTGGAATCTTGACCAGTGCGATATCCAGAACCCTGGGTGAAATGGGCTACAGCATCTACTTGCTGCATGGTGCGCTGCTGTTCATCACATTCAGGGTGATTCTCGGCTATGCGCGCGCTGCTGCGCTGTCTTCTACCGAGCACTGGCTCATCGTATTCGCGGTGGCGGCCGTACTGATCCTGGTCTGTTCAGCCACCTACCGCCTCATCGAGGCACCAGCCATGCATTCGACTCCCAGGGTGCACGCATGGGTCAAAGCCAAGTTGCAAGCTGCGGCGAAATATCGCGCCGGCAGTGCGCTGGCGCTGCGCAAGCACTAGCTCGCGGGGCGCCGAGTCGGCGGCGAATGCCGCTGCTTTATCCAGAATCACGTCGGTCGGCGCGCGCGCGTGGCTTTGTATGGTATTTTGTTGGCGTTAATTCTCGAGCAAACGATACGTTGAGGATTGCGGTGGCGAGCAAGTACGACATGATCATTGTGGGCACGGGATTCGCCGGCTCATTTTTTCTGATGCGTTATCTGGAACGCGCATCGAAGGACGTACGCGTCCTGGTGCTGGAACGCGGTCGCATCGACACGAAGGCGTGGCAGTTGGAGAACCGCCGCTACTCCAGCATCAGAGAGGACGAAGTCTATGTAAACAACAACCCCGACAGCAAGATCTGGCTCACCAGCCCAGGCTTTGGCGGCAACTCAAAGTGTTGGTATGCGGGCGCGATGCGGATGATGCCTGGCGATTTCAAGCTGAAATCGCGCTACGGCGTCGGCAATGATTGGCCTATGTCCTACGAGGATATGGAACCCCATTACGACGTCGTAGAGCAGGTCATGTTGGTCTCGGGACCGCCCGATAGCCCCATGCATCGATCGCGACCGTTCCCGCTACCACCTCATCGTTTTTCAACTCCCGACGAACTGCTCAAAAAGAAATTTCCGGCTAGTTGGTTTAACGCGGCGACGGCCCGGGCGAGCGTCGCAACGGGTCAGCGTGGCGTGTGCTGCGCGACTGGTTTCTGTCATCTGTGCCCCGTTGATGCGAAATTCACCATTCAGAATGGGCTGGCACACATTTATGATGATCCGCGCGTCACGTTGCAGCTCGAATCCGAAGTAGCCGGTGTCGATACCGGCGCAGGCGTCGCCACGGGCGTGCAATACACGCGTGGGGGTCGTACCGAACGTGCGGACGCGGACGCGATCGTGCTGGCGGCGAGCGCCCTATTCAATCCGCACATCATGCTGCGATCCGGTATGAGCCACAGACTGCTGGGCCGCGGTTTGCACGAGCAGCCGTCGTTTGACGTATTGGTCGACCTGGCGGGCGTAAAAGCTTGCGACGGCAGTACTGTGATCAGCGGCAATGGCTACATGTTCTACGAAGGCGAGCATCGGCGAGATCGCGCGGCCTGCATGATTGAACTCTGGAGTTCGCCCTTCGCCGACCGGCCCGACCCATTGCGGTCTGAACGCGGCCGTTGGAGAGAGCGCCAGTACTTCGCGTTTCTGTTCGACGATCTGCCGCGGGAAGAGAACAGAGTGACTGTGAATGCCGCCTCGCCGCGCTTGGCCGAGACGACCTTTAATGGACACTCGGACTACACGCAGCGAGCCGTCGATCGAATTCCGGAAATGGTAGCCAAGCTGGGCGAAGCGCTGCCAATCGAACGAATTGTGAGTATCGCCGAGGCGATATCGCCAGGTCATATTCAGGGCACGGTAGTGATGGGCGAGGATCCAGCCAACAGCATTGTGGATGGTTACTTGGTTCACCATCAGATTCGCAATCTGCTGGTGCTGGGCGCCAGCTCGTTTCCGACCGCAACCCCGATCCTACCCACGCTCACGGTGTCCGCGCTGTCCCTGCGATCCGCGGATCATTTTCTGAGTCGGGGAGCCCAGTCATGATCAAGCGTCGACACTTCATGTTGGGGCTTGCCGGACTGGGCGGGGTGGTGGGCTTCTTGGGATGGCGCATCATTCATGCCACTCAAGAAGACGCCGTTATAACTATTCTTCATAAGCGGCTGGACTATCTGAAATTGGATGATGCGGGAGTGCGCCAGTTTGCGCGCGACTTTGTCGCCAAAACGGCGATATCTGGCGGGAAACTTCGCCTAATTGCCGCGTTCTCGCCACTCTACCGACGGCTAGTGCTATCTCCTGACAATTTCCTCTCGCATGCGACGCGCTTCGGTGAGGAACGCGTTGTCACCCGATATCTGCTGTCCAGTGACTTCTTTACAACGGGCGCCGATGAGACTCGGACTGTCCACTACGTCGGCTTTTTCGATCCGATGCGTGCGTGCGGCAACCCGTTTGCCCGGCCGGTGCTTGAGTCACGCCACACCACAGACTCCGCGTGACCCCGTCCACAAACCCGGAACCTCAGGCCTACCCGCGTAATGCAGCTGAAGTAAGATGAACTCGGTTTCGGCCGCAAGGCGCGTGGCGCGCTTATTGCACTATCATGGTGCATTAAATATTTGCGCCGACGGGTAATAACAGGCTTACCTCTCGCGAGGCAACGTGTGTCCATAAGACCAAATTTCCGCGCCGCGCTGGCCCTATTGCTGCTGATTTGGCAAATCGTCCCGGCGATCGCCGCAGAGCCGCTGGCCGCCTCTGGCGGACCACTGACGCCTTTGGGTCCCCAGGACACGGTGACCCTCCACATCGATGAGGATCCGACTCTCGGCGGCCCCGTCACTGTGGCGGACGACGGAACGCTGCGCCTGCCCTATGCGGGCTCGGTGCAGGTGGGGGGTCTGTCGCCGGACGCTGCCGCGCGCCGCGCCGAGCAGGCGCTCAAGGACGGCAAGTTCTTTGTGAATCCGCACGTGACCATTACAGTCACGACGGCGCTGAGTCAACGCGTGTCGGTGCTCGGTGAGGTCAAAACACCCGGGCGCTATCCCATCGACGCCCGGACCAGCATCCTCGATCTCATCGCGCAGGCCGGTGGCTTTACTGACACCGCAGCGGACGTCATTTACGTGTCCCGTAGTGACTCGGCCGGCCACACCACAAAATTTCCGGTGAACCTCAAAGGCCTGAGCGACCCCCACAACACGATGACCGACAAGTTTCTGCACGGCAGCGACTCGGTCTTCGTCCCGCGCGCCGACAAATTTTACATTCTCGGCGAAGTGCAAAAACCGGACATGTACAAACTGCAGCCCAATATGACCGTCGTGCAGGCGATATCGCTCGCGGGCGGCATTACGGCAAAAGGCAGCAGCCGGCGCGTAGAAATCAAGCGTCGCGGACCGAATGGCGCGGAGACGGTAGTCAAACCCAAGCTGGACGATTTCGTCCAACCCGACGATGTAATCCGCGTCAAGGAGAGCATTTTTTGAGTAACCAAAGACAATTGCCGGTCTTGGCCGGCGACACTTATGCGCCGCCCCCCCCGCCTGTTCCGCTGCAATATACACAGGGGGGCCTGTCGTCGGCGCAGGTATTGGCGATCATCAGAGCGCACCTGAAATTGTCGCTGTTCATCGCGCTGGCGTTCATCGCCGCGACTATCGTAATCGTCAAACTGCTGCCGAAAAGTTACGCAGCGCAGGCAACCGTGCTGGTCAATTACGAAGCCAACGATCCCGCGCGTCAGGTTCCGGCCGAATTGTTCGCGAGCTACATGCTCACGCAGATGGAATTGATCCAGAGCCGCGACGTGCTGCTGGCCGTCATCGACAAGCTCGGCCTGGCGAATGATCCGGAATTTGCACCGAAAGTCAGCAACGGTCTCGCAACCCCCACCGACTTGGCGGAAAAAAGCCTGCGCTCGAACCTGACCATCGAGCAGGGTAAGGGAATTGAGCTGCTGTACGTGACCGCGACTTCGAAGGATCGCAACAAGGCGGCCGCGATCGCGAACGCCGTCGTTGACGCTTATGAGTCGCGGGAGCGGGACCGGATCCGCAACCCCAAGAGCGGCCGGGCCTTTGAGTATTCGGAGCAGCTCAATGAGCTGAAGGGTAAGGTCGGCGTGGCCCAGGCCAATATGGCGGAGTTCCGGCAGCGGACCGGGCTTTCAGACGTTACCGCGCAGAATGACGTGGAAACGCAAGCGTTGAACGGTCTCGAGCAACAGCTCCTGGTGGCCCAGAATCAGCGCCGCGAGGTGGAGTCGAAGAACATCGGCGATCAATCCGTCAGCACGAGCGTTTTGACCTCGACTCTCATCCAGAATCTCAAGAATCAGCTGGCCACCCTGGAATCGCAGTTGGCGCAGATGAGTGCGACGTTGGGGCCACAACATCCGAAAGTCCTGGAATTACAGTCGCAAATTACCGCGACCAGACGCTCCCTGACTCAGGAAGTTCAGACTTTTAGAAGCGGCAGCTCGGCTGACGTTGACTCGGCCAGGCAGGTCGAGGGGAAAATGCAACGCGCGGTCGATGCCCAGCGCGCCAAGCTCGTTACCGTGCGCAAAGCCCAAGATGAGGGCCAAAAGCTGCAGTTGGAGCTGGAGTCGGCGCAAACGGTTTATAAACGCGCGCTCGACGGCTACGATCAGATCTTGTTTGCATCGGCCAGCGTGGTCACCCGCGCGAAGGCGCCGATCGAATCGACGAAACCGCCCAAGATGCTGCTCTTGGGCGTGGGTATTGTCGTAGGAATTCTGCTCGGAGTGCTCGGACCGCTCTGCTTTGAACTGTTCTTCAATCGACGCTTGCGCTGTCGCGACGACGTAGAACGCGATTTCGGGATCCCAGTGCTTGCGGAATTCCACCGCATCGCGAGTTTCACATGAACGCATCACCAGAGAGCGTGACCAGCAATTCGGACAAGGCCCTGGCCGAGGCGCTGATATCGCTTCGCGGGCTTTCATCCGAGTCGCTCGAACGCATCGTCGGCACCATGCGCACGGAGCACCTCAGTTTCGGTGATGCCGCCCTGCAGCTTGGTCTCGCCACGCCCAAAGACCTTGAAGAAGCCTCAGTCTGGGCCAGCGGGCAAAGCGACGGCCCAAGCCTGATTGAAACGGCAATTCGGCGAGCTCAAGGCAATAACAACCTTGTCTTGCGCCACGGCGATGTAGTGCGGCCCAGCAGCCAAATTACGCTGATACACGACCCGGATAGCCCGCGCAGCGAGAGAATTCGCGCGCTGCGCACCGAATTGATGCTGCTGGTCGAGGACGTCCGGCGGGGCAATATCTGTGCGCTGTTGAGCCCGGGACCGGCCGAGGGCCGCTCGCAGCTATGCGCCGAACTGGCGATTGCATTCGCACAGTTGGGACGACGCACGTTGCTGGTCGATGCCGATCTGCGTCATCCGCGGCAACACGTACTCTTTAGCGCGGACAACCAGTGCGGCCTGGCTCAGGCCCTTGCGCTGGGCGAAACACCGTATCTGTATTCCGTCCAAGGCGTCCCCGAGCTGTCGCTATTGACCGCCGGGGTGATTCCGCCGAATCCTCTGGAACTCGTCTCCAATCGCCGCTTTGAGCGAATGATGGACGATTGGCGCCGAACCTACGATTTCGTCTTAATCGACACGCCGCCGGTGTCGCAATACGCCGATGCGCTTGCGATCGCGACTGCAGCCCGTCGTGTGCTGGTCGTCAGTCGCACCGAATCCACCTCGTTCAGCGGCATGAAGGATTTGCTGCGCCGTCTGGCCCCCACTCAGGCACGGATTCTCGGCGCGGTACTCAATAAGTTTTGAACCATAAGCGAGGCGCTCGCTGCCAGCGGCGGCGCGATTCAAGCTCTCAAGGCCTTGACATGAAGGTCAGCATCTGCGTCGCGACTCACCGCCGCATAGATCGTCTGCATGCAGTGCTGCAGGATCTCACGCGCCAGCGACGGCTGCCCGACCAGGTGGTGGTCGTCGATAACGACGCCGGCGGCAGCGCGCGCTGCATCGTCGAGCAAATGCGAACCGACAACGCACCTTTTCGGCTTGACTACGACATCCAGCCCGAACGCAACATCGCGCTGACCCGCAATCGCACGGTCGCGCTCGCTGATGGCGATTGGCTTGCGTTCATAGACGACGACGAGCGGGCACCGGAGGCCTGGCTCGAGCAATTGCTCGACGCCGCCGCGCTCTACCAGGCCGACGGCGTGTTGGGCCCCGTCGATCCACAACTTCCCGCTGGGGCACCGGCGTGGATTCGTCGCGGCCGCTTTTACGACTTTCCTCGCATGCGCAGCGGCATGCAGGTGCCTCTCAATCGCATGCGCTTCGGCAACATACTGCTGCGCGGCGCGGCGCTGCGGGCCGAGCCGGGACCGTTCGATCCAGCTTATGGCCTGAGCACAGGCGAAGATGGCGACCTGCTGGTACGGCTGGCGCACAAAGGCGCCAAAATCGTGTGGTGCGATGAGGCGATCGTATGGGAACCCATCGAGGCCAAGCGTCTCTGCCTACGCTGGCTGCTTGCCCGTTCGCTCAGCGGTGGACAGGAATTCGCCCGTCAAACGGTCAACGGCAAATACGGCCCGATCAATGACATCGGACGTGCGCGATTTTTCCTTCGGGCGATGCTGCAGCTATTGATCGCCGCGGGACTTGCATTGCTCTCATGGCCCATCGGACGGCATCTGGGCGCCCGATGGCTTATTACAGCCTCCGCAAATCTGGGCAAGCTGTCTGTCTTTCTGGGCTGGCGCTACCGCGCATACGCCTGAGTCAGCCGGCATGAGCCTGTTCAGTCTGACCATTTCGGCGACACTGATCGCTCTGGCCATTCCCGCATCTGTGGCTTGCGTCTATCTGCTCGTGCAGACATTGCTGTCTGCTCGTCCGGCACCCCCGCCGGC
>ODAK010003080.1_pt1 | contig 17373 bp, 10 predicted proteins | sample 1539591 | NCBI WGS metagenome assembly ODAK01 (sample SAMEA3539303, study PRJEB22396) | soil metagenome | biome: tundra; feature: field; material: soil | place: USA | collected 2010-05 | depth 0.15 m
GCCTCACGTCACGATCGAAGACCGCAGCACGGTGGAGCAGGCCTTGTCGAATGGCGACGTGGGGCTCGATTTTGCGGACGCGCTGCATCACGCGAGCTACCGATCCTGCACCAGGATCGCATCGTTCGACGACCGCACGTTTGCCAGACGCGCGAAAAAGCTGGGGCTGGCGCCGACGGTGACGGTGCCGTCGTAGTCGCGCCAGAGGAGGCCCCGGTGGCCTGTGGCCAGCAACTGCCCCGGCCCGGCGAGACAACCATCGCGTCTGCCTTTCCCGCACCGCTGAGCGAGTCTGCACTGCTCGAGACCTGGCGCGCAGGCTGACGCGTGCTTGGCTGTCCAGCACCGGCGAGGCTTCATCTCGAGTTGCGCACGGCCTGGAGCGAGCCGCACCGTCACTACCACGACGGTCGGCATCTCCGCGAATGCCTGGCGCTCTGCTCGAGCTGGCAAGGGCAGTGCGAGCGTGCCGTGGAGGTGGCACTCGCCCTGTGGTTCCACGACGCCATCTACGAGCCCGCTGGCGCTGACAGCGAGCTGCAAAGCGCCGCCTGGGCGGCGCGCGCCCTCGCCAAGGCGGGCGTCTCGAGCGAGGTGGCGCAGCGCGTCTATGACCTGGTCATGGCCACGCGCCACCAGGCCCCCGTCGAAGGGCTCGATGCCCAGCTGCTCGTCGACGTCGACCTGGCCATCCTCGGCAGCCCCGAGGCGCGGTTTTTGGCCTACGACAGCGACATTCGCAAGGAGTTCGCCAGGGTGGCCGAGGCCCGCTACCCGGGCCGGTCGCCGCGACGTTTTCAGCCGCTTCCTTCTGGCTCGAGGCGCTCGTCGCCGAGCCGCTGCGGGCCGCGAACTCGGTGGCGGCGTGGCCATCGGGCCGCACGTGGCCGCCGCGCGCACGCGGCTTTAGCTTTTCAGCGGCGGAGACGTAGCGCAACGCGTCTGCGCCGCAAACGCAAGCCGATCGGTCGCGGCAGTAGAAGATCTTGCCCAAGGTGGTTTTCAGATCTGCGCGATGGCTGTCGTGCTACCTGCGGACGGCGCCGCATCCTTGGCACGTTCGGAGCCTCTCGCAGAACTGGCCAAGCTGCGCCACTACGAACTCCTGCTGGACGGCTTCGATCACCGTTTTGCCCTCGGCGAGGGACAAGCCGACATCGCCTGGAATTGGGTTCGCAGTATCTCGGTGCAGCCGCACCAGCTTCACTCTGCTCACCGAAGCTGCATCGCCACCGTCGAATTCAAGAACAACCGTGCATCGCATAGCACCGCCCGTTCGCGAGATCCGCGCCGGAAAGATAGCTCGAAGTACGCTGGCGTCCCACCCTTTTTAACGGCTTCCTTGCTGGCGCAGTTAGTGGACCTGGCTAGCAGCAATAAGGGACTTCAACACCCGCTGGGCGCGGCACGCGATTGACCACAGTCAACGTTCAAACATCGAGGTGCCATGCCCAGCCCGCGCCGCGCGGGCTCGCTACACTGCGTTGCGGGTGGCCGCGCACCTCGCAACGTTCTGCAGGAGGAAAACGCCAGGGAGACCTTGTGACGGCGAGTGGGTTCGGTCGATGGGTGCAGTGGCGGGCGGGCAAGTCTGCCGCGCGCTGGCCGCTGCAAGACGATGCCGCGCACATCGAAGAGGCGCCGCTGCGCTCGGAGCTTTTCACCGCCGACCAGATGGCCCAGCACGGCAAGAGCCTGGCTGCCGTCCACGAGCTGACCACCACGCGTGCGTCCGACCGCCTGCTGGCGCGGCTCGCGGCCAACGAGAAGCTGTTGGTGCAGATCTGCGCGCTGCTCGCCCACCAGGGCGAATCGCAGCGCCGCATCACGCCGGCGGGTGAATGGCTGCTCGACAACTTCTACCTCATCGAAGAAGAAATCCGCACTGCCAAGCTCCATTTGCCGGCGGGCTTCAGCCGCGAGCTGCCGCGCCTGCGCACTGGTACGTCGGCCGAGTTGCCGCGCGTCTACGACCTCGCGCTGCAGACCGTGGCGCATGGCGACGGCCGGCTCGGGCGCGGCACGCTGAGCCGCTTCGTGTCGTCGTACCAGACGGTGAAGGTGCTCAAGCTCGGCGAGCTGTGGGCGTTCCCGATCATGCTGCGCCTGGCGCTGATCGAAAACCTGCGCCGCGTCGGGGCGCGCATCGCCGCCGGCTTCGAGCAGCGCAACCTCGCTTCTGCTTGGGCCGAAAAGATGCTCGACGTGGCCGAGCGCGATCCGAAGGGCTTGATCCTGGTCATCGCCGACATGGCCCGCTCCGACCCGCCGATGACCGGGCCCTTTGTCGCCGAGCTGGCTCGCCGGCTTCAAGGCCGCAGTGCGGCGCTCGCGCTGCCGCTGACCTGGATCGAGCAGCGCTTGTACGAGTCGCACCAGAGCATCGAGCAGATGGTGCAGGTCGACGCCCAACACCAGGCCACGGACCAGGTGTCGGTCAGCAACAGCATCGGCAGCCTGCGCCTGATCGGCGCGATGGACTGGCGCGAGTTCGTCGAAACGCTGAGTCGCGTCGAGCAGACGCTGCGCGAAGACCCGGCCGATGTCTACGCGCGCATGGACCTCGCCACCCGCGACAGCTACCGCCACGCGGTCGAAGCGATGGCGCGCACCAGCCCGCTGTCGGAGCCCGAAGTGGCGCGCGCGGCGATCGGACTGGCGGCCGAGGCGGGGGCGCGGCGCGACGAAGCCACCCCGCACCGAGGTCATGTGGGGTACTACCTGATCGACGCCGGCCGCGCCGAGCTGGAACGCGTGGCGGGAGTGCACCCGCCGTTCGGCCTGCGCTGCCGTCGCGCCGCGGCACGCCGGCCGCTGCTGTACTACAGCATCGCGGCGATCGGCCTCACGTTGCTGCTCAGCGGTGGCATCACCTGGCGTGCGTCGCAGGGCGGACACCACCCGGTGTGGACGCTGCCGGCCGACGAATGGCTGCTGGCGCCCGCGCTGGTGCTGTTGCTCGCCACGAGCCAGCTCGCGATGGCGCTGGTGAACTGGGCTGCTGGCTTGTTGAACGCTCCGCGCGCGTTGCCGCGCATGGATTTGTCGTTCGGCATTCCGCCGTCGTCGCGCACGCTGGTGGTGGTGCCCACGATGATCGACAGCAAGCAGAGCATCGACGATCTGGTCGAGGCGCTGGAAGTGCGCTTCGTGGCCAACCGCGACGCGCAGCTGCACTTCGGCCTGCTCACCGACTTCCACGATGCCGCGCAGGAGACGCTGCCCGGCGACGAGGCACTGCTTCGGCACGTGCGCGAGAAGATCGAGGCGCTGAACCACAAGTACAGCCCCGCGGCGGGGCGCTCGCCCAGTGCCGATCGCTTCTTTCTGTTCCACCGCCCGCGCCGCTGGAACCCGCGCGAGCGGGTATGGATGGGCCACGAGCGCAAGCGCGGCAAGCTCGCCGACCTGAACGCGCTGCTGCGCAGCCACGAGCACGCGGGTCCCAGCGACCGTTTCTCGCTGATCGTCGGCGACACGTCGCTGCTGTGGGGCGTGCGCTACGTCATCACGCTCGACACCGACACGCAGTTACCGCGGGACGCGGCGCGCAAGTTCGTCGGCACGATGGCCCATCCGCTGAACCGGCCGCGTTTCGGCGGCACGCCCGAAGCGCCGCGCGTCGTCGCGGGCTACGGCATCCTGCAACCTCGCGTCGGCGTGAGCCTGCCAGGCACCCTGCGATCACGCTATGCGCAGCTGTTCGGCGGCGAGCCGGGCATCGACCCCTACACGCGCGCGGTCTCCGACGTTTATCAGGACCTGTTCGACGAGGGCTCATTCATCGGCAAGGGCATCTACGACGTCGACGCCTTCGAGCGGGTGCTGGGCGGGCGTCTGCCGGAAGACCGCATCCTCAGCCACGACCTGCTGGAGGGTTGCTACGCGCGCTCGGGACTGATAAGCGACGTGCAGCTGTTCGAGGAAGCGCCGTCGCGTTACGCCGCCGACACGAGCCGCCGCCACCGCTGGATTCGCGGCGACTGGCAAATCATCGCGTGGCTCTCGCCCACGCTGCGCCTGCCGCGTGATGCCATGCAAGGCCGTGAGCATGTGGTGACCGTGAAGAACCCGCTGTCGTCGCTGTCGCGCGGGAAAATCTTCGACAACCTGCGGCGCAGCCTTACGCCTGCCTCTCTCACTGTGTTGCTGCTGCTCGGCTGGGCGGTGCTGCAACCGCCCTCGCTGTGGACGCTATGGGGCGTCGCCATCCTGTTCGTGCCGCCGCTCGCCGCGTTGCTGGTGGACTTGTTGCGCAAGCCAGCGTCGTTGCGCACGGGCCAGCATGTGACGGCCACGGTGCCGTCGGCATTGCGGCAGTTCGGCCAGGCCACGCTCACCCTCGCCTGCCTGCCTTACGAAGCGGCGTTCAGCCTCGACGCGGTGCTGCGCACGCTGAGCCGCCTGTGGATCACACGGCGCCGATTGCTCGAGTGGCAGGCGTCGGCCGATGTGGTGCCGCGCGCGGCACCCGGCGGCGCGCAAGACCTGCTGCAGACGCTGAAGACGATGTGGGTGGCACCCGCGCTGGCACTGGCAACGGCGGCGGCCTTGAGCGTGGTCAGGCCCGACGCGGTCATTGTTGCCGCGCCAGTGCTGGCGCTGTGGCTGCTGTCGCCGGCCATCGTATGGTGGCTGAGCCGCCCGCTGCAGCGCAGGCAATCGACCCTCAACGCCGCACAGAACGTATTCCTGCGGGTGCTGGCGCGCCGCACCTGGGCCTTCTTCGACACCTTCGTCGGGCCCGCCGACCACTGGCTGCCGCCCGACAACGTGCAGGAGCATCCAGTGCCGCGCATCGCGCACCGCACCTCGCCGACGAACATCGGCTTCTCGTTGCTCTCCACACTTGCGGCGCACGACTTCGGCTACCTCACGCTCGGGCAGTTGATCGCGCGCACCAGCGCTACGCTCGATACGATGGAATCGTTGGAGAAGTACGAGAGCCATTTCTACAACTGGTACGACACGCAGTCGCTGCAGCCGCTGCGCCCGGCCTACGTATCAACGGTGGACAGCGGCAACCTCGCCGGCCACCTGCTGACGCTGCGCGCCGGGCTGCAGGCACTGGCTGCCGAGACGCCGCAGCTGCCGCGCCTGTTCGCGGGCATCGCAGACACCGTGCAGTTGCTGCGGCAAGCTTCGGCCAAGCCTGCGGTTGACAGCCCGCTGGGCCGCTTCGAGGTGCTGCTGTCGAATGCACAAGCCACGCCACCGCAGGATCCGCACACGCTTTGGTCGGCGTTCGACGGCTTGGCACGCTGTGCGGCCGAGCTGCTGGAATCGATGGGGCCGCCACCTCCTGCACCGGTGGCCGGCGACGTTGCTGATCTGCCAACGGTCGACGAAGCGCGGCGCTGGGCCGACGAGCTTGACTGCCATTGCCGCGCCGCGCTGGCCGAGCTGCAGGTGCTGTCGCCCGCGGCAGCGCAGCCCGCCGGCCCCGCCGAAGCGGCCTGGGACGGGCCCGCGCTGCTCACGCGCAGCACGATGCTGCTGCACTTGGCCGATCGCGCAGGTGCGCTGGCCGAGATGGATTACGACTTCCTCTACGACCCGGCGCGCGGCCTGATGGCCATCGGCTACAACGTCGACGAACGGCGCCGCGACTCGGGCTACTACGACCTGCTGGCCTCAGAGATTCGGCTGGGCAACTTCGTCGCCGTGGCCCAGGGCAAGGTGCCGCAGGAGAGCTGGTTCGCGCTCGGGCGCCTGCTCACCACCGTCGACGGCGAGCCGATCCTGCTGTCGTGGAGCGGCTCGATGTTCGAGTACCTGATGCCGATGCTGGTGATGCCCTGCTACGAGAACACGCTGCTCGACCAGACCATGCACGCGGCGGTGGAGCGGCAGATCCACTACGGCCGCCAGCGCGACGTGCCGTGGGGCATGTCGGAGTCGGGCTACCACGCCACCGACACCGCGCTGAACTACCAGTACCGCGCCTTCGGCGTGCCCGGCCTGGGCCTGAAGCGCGGGCTGGCCGAAGACCTGGTGGTGGCGCCCTATGCCACCGTGATGGCCCTGATGGTCGAGCCCAGTGCCGCCTACCAGAACCTTTTGCGGCTGGCCGAAGAGGGGCTGGCGGGCACCTACGGCTACTACGAAGCCATCGACTACACGCCGGCGCGGCTGCCGCGCGGGCGTACCGGCGCGGTCGTGCGATCGTTCATGGCCCACCACCAGGGCATGAGTCTGCTGGCGCTGGCGCACCTGCTGCTCGGCCAGCCGATGCAGCGCCGCTTCGAGGCCGACCCGCAGTTGCAGGCCACGCTGCTGCTGCTGCAGGAGCGCATCCCGAAAGCCGTGGCCTTCCATCCACACACTGCCGACCGCGCCGAACTGCGCCCGACCTTCGGCCTCGCCGAGACGCCGCTGCGCCTGATCACGACGCCCGACACGCCCACGCCCGAGGTGCAACTGCTGTCCAACGGCCGCTACCACGTGATGGTCACCAATGCGGGCAGCGGCTACAGCCGCTGGAAAGATCTGGCCGTGACGCGCTGGCGCGAAGACGCCACCTGCGACCCCTGGGGCAGCTTCTGCTACCTGCGCGATATCGAAACCGGCACCTTCTGGTCGAGCACGCACCAACCCACCCAATGGAAGCCCGACTCCTACGAAGCCATCTTCTCCGAGGGCCGCGCCGAGTTCCGCCGCCGTGACCAGGGCATCGACGCCTACACCGAAATCGTCGTCTCGCCGGAAGACGACATCGAGTTGCGCCGCCTGCGCCTGACCAACCTGAGCCGCATTCGGCGCAGCATCGAGCTCACGAGCTACACCGAGGTCGTCCTGGCGCCGCACGCGGCCGACGTTCAGCACCCGGCGTTCAGCAAGCTGTTCGTGCAGACCGAGCTGGTCGTCGATCTGCCCGCACTGCTGTGCACGCGCCGCCCGCGCTCGGCTGACGAGCCGGTGCCGTGGATGTGCCACCTGATGGCGGTGCACGGCGCGAATGCGAGCGCGGCGTCGCACGAGACCGACCGCGCACGCTTCATCGGCCGCGGCCGCACCCTGAGCGCGCCGCAGGCGATGCGCGCGGCCTCAGACTTGTCGGGCAGTGCCGGCTCGGTGCTCGACCCCATCGCCGCCACGCGACGTGTCATCACGCTCGAGCCGGGACAAACCGCCACCATCGACATCGTCTACGGCATGGCCGAGTCGCGCGACGGCTGCCTCGCGCTGCTCGCCAAGTACGCCGACCGACGACTCGCCGACCGCGTGTTCGAACTCGCATGGACACACAGCCAGGTGGTGCTGCGCCAACTCAACGCGAGCGAAGCCGACACCGAGCTGTATGCGCGGCTAGCCAGCGCCGTGATCTATTCGCAGCCGACGCTGCGCGCCGAGGGCGCGCTGCTGCTGCGCAACCGTCGCAGCCAGTCGGCCCTGTGGGGCTACGCCATCTCGGGCGACCTGCCGATCGTGCTGCTGCAGATCGGTGACGCCGCCAACATCGAGCTGGTGCGGCAGATGGTGCAAACCCACGCGTGGTGGCGATTGAAGGGCCTGGCGGTGGACCTGGTGATCTGGAATGAAGAGCGCGACGTGTACCGCCAGCGGCTGCACGAGCAGATCCTCGGGCTCATCGCGGCCGGCGTCGAGGCGCATGTGGTCGACCGGCCGGGCGGCATCTTCGTGCGCCACGCGGAACAGATCTCGAATGAAGACCGTGTGCTGCTGCAGGCGGTGGCGCGCGTGCTCATCACTGACCGCCACGGCACGCTGGCGCAACAGGTGCTGCGCAAGCCGGTGGGCGAGCGCCGCGCCCCGCCCTTCGTTGCCACACGTGCCCCCGAGGCGGCGCGCGGCCTTGCAACGCGCCCACCGCGCGGGCTGCTGTTCTTCAACGGCACCGGCGGCTTCACGCCCGATGGGCGCGAGTACGTCATTGCCCCGCCCGCGGGCTCTTGCCCGCCTGCACCGTGGGTCAACGTGCTCGCCAACCCGCGCTTCGGATGCGTGGTTTCGGAAGCGGGCAGCGTCTACACCTGGTGCGAAAACGCCCACGAACTGCGTCTCACACCGTGGCACAACGATCCAGTGTGCGACAGTGGCGGCGAAGCGATTTACCTGCGCGACGAAGCGAGCGGGCAAGTTTGGCTGCCCACTGCGTTGCCCAGCAGCGAGCATGAACACAACGACGGCAACCCATCGCCCTACGTCACGCGCCACGGCTTCGGCTACAGCGTGTTCGAGCACGACGAGGCGGGAATCCACAGCGAACTCACGGTCTACGTGGCCCCGGACGCGGCCATCAAGTTCTCGGTGCTGCGGCTGCGCAACGACGGAACGCGAGAGAGGCGCTTGTCGGCCACCGGCTATGTGGAATGGGTGCTGGGCGACCTGCGTGCCAAGACGGCGCCGCACATCACCACCGACATCGCCTTCGACAACGGCGCGTTGTACGCACGCAATGCCTACAGCAACGACTTCAGCGACTGGGTCGGCTTCTTCGACGTCGACGAACCCGACCGCCTTTTGGGCACCGTCACCTGCGACCGCGCCGAGTTCATCGGCCGCAACGGCTCGCTGCACCGGCCGGCAGCGCTCGCGCGCACGCAGCTGTCGGGCCGCACCGGCGCCGCGCTCGACCCGTGCAGCGCGATCCAGGTGCCCTTCGATCTGTTGCCCGGCCAGACCCGCGAGATCGTCTTTCGCCTCGGCATGGGCCGCAGCGCCGACGAGGCCGGCCAGCTGGTGCGGCGCTTTCGCGGCAGCGCAGCGGCGCGCGAAGCGCTCGACGCGGTGCACCGGCACTGGGAACACACGCTCGGCAGCGTGCAGGTGCACACCCCCGACGCCGCGCTGAACGTGCTGGCCAATGGCTGGCTCATGTACCAGACGCTGGCCTGCCGCATGTGGGCGCGCAGCGGCTTCTACCAGTCGGGCGGCGCCTTCGGCTTTCGCGACCAGCTGCAAGACGCGATGGCCCTGGTGCACAGCCGGCCGGAGCTGCTGCGCGAACACCTGCTGCTGTGCGCGAGCCGCCAGTTCGTCGAGGGTGACGTGCAGCACTGGTGGCACCCGCCATCGGGACGAGGCGTGCGCACGCACATTTCCGACGACTACCTGTGGCTGCCTCTTGCACTGTGCCGCTACGTGCATGCCACCAACGACACCGGCGTGCTGACCGAAGGCGTGCCCTTCATCGACGGTCGGCCGGTGAACCCCAGCGAAGACTCCTACTACGACCTGCCCGGCCACTCCATCCATTCAGCGAGCCTCTACCAGCACGCAGTGCGCGCGCTGCTGCACGCGCTGCGCTTCGGCGAACATGGTCTACCGCTGATGGGCGGCGGCGACTGGAACGACGGCATGAACCTGGTCGGCCACGAGGGTCGCGGCGAAAGCGTGTGGCTCGGCTTCTTCCTGAGCGAGGTGTTGCGCCAGTTCGCCACGCTGGCACGCGGCCATAGCGACGAGCCATTCGCGCAGCGCTGCGACGACGAGTGCGTCCGGCTACGCGAGCACCTCGAAACGTACGCGTGGGACGGTGCCTGGTATCGCCGCGCCTACTTCGACGACGGCACGCCGCTCGGCTCGGCGGCCAACACGGAGTGCCAGATCGACTCGATCGCGCAGAGCTGGTCGGTGCTGTCGGGTGTGGCCAACCCCGAGCGGGCGCGCCAAGCGATGGACGCGCTGGCGACCCGGCTGGTGCGCGCCGAGCACGGCTTGGTGCAATTGCTCGACCCGCCGTTCGACCGCCACGGCCCCGACCCGGGCTACATCAGCGGCTATGTGCCGGGCGTGCGCGAGAACGGCGGCCAGTACACCCACAGCGCGATCTGGGCCACGATGGCCTTCGCCGCGCTCGGCGACCACGAGCGCGCGTGGCAGCTGATGGACATCATCAACCCCTTGCACCACGGGCGCACGCCGAGCGAAGTCGAGGTCTACAAGATCGAGCCCTACGTCGTCGCGGCCGACGTCTACAGCGTGGCGCCGCACACCGGCCGCGGCGGCTGGAGCTGGTACACGGGTTCGGCGGGCTGGATGTACCGGCTGGTGCTCGAGTCACTGCTTGGCGTGCAGCTGGAGACCACGCAGGACGGGGCACGGCTGCGCCTCGCGCCGTGCCTGCCTCACGACTGGCCGGGCTTCACACTCGACTACCGCTACCGCGATACCGCCTACCACATCGAGGTGACGCAAGGCTGCGCCGAGCCCGGCGTGACGCTGGACGGGGTGGTGCAGATGGGCATGGACCTGCCGTTGGTGGAAGACGGCAAGCCGCACCGGGCGAGCGTGCGGCTTGCCTCGCCGTGACGACGGCATTACCCCGGCACTCCCATGTTCCCCGCGATCGTGTGCTTGCGTGTCGACCGCAGCAGCGGCACCGGCCATTGGACGATCGCGGCAAGCGCGACGTGGCAAAGATGGGCAAGCGATTGGCGCTCAATCGTCCAAAGAAATCGCAGGGCTCGCGCTGGAAATGGGGGCGGCGGCGAATTCACGCCTCACCACCCCGTCGGTTCGTCGCCCTCGTCGGTGGGCGCAGGGTCGGCGTCTGACGACGCGTTTCGGCGGGGGTCACTTCACCAACGTCACCGGCACCTCGACAAGGTGCAGCACCTTCGTCGCGATCGACCCCAGCAGCAGGCCGGTGATGGCCGCGACATTGCTGGAGCCGAGGCCGCGCGTGCCCATGATGACCTGCTCGCAGTCCAGCTCCCGCACGTAGCGGGCAATCGTCTGCGCCACGTCGCCGACTTCGACGTGCGAGGTGTAGGCAATGTCCGCGTTGTCGAGCCGGGCACGGGCGGATCGCAAGGCCGTTTCGCCTTCTTCCTGATGGAACTTGTCGATCAGGTCCTGGCTGAGGTACTTCTTGACGACCCCCGAATGGTTCGGCGGCTGCACGTTCAGGAGATGCAGCGTCAGCGGCTGCCGATGGGCGACTTGCCGGCAGGCCGCCTCCACCGCGCGCATCGAATTGTCAGAGCCATCGACCGGAACCAACACGCTGGGCATGAAGACCTCCTTGTGCGGAATATCCCTCAATGGCGCCTGCAAACAGCCGCCGCTGCAGCGTCCAGTCCTGGCGCCGGGAGGTCTGCGCCAGGCCAGTGCTGTTCGAGGACCAGGACTCGACGCTTGCGCCTAGCCAGCGATGCCGCCGCGGCCAGGCCACCTATCCTCGATCCGATCACGATCGCGTCCCACATGGCCTATCCCCTTTGACCGACGCGAGTGCCTCAAGAGCGCGAACGACGTCTCATGAGATCTCGAGCCTTGGCGGTCATTGCGTAGAGCCAGAGGCGTCGTCCGGCGGCTCTCTCACGTTGTCAATCGTCGACCTAGACGCTCAGTTCTTCGCCGCTCATCCTCGCCGTCCCAGCCACGCCACCAAGCATCGCACTGCCTGAACCAAACCTCCCGGGTTTCCCCAGTCGTGGGCGGCAGGGCCTCGGGGCGGACATACGGGTTTTCGTTGCTCGATATGCCGCAGGAGCGTGCAAGAGCGCCTTTCGACGATGCGACGGCATGGAGCTTCCACGATGCCCTTGTGCCTTCATAGGCTGCCTCGCTTCTTTCCATAGCGTTCTCCTCTGATTCGATTCGCCAACGGGCTGCGAAACACCATACGCCTCGCAAGTCCAGGCCACGGGCCGCCGATCACGAATTGGCTCGTCTCCTACGCTTCGGCGGCCCGATGGAACCGGGCGCCCGAGCCGCGAGGCCATGCCGCCCGAGTGGCCATTGCGAAATTGGCACTTCGAGGCCGCCAGGGATCCCTGGTCGGCGTCGTCGCGACGCTAACGCGACACGATATCGCGTTGCCGGCAGCACTCGGTTCAACGTGTCCACGAGGGCCTTCGCGTCGGCCTCGCCGAGTTGTAGCGGCACCGGTTTGCCGCCGAGGAGATATTGCCAGCCGCTGCCGGACTGATCGGGTTGATGGCGGCGTACTTGCCATACCGAGGCAACGCCGATCACGCCCCAACGCCGCTTCGCATCGACCGCTGCTGTGACGCGAACGAAGGCGCCGCTCGGCGACATGACCGTGTCACCGACCAGGATCGCCTTTGTTGCTTTTGCCATTCCAATCGGGCAGTGACGCTGTCCTAAGGGCTAACACCAGCTATCGCCCCGCGGGCAGCGCCCGGTTCAAGAGCTCTGCGAGCGCCTTCGCGTCGCTCTCGTTGAGTTGCACGGGCGCGCGCCTGCCGCCGTAGAAGAGCTGCATTGCCGCGCCGATGGACGAGGCACGGCAAACGCTCCACAAGGCGCCCGACTGAGCTGCTGACCAAGGGCTGGCACCGTCGCCCGGCGCTGTCACGGTGAACGAGGCGCCGCTTGGCAACGCAACCTGGTCTCCGACGCGAGGGGGTATTGGCATGCGCCGATCCTCGCAGAGGCTCTTTCGGCTGCCGTAGAACGAATAGCGTTTATCCGCCGCCGTTCACCAACGGCGCGCTCGGCCAGCATTGGCGCGGCGTCGGATAAACGCTATTCGTTCTACGCCAAGCCAGGGGCGATCCCACTGCGTCGAACATGTTGCAGCGTCCTTGGGTTCGGGCATGGGTACTTTGCGGCGCACGATCGCTCGCTCCCTGGAAGTGGGTCTTCGAAGGCTGCGACCTGTACCGAGACACAGGCGCGGCGCTGAAGAACGCCGGCTTCTCGAAGGTCGATCTTCGGCGCCTGATCCTGGCCACGATGTTCGTGCCGATCCGTCACCAGATCACCGCAGTGTGCGTGAACTGAAAAGTTTTTGAGCAGGCAGCAGTCTCTGTGCCGAATTTCGGCTGGCCGCCTCGCTTCCTTGAAGTCGAGGCCGCGGCGCAGATGCCGCTTCGCGCCACTCCATCAGGTCTTGGCTGACTTCCTTGCGGCCTTCTTGTCGGCTTCGAGGTTCTCGGCCTTCTTTTTCAGCTTGTCGGCGCGCGACGGCTTGTTGTTCTTGGCCGCTTTTGCTTCCTTTGGTCCCTTCGCGGCCTTGGGCGGCTTGGGTGGCTTGGGTGGCTTGGCCTGTTTCATCAGCTTGGTGGCCTTGGGCTTGGGCAGCTTGGCCTGAGCCTGCCGCTTCGTCCTGGCCTCCTTGAGCAAACGGCGTTCGTCCAGCAGTGCCTGCTCATGATCGGAAGGCAGGTCCACCCCTTTCGAAAAAGTGCGCCTTGCCATTGCGAGATGGAGCCTCGCGCCGTTTTTCTGGATCTGGTGGGACAACGATGCGATGCGAATCGGCATATGAGCGCTCCGGGTTGAATAAGTCCCAATGTAGGCTAGGTCGGGCCGCCGTGCCCATTGTGTGCCCATTGCTTGCTTTGGACTTCGATGTTGGCGCCGACGCCGCACCGTGGCCCTGCACAACCGCGTCGAGCAGAGACTGCCCGAGTTCAAGACGGCGCAAAGCGTAGCCATGCGGTTAGCCACCCATTTCGATACAGCAATTCTTTGCGAGACTCCTTCGGATTTCGATCTCCAGCGCGCAAGGCAGGGAGCGCTCTTTCGCCTTGCACGCCCAAGCGGTGACAGGCACACTAGGTGCACATCAACGGGGAGGTCAAATGGCAACAAAGAAGGGAATCGTCGACAAGGTTAAGGATGCGATTGCGGGCGTCTTCACGTCCAACGACGCCTCAGCCAGGCACAAGCCTGCAAAGGGCGCGAGCGCGAAAAAGGTAGCCGCAAACAAGACGGTCGCCAAGAAGGCAGCGTCAAAAAAAATGGCGCCGGCGAAGAAGTCGAGGAAATGACATTCCGCATGCGCTTGCCGCTGCTGCTGTCGGTTTCGGAACCTTTCTGCCCAGCAACGTGTTTCGGTCGCCCGGGGACTGCACACCGACGCCTATGCACTCATCGTGCTGCAGGTATGTCTGGCGGCGTTCAGCATCCGGCGCGCATTCTCTCGAAGTACGAATGATCTGACACTTTCGATCCCCTCAAGCCTTCACCACCGGCATCTCGTCCCATCGGGTTGTGAACCGAGGTGACCTCCGCTCCTGCCTTGTGGCCCAACTGCGTACGTCAGTGTCATGGCTGGCAAGGGTCGTACTGCCGATCCTGACCGAATCGCGGCCGAATCGGCGGTTGAGCACGTCCATCGCATCCATGAGTGCGGTTCGGTCCTTTGGGGGCAAGGTTGCCTCTTCAGTGCTCGCGAAGAGATCGAGCTCGCCTTGGTGCTGCGACACCGGCTGGAGATTGACCAGCACGACGCCAGCCTTTGCGTAGTTAAAGCCTGAACGGAACTCGCGCCGTACCGCGTCCACCGCGGTCTCAACGAGCAGCCTCGTATCGGCAGTCGGCCGAACCATCGGCACCGTGACGTTCACGCTGTGTTGCTGGTCGTTCGGCCTAAACGGACACGTCGTGAAGAAGACTCCCACGGCCCGGGCCGCGCTTTGCTGATGCCGAAGCTTCTCCGCAGCGCGCGACGCGAACTCGCTGATCGCCTCGACGATGCCAGCAGGCTGGGTGATGGCGTTGCCGAACGAACGTGAGACCAGGATCTGCTGCTTTGCCGCTGGCGCGTCTTCGACATCGGACATCTCGAGGCACGAGGTGCCACGCAGTTCGAGCAAAGTCTTCTCCAGCACGACACTAAACTTCTTGCGGATGGCGGCTGCATCGGCCCGCACGAAATCGAGCACCGTCTCTATTCCCGACTCCTGGAGCTTTGCGCTGATGCGCTTTCCGACTCCCCAGACGTTACCGACGTCGGTTGCGGCGAGCACCGCTTCGAGCTTGGCCGCAGTCAGAGTCCCGAAGTCACAGACTTGCGCGAGACTGGGCGCGTACGAGCCCGGTTTGCGGTCGGCGGTCTTGCCCACGTGGTTGGCGAGCTTGGCCAGTGTTTTGGTCCGACCGAACCCGATCGAGGTGGGCAGCCCGACTTCGCGCAGCACGGCCGCACGCAGCTTCATGCCGATGGCTACCCGGTCGCCGCGGACGCCCTCGAAGTCGAGGAAGCACTCGTCAATCGAGTAGACCTGTTGATGGGGCGCGAACCGAGCGGCCACCGCCATCATTCGAGCACTCATGTCGCTGTAGAGCTCGAAGTTCGCGGAGACGGCGATGAGCCCGGCGGTGCGCTCGAGGTGCTTCACCTGGAACCAGGGCTGCGCCATCTTGACGCCCAGGTCCTTCGCCTCATTCGAGCGCGCGATGCAGGCACCATCGTTCGATGAAAGGACCACGACAGGCCGACCCACCATGCGCGGCGCGAACACGCGCTCGCAGCTCACGTACATGTTGTTCGCGTCCGTCAGCGCCAGCATCGGGGAGGTCGGCTGAGGACAAAGGTCATGGCGAGCGAGTTTGCGGCCGACCGCCGGCGACTGGTGTACTCTGAGTCCTCACAAACGGAGAATTGATGGCCACCCAAGCTCAGAGAAACAGAACGAAATTGCATGTCCTGCGCGACAACGTTCGTCGCGCCAAGCGCGCTGTAAAACTCAGGCATCCCGGCGCCGCGGAGCGCCTGAAGGCACATACTGCGGCCAGGCTTGCGTACGCAGAGACCGGCAAGTAACCAGTGCAAACTGACGCCCGGGAATGGCAGTGGCCCACACGTGCGCCCCTGCGTCGTCAGCCAAGAAGCGACTTGATCACGGTCGTCACGACGCCCCACACTTCAAGCTGAACGCCTTCGCCGGGAACGATGTCTTCGTGTCCCGGACTCGCGGCTTCGAGCTTCATGAGTCCGCGCTGTTTGTACAGGCGACGACACGTCAGCTCGCTTTGAACCGCGGCGATGACGACGTTGCCATGCTCGGGCTTGAGGGCACGGTCCACGAGCAACACGTCGCCGCTCGAAATGCCGGCATCGACCATCGCGTCCCCGCCAGCTCGCATCACGAAGGTCGACTGTGGGTGCTCGATGAGTGCATCGTTCAGGTCGATGCGCCTGACGGTCACGTCCTCGCCAGGCGAGCCGAAACCGGCTGAGGCCATGCTCTTGCGCGCAGCACGTTCGTTGCTGCGGTCGGAGCCATCGCAGCCCACGGCGGCGCCATCGGGAAGGGTTTCGCGGCTAATCATCGGTGCATCATAGGTTTGTCGCCCTCCGGCCGGCGCCAATGCGGCTCCCGCTTCTCGCTACTCGGCGTCGGCGCGACGTGCTTTTTGCGTCTGGCGGGCGGCTCACTTCAACTTCGGCGCGATGGCTCAAGTCTTACCCGACGCCCACAGCCATAACGTCGCGCTGGCGTGTCGAATTGCAGCAAGAGCCCTGGAATCGACAATGATTGCGCGAGGAGTTCCTCAGCGCCCCGCCGCGTGGGCGGGGGGTCGGCTCGAGGAACGAGCGACAAGGCTCGGCAGAGCAGCCGAGGTTGCCACGTTCAAAAGCGCGTCTCGCCATTCTCCGCGGCCGCGTGCAGGCGGGCTTCTCGGGCGTCGGTCTCGAGATGGCGATCGACGCCTTTGCTGATGAGTACGACGCTTTCGTCGAGGGCGTGCTGCCTCCACGCTGAGGCTTGGGCTGGGCCGGTCGAGCCCGACAATGGGGGATGACCGACACCTCATTGACCGATCAAGGCCTCGCCATCGCCGAGGTGCTCGAGCGTGTTGCACTTACCTCTTGATCCGGGGACTCTCGTGAGTCAAGCCCCGCTTCCGTCGAACTGCACCGCCCCAGGCGAGCATGTCAAACCGTACGTCTTCAAGACGCTGACGACAAAGGCTCTGCACTTTTCCATCGCCGAGACCCAAAGCGAGATGGACGTCCGAGACCCGTTTGGCCTAAGCCTTGAATACACGCGTCTCATGATGGGCTTTGCGCTGTTTCATCCGCGGCCGTCAACCATCGCAATGATCGGACTGGGCGGAGGATCTTTGGCCAAATTCTGCTATCGATACCTTTCGGCTTCGAAAATCAGCGTGGTCGAGATCAACCCACACGTCGCTGCGCTGCGCGAGGAGTTTGAAGTGCCCCCGGATAGCGATCGCTTCAGCGTCATTCTGGGTGACGGAGCCCAGTTCGTGCGTTCGGCATCCAGGCCTTTTGACGTTCTACTGGTTGACGGATTCGACTACCACGGCTTGCCAAGCGCTTTGTGCTCGCAGCGGTTCTACGACGACTGCGTCAATCTGCTGGCCCCTGCCGGAATTCTGGTCGCGAACCTGCATGCAGGCCACCCTCGAACACCGCAGCGCGTGGAGCGGCTTCGCAGAAGCTTCGCAGGCTCGGTCCTGACGGTCAATGATGAAAGTGGCAGCAACACAGTAGTTTTCGCGAAGAAGGGCGGGGCGCTTCAGCTTCTGCGCCGAGCTGCGTTTCGTTACGGCACTTGGACTGACCGCGGCGCCTGGAAGGAATTGCGGGAATCGTTCGACCAGCTCAGGTCGGCTCTCAGGGAAGACACGTCAGTCGGCGAGGGTGATTGGACAAGAGCGACAGCATCAAAGCCGTGAGCA
>ODAK010003081.1_pt1 | contig 17373 bp, 8 predicted proteins | sample 1539591 | NCBI WGS metagenome assembly ODAK01 (sample SAMEA3539303, study PRJEB22396) | soil metagenome | biome: tundra; feature: field; material: soil | place: USA | collected 2010-05 | depth 0.15 m
GCTGGAAATAGCCAATACTGCGGGAAGGCGCCTCTCTCCAGCTTGCCAGGACTCCCCGTCGGCTTGCCCAATGGGCACCGCCCGGGCCTTTCAGAGGTGCGCGTCTCAGAGTCTCCGCCGAGGGGTGCGCGTTTGGTTGACTGCGCTGGTGTCCGCTTTAGCAGCCCGCCCTATCGCAAAGCGCCGAACTAAAGGTCGCGTCACGTTCCGCGCCAACGCGACTACGCTCAGCCAGCTTGAATCCCATCTCTGGGAAGCTGCCAAGGCGGCCGGATCATCGTCACTCCCTAGACGGGATTGGCGCGCGGACGGTCTGATCTTAGAGGCTCGTCGCGGCTTTCCCGTGTGGGGGTGATGCGGATAGACGGCTGTCCCGTCAGCTATCTTAATTGATCTTTACCGCCGGAACGGTGGTATCGAAGCTGACGCGGACCATCTTGCCACCGCAGCGGAAGCGCACCGCAATTTCCTGGCCGGACGAGATATCTTCCACCTCGTCCAACTCGACTTTGCCGCCCGCGCGCGCCACCCCCAGCACCGATACGATGCGCGCCACAGGGTGGCTCTGGTTGGTTTCCGCCCACAGATGCCACTCCGGCCGCGTCCGTCCTTGCTCCGGCGGAATCGGGTACTTATCCGTCTGCGCGATCTTCAGACCGCCGGGGGACAGCAGGTATCCACCCAGCACGGCGTTCTCGAATACCAGCCCGATGCGGCTCGCCGCGGGATCGATGGCAAACGGCGCGCGGCCGTGCAGCCACAATTTCAAAGGCACGGGCTTTTTAGCGCGGACTTCGTCCAGCATCACCAGCACATCCGGCTTGAGGAATACGAGATGCCGCCGGTAGCGCTCGACCTGGGGCCCATATCCCGAGGTGGCATCGCCCACCACGTAATCGTACGCGGGGCCGGGGCGAAACACGATGACGTTTCCTTTCGCCTCGCCGGTTTTCGGCTGGCCCTTGCCGTCGATCTCGAGAGCGTTGTGCGCCTTGGTCGTCCAATACCACGCGGTGCAGAAAGGACTCCCGTACCAGGGGCGGATGCCGGTGTTCACCAGCAATTGTGAACCGTAGGCGCCCAGCACAATGGCGTTCTGGTCCGCGTGACTGTGGCTGATGTTGCCCAGAGGGGCGGAGCGGAATACGACCTGGACGTCTTCGGCGCCATCGAGCAGATTCGTGTGCAGCGCCACCCAGCCGGCCCCGCGGAACAGCTTGGCCGTGGGCCAGGCGGAAGGCGGCTTGGCGGTCACAACGGGCGGGGTGGGGCGCGCCGCGCGCAGGAAACCGATCGGACCCGCCGCACCCTCGGCTTTGCCCCAGGCTTCGGCATACCATTGCCACTCCGGCTTGTTGCGCATGCTCGCGAAATAAGAAGCGGGAATGGCCTCCATCCCGCTGGGCCCGCGCTCGGAGAAATCTCCGAAGCCTACCAGGGCGCCGCGCGGTGGAGCGACATAGATGGGGAAATCTCCTACGTGCCGGTAGAACGGTTTCTCGGTGCCGTCCACGAGCAAAGCGGCGTGCAGCGCGTCGAGCCACCAGGTCGATTTTGTGACATAGCCGTTCCAGTACGAGAAGCCCTGGCCCCAGCCGCCATCCTCATCGCCGTAGGCCGGATAGCAGCTCCAGAAAATCGATAGCGCGTAGTCCAGCCACTTTTTGGCTTCCGGGATGTCTCCGTAGAACGCGATGCCGGCCTCTCCCAGGAAGTGCCACATGCGCCCCCCATGGCTGTGATAGGCCTGCTGCTCGTAGGGAATCTTGTGGAGCCGCTCGTAGGTTTCCTCGCCGCGCGCGCGGAATGCGTTGCGGATGGTGGCGCGGTCGGCCTCGCTTAGCGCGTCGTAGAGCCAGTCATAAGCCCGCGAGCCGCTGTGGAGAATCGGCATGCCCGCCTCGTCGTTCACCTCCATGCTGGTCGTGCCGAGCGGCTTCCACGAGGCGATGTGCAGCAGCCACTTGCGCGCACCCTCGGCGAATCGGCGGTCGCCCGAGAGCATGTAACAGAATGCTAGATTCTCGGTGATGTCAATCGCGTTGGTGGCCTCGCGGAAATTGCGCGCCCATTCCGGTGCGTTCCACTTGCCGTCCGTCCACGGCGGCGGTTCCGGAATCAACTCTCTCTTCAAGCCCCTTTCTGCATCCGTCACCAGGGCATTCCAGCGCTTCTCCTGCGCCCCGGTGCGGGCCTGCCGGAAGGCGGGCACCTCTTCAGGCCGGAGCATCAATCGCGGATGCTGGCGGGGCATGCGGTTCTGGATGAGTTTCTCATCCGGCCGTGGAAAGGGCTGCGCGTTCGGTGCGATGACAAAACTCCGTGTGACGCTCCAGGCGGAGCGTCGGCCCGCGGCATCCAGGCAGGCGTAGCGCCAGAACCACCTACTCGTCGACAAGCGGGCAGTGTGCGTGTACAACGCCCAAGGTGTCTTGGGAATTGTGATCGCGCCGCGGCGAAACGCTGCGTCGCGGGCGAACTGGACCGCATAAGCCTGCGCCTCGGGTTCGAGCAGCCAAGTAAGCGCCGGCGGATTAGTCTCGACGGTAGCCCCGTCCGCCGGCAGATAGCCGATGTCGCCGTTACCCGGCGCACGGTTCGAAACTGCGGGCGGCGTGGCATAGAGCACGGCTGCGAATCCGGCCACAATCATCAGGCTGCGAGTTGTCATGGCAGTCTCCTAACGTGTTAATGATAGCAGAGGCTAATGAATAGCCAGCAGGTCGAGGTACTGGTCCACCGGTCCCGCTTCGGAATCACGGCTCGCAATCCGGAACCGGTCTGCCGCGTCTGCGGCGGCGTAGGCCTGCGCCGTCCACTTGTACGCGTTCCGTGCCAAAGCGGCATCGACCGGTCTCTTCATGGCGTCCACCGGAGACAACAGCACCAGGTGCCGGCCCGCAATGGACGCCGCCACGTGCGGCAAGTCAAAGTGCTTCAGAACCTCCGGCAAAAAGATATCCGCACCATGAAGGTAGCGGTCAGATGCGGTCAGAGTGCGGTAGGAGAGCAGGCTGCGCTCGCAGATAGTGGCCTGAATGCGCGTATCCAGGGCGGCAGCGTACAAGGCCCAAAGCGCTCCCATCCCACGGCCGATGACGCGCACCCCCGCGTGATCCACATCCGGGCGGCTCAGCAGGTAATCGACGCTGCGGATGACGTCCTGCACGCGCATTCCGAACAAGGATTCGTCCATGGCCCACGCCAGGTAGGATAGGCCTGTCTCGGTGCTGACCAAATGGCCAAAGCCGGGGACACTGGAACCGCCTCTGGGCCGCGTCGCCCCGATCCCGCGCACATCAATGGCGGCCACCAGGCGCCCGCGCTGCGCCATCTGCTCCAGCAGGCCGTCTTCCAAGCCCTGGGCCTGCTTGCCGGCCTCATCCACAAACAGGATCGCCGGACCGGAAAGTTTGTTCTCCGGCAGGAAGACCCAGGTGGGGATATAAACGCCGGGCTCAGAAAGAAACTCTATTTTGTCCACCGCGTACTCCTTACGCGGGGTCGTCACCAGGTGGCGCACGGCCATAGGTGCTTCCGTCCGGCGATATCGCAGCAAGCTGCGGATTTCCGGCTCGATCTGGCGGCGGAAGGCAGCCACATCGGACGGGCTCTGCGGCGCGGGCCGCACGGGCGGCAGCGCGGCTTGCTTTCGCGCGATCGAGGTAAAAACCGTGTCGCCGCGGCCGGAATAGCGGATGGAACCAGTGGGCGTGCACCACAACGCCTGCGGCTCCTCGGGAGTGTACCGCGGTTCGCGCGCCGGTCCCCGACTGCCGGACAACCAGCGGCAGAACCAGTCCGCTGTCGCCAGGCGCAATTTCACCGTCCAGCCGTGCGGGTCCGTCGCTTCTTCGGTCGCAAATTTCTCGGAAACGCCAAGCTGTTCGTAACGCCGGCGAATATGCGCGGCCGTTTCGTTAAAGCGGGGCGAATACTCCTCGATCAATACGAGTTTACGAGTAACGGCCGTGGGGCGATCGCCACATGCAGATCGCACAGATCGACGCCATGGACCGCACCCGGAAAGAGGTTCTGCTCCACATCGGCCGGCCCCACGGAGCCGGTGTAGTGGATCGGCCAACGGTGGGTCGTGCCGCCCTCCGATATGGCCGCACAGCGCACGCGTTCATCGAGCGCGCTGATGAACATCGTGAGCGTGCCGCCTCCCGAATTCCCGGTACAACCGATACGCTCCGGGTCTACTTCCGGGCGGCTCAGCAGGTAATCGATACCCCGAATGCCGTCCCACACGCGGTAGTGCGTCAGGTTTTCGCCGAGAAGCATCAGCAGTTGCCCCGGCATGGAATGCTCGTAGGTGGGGCCGAGATTGGATTCGGTCTCCCCGGTCCGCGGGTCCCAGTACTGGCGGCGCTCGCCCTGCCCGATGGGATCGTAGGCCAGCACCACGAAGCCGCTCTTAACCAGGTCGATGTAGGCGAACTGATAGTTCGGCTGCAGCCGCCCCGGCGCCGAGTGCCCACATGGAGAGAGGATGGCCGGAAACGGCCCTTTTCCGGTAGCCGGAATGTAGAGGCTGCCGGTCACCCAGAAGTTCGGTAGGCTCTGGAACATCACGCTCGTTCGTTTTCACGACCACCGGATCGAGCGGCGTTTTTTGCGGAAAGCCGTGAATCATCTCGCGGAACTTCTCGCGCACGAATTGGTTGCGGCGCTCCACATCCTGTGCGGTGCGGATCCGGCCGCGCACTTCGTCCCACTGCGAGGCCAGCCCGTTGATCTTCGCGCCGAGATGGGACAACAACATCTCGGGCAGTTCCTCGCCATACGAACGATCGCGCACTTCGCCGGAGGCTCCGGCCGCCAGGATGGCAGTGGCCGCGGTATCCTTTAGAAATTCACGCCGGTTTATAGCAGTACATTCGATCCGAAGCCTATTGCGGCAGCGGCGGATCCGGCCGCTTGGGTTTGTCTTTCTTCGGGACAACGCTGACGGCCGCGAGGATAACGGCATTACTCGGAATGATCTTGCCGTCGTTGTTCTTGAAAGCGTTGGAGCCATTGAGCCGGACCCTCCGGATGGCTTTGCCCATACGCGGGTTGGTCCACTCGAGAGCGTAGAGCTTGACGCCGCCGGCCACATCGACGGCATCAGCCGCGTACACAACGCCGCGCCGGCTGTTCCACTCCAGAATGTTCCACCCGTACCGCAGCGGGATGGTGGTGACCAGGCCGTCTTCGTACTCGACGTCGTACCAGCCCACCAGATCGGCGGAATCCTCGAAGGCGAAAATCCGGAAATAGCCCGCGATCGAGGCGGCCGGCTTGGCCAGGGCATGCAGGAATACGATGCTCGTGACGTCCTGCCCGATCTCGACGGTTTGCGGACCCGGCGGATAAGAGCTTGCGTCACTACCCCGGCTACCGACCACCACGGCGGACTTTCCGCTGTTCGTCGCGTCCGCCAAGTCGAAGACCAGGCGGCCGCGGCTGACCCGGCCTGCTTTCCAGGCCGCTGTCCCGATACCGGGCACGCCGGAGTTGAGCGAAGAACTGATGTCCACAGGCACTATGGGGTCCGTCGCGCTCGGCGCGGCCTGACCGCTCAGATTGCGCCGAATGGCTGGCATGAGCACGCCGGTCGCCGGCGACTGTTCCGCCGAGCGGTCCCGCCCGGACCAGAGCATTCCGGCGCAGCCGATGAAACTATTCGCGATGTGGTCCTTGCCGAAATTGAACTCCGTTGTGGCAAGCCATGCCGAGGGCTCGCCGCCGATGATTTTTGGGGAGGCCTTGGTCCGCTCGCGGAAGTTCGGAATCGAAGGGGCCATATTGGCGTAGATCGACTCGAAACCCCACTCGCTCAGCCGCTGTTCGTTGGTCACCGGCGGAAACTTCGGATCGGCCGTGTAGCCCCACACCCAATTGAACATGAGGATGTCCTTCGGAATCAGCTTCATCACCTGCTCGGGCGAGAGCGCACCGGGGATCTGATAGTCGTAGCCGTCAACTTTAGGTTTCCCAAACTTGACGCCGCGGACGTTCTCCAGCAGGTAGTCAGCCCAGATGGCCATCCGGACGCCCCTGCCTTTGAGGTAGGCGTGAATTCTGTTGACGTCCTGTGCGAACAATTCCCGCGGGTCCTTGGCGCGGCAGCGGGGGCAGACGCCCCAGGGCATGCGCCACTCGTCGTGCCCGGCATGAATCATTTTTGGCTTCATGACGTCGATGTACTCGTCATAGACATCGAACAGAAGCTTATAGACGGCGGGCAGCGAAGGGCAGTACGTGTCGGGCCACTCCTCCTGCGGAATCTCCGCAAGCTCCCGATGGCGGGTGAGGAGATAGTAGCTGTGACTCAGGGAGGGAAGCTCGGGGATCACCTCGATATAGCTTGCCTGCGCCCATCGCACCAGATCGGCCACTTCCGCCTTCTCCAGAATCCCGCCGTCGGCCGTGTCATGGTGGACGGAGTTGTTGGCGTGGCCCCATAATCCGGGCGGCTTGTTCAGGCGGAGAAATTGCAGGTCGTGCGCGAGTTGGAGTGAGCCGGCATTGAGTTCCGGATGCCGGTCCAGGCGCATCGCCGCATTCATCTCGATGATGAGCTTGTTGAACTTGTACAGCGCCATGTAGTCGCGCACGAAGCGCTTGAAAAAGCCGATGTGCTCGCGGCCGGGCAGGTACAGTTTGATGCCCCGGAACCGACTCTGCGGCCAGTCGCGAATCGTCACGCCGGGAATGCGCGCCGCGCCTCCATCGGACTCGATCAACTGGCGCAGCGACTGCAGTCCGTAGAACGCTCCGCGTTCATCGCTGCCTGCAATCACCACGGCATCGGCAGTCACGCTCAAGACATATCCCTCCGGACCCGGCTTGGCCGGGCTGGCCTCCAGGTTGTGAGCGGCACAGTAGCTTTTCACAAGAGGGTTAGCGGAGCTTCCGATGAGGATAAAGCGTCCCGCGGGCAAGCGCGCCGTCAACTGCGGCCGAATCGCGATCCCGTCACGGTCGGCTAGCTCCGCCGAGAGGAGGCGGGCGAGACGGAGGTCGGCCGTGGAAGGGTTCGCCGGGACCAGAATTGAGACCTTGTCGTTCACCACGAAGGGAGCTCCGGATGCGGACATTTCCTGCGGCTCGGGGAAGACCCTGGGGGCACCCGGAAGCGGCAGGGCAAAGAGCGACAATACCAGTGGAACAAGGACTCTCAAACTTGCTTTCATACGGTCTCCTGACTCGTGAAGGTGCGGCGTGATGCCGGATCCGCGCTAACCGCGCTTACCATTGCACCCGTATGGCAGCTTTCATCACCCGGGTTGCCGCGAAATCGCCGACCGAGGTGCTCCCGTTAATACCAGCGGCATTGGTGATGACACCCGCTTGACCAGATGAAATGTTCACGTTTGGATTGCTCCAGTTCGGGTGATTGAACACGTTGGTGGCGTACAGGTCCGCACGCAGCCGCGGCGCGCGTGGATTATCCGAAAACGCGAACCACTTTTGGAGGCCGGCATGCCAGACGTTCTCGCCTGGACCGAAGACCAGCCCGCGGGAGGAATCGCCGAATCTTCCGATGGGAGGCGCCGCGAAAGACGCCGGGTTGAACCACCGCTGGAGGGTCGGGTTCGCGACCCTTGGATCGTCCAGAACATCCGGCCGGATCGTCACCAGGGGACGGTTGGCCGAGGTCGTATAGGCAATTCCCGTGGGATCCGCGATCGTCACCGTGGGCGTAAGAAACTGGCCGGTCTGCATCTCGGTGATGGTCGAGATCTGCCAGCCGCCGAGCACGGCATTGAACGCCCGGGGACTACTGGACAGCCACTTCCGCCCCCGCCCGACCGGCAACTCGTAGACGAGCGTGTTGATGAAACGCAATGTGGGGATGCTCTGGTTGACCCCGCGCTCGCGCCGCAGATCAAACGGGTTCTCCGGCGAGACATTATCGCCGATGTCGCGTGCCCAAGTGAGACTGGAATCCAACTGGAGACCGGAGCGCATGTGCCGCAGCACCCCCAAGCTCAGGGCATTGTAGTTGTGATTCGCGCCATTGATCCCATAGGAGATACCCGGGTAGTTGGGGAACAGCCGCGGCTTGTTTATGAAAAGCTGGCTATCCACCACGGGAGCGTTGATGTTATAGCTGAATAACACCTGCCGCCCGAATGTGCCGACATACGAAGCACGCCAGCCCACGCCCCATCGCTGGTGCTCGATGGTCACGTTTAACTGCTGGGTGTACGGTATCTTGATATTCGGATTGAGGGCCGATGGCAGGCCGACCGTCTTCGGACCGCTCGTCGCGGTTCCAGGGAACACCTGTGGCAACACAATGGTGGGCGCCGGTGTAGTGTTGGTGTAGGTCGGTACCGTAATGCTGTATGGCACGCCGGCAATGCTAGGTTGCGATGCAAGTGAATTGTAGAAGATTCCGTAGCCGCCGCGGAATACCGTGTTGTTGCCGAAGGGCCGCCAGGCAATGCCGAAGCGCGGCGCGAAGTTGTTCTTGTCGCCGTTAATCAGGCTGTTCGGCAGGCCCACACTGCCGGCCGTGACCACCGGGACGTAAGATGCCGGCATCAGCGGTGAAATCTTCGATAGCGAGCCATCCGGCACGACGATTTTGCCGCTGCCGCGGTCGAACATGGACAGCAGGCCGCTCGCCTCACTCCACGTGCCGGCATATTCGTAGCGCAGGCCGAGATCCAGGGTCAGCCGGGACGTCACTTTCCAGTTGTCCGTGACGTAGACGGACTTCGCCCACCGGCGCGGCTGGATAGTAAGCGGGGGAGAGTTGATCGTCGCGCTAGTCGGAACCCCGAACAGGAAGTCCGCATACGGAGAACCGCTGTTGGGAATGCCGGGCACCTGGCTATAGGTGTTCGCGAATGTCACACACCCGAAAAGGCAACTGCCCGCCGTTCTGCTTGTCGGGAAGAACCGGCCGATTTCGCCGCCAAACTTGACAGCGTGCTTGCCGCGGAAGTGGCTCACCTGGTCTTGGAAATGTTCCGCCTTGGCGCCACCCTGGTTCGAATTGACCTGGCTCAGGCCTTGAAGAGGCAGGCCGACGAAGCTGACGTTCAAGAGTCCCCCAGTGCTCGGCAGGTTCGGCGCCAAGCCCTGGAGACCCAGATACGCAACCTGCTGCGGGCCGTTTATGGGCCCCTGGTAATTGTTAATGTCGGAGGCGTGGCCGAAGCGCAATTCATTGAGCAGCGTGGGACGGAACGTGTGTGAATAGGTGAGGTTGACGACTTTCTGGTCGCGAAGTTGTTTGCGGGTTCCAAATGTCGGAAGGTTGCCTTCCAGGACCGGCACGCTATACTGGTCCATCGCAAAGGTGGCATAGACGTAATCCTTATCGCTGAATCTTTGGTCCAGCCGCGTCATTATGTTCCTGTCGGTGAGGTAGGGCGCGGAAACGGTCTCGTTGAAATTAACGGAATTGACTGAATTGGTGTTTGCATAATTCGGCAATGGGTAAAATCTGTCCTGAATCAACTTGACGACCGGGTTAATTGCCGAGGCCGGGATCTGGCCGTTGGAGTAAATATCGCCGGTAAACGGATCCCGGATCGGCACCCCGAAGGTGCCATTCCGCATCGCTTGCGTCGGTACCGTCGCTACCAGCGCAGTCCCTGTGGAGCCCCCTGTGTTTAATTGGCCATCGATCAGCCAGAACGTCCGGTTCTTGCCGTTATAGAACTTGGGAATATAGACCGGACCACCGAGCGTGAAGCCCGGGGTGTGGGAAACTCCGGTGCCTCTTTTAGTGGCAAAGACAGCCCGAGCGTTGAACACAGGGCTATTGTAGCTATCGAACACCGCGCCGTGAACGTCATTTCCGCCAGACTTGCCCACGATCCCGATCTGCGTCATGGCTCCAAATTCGGCGGAGTTGTTGATGTAATCCAGCTTCAGTTCCTGGACCCACTCGCCATAATTCAAGAGGTTGTTGAAACCCCCTCCCGTCCCGTTGTCGCCGTTGGAGCCGTCATAAGAAAACCCCTGCTCACCGGGCATGCTGCCTGACATCGACAGTGTAGTCGTCCCTGCGGGCAGGTTAAACATGGCCGAAATCCCCATGAATCCAAGCGGGCCGTTGGTTACCGCGTTGATCGGCAGGGTGTTGAGGTCCTGCCCGGTACGCACATCGCCGATCTTCCCGGTATCGGTTTCGATGAGACCAGGCGCGGCCGAGACTTCTATGCTTTGCTGGGCCGTGGCCACTTGGAGAGTAAGGTCCACCCGGCGGAGTGCGCGTGACACCAGCGACACTCCTTGGATCGTTAAATCGCTGAAACCGGAGGCTTTGGCGTCAAGGCGATAATCGCCTTCCCGAAGATTTCCGAGGGTGTAGATACCGGCCTCATTGGTCTTCACTGAGGCATTCAGGTTCGTCGCCAGGTGAGTGGCGGTTACGGTGACCCCGGGCACGATGGCCCCGCTAGAATCGGTGACGGTGCCGGTGAGGGTGGCAAAGGTGGACTGCGCCGAGCCGATGGCGGCCAGGACGCAGACGAAGAAAATGAACAACATCCACGACGTGAAGTTACGCATGACCATCTCCCATGAATCCGAATCGGTGGCTCGTGATTCAGTTGTCTCTCGATTGCTTCCTTATTATTGCTTCCTTATTAGTGTGTACAACTCGTTCACACGCATTTGTATGGTAGTGTTTTGGCCGGATGCAGCGCCCAGCGCCGACAGAACAGGCACGCGCACTACCCGGCAACCTCGACACCACCTGAAGTATTTCACAGGTTAAAATGAAAATATCATGTTTTAGGCATTGTGTGCAGCCTACGACTGTTTTCGATATTCCCTCTCACCTTCGGATACATGGTAGACCGGAAATCGAGGCCATGTTCTCAAAGAGATCTCATTTTTTCTGAGGCTTTCTTAGGTCTGCATGAGGAGTGAGCCAATCGCCGCGGGAGTTCGAGGGTTTTCTGCATCGACTCCTTTTGAAGGGATCTAGTGGCGCGGCTTGCAGGGCTCCACAGGCGTTCGAACTACCGCTCGCCCCGATTCCGCATGCGGAACGCCTGCTGCGAAGGGGCACTGACGCGCCGGCGCCACGCCGCGACTCGCGCCGCCTGTCAGCCAATTGGCATCGTCCAGGCCGACCTCGCGCTTACAGGAACTTTCGCGCGTTGTCGTCCGTGGCGGACAGGGTCAGGCTGGTTTCAGGCCGATCGACGCATCGCGGAGACGGCGAAGTGGTTGGCCGGACATTGACGCCGTTGAGTAGGGGCTTCACCGGACGACGACCAGCCGCGGATCGCCGCGATTCACCGCTGGCTGGGCCGGGCTGCTTCCCACGAAGCACGAGCGCTGAGAAATCATAAGAAAGTTTGAGCCGAATTCAAGACTGCCACCACGCCGCCGATGGAGACTGGTGATCGTGCGCAGTCAAATTGCCGCCGCCACCGTAGCCGAGTACACCATCCGCGATCTTCGCAGTGTGGAGGAGGTCCAGGAGGTTGAGCAATTGCAGAAGGAGGTCTGGGGGTTCAGCGATCGCGATATCATTCCGATGCAGCAGTTGATCCCCGTGACCCAACTGGGCGGGATACTGATCGGCGGTTTCTACCAGGGAATGCTGGCCGGCTTCGTATACGGATTTCTCGGACGCGAACACGGCAGGCTGATCCTGCACTCGCAGATGCTGGCCGTGGGCCGGGCCCACCGTGGCGCGGGTTTGGGAAGAGCCTTGAAGTTGGCCCAGCGGGAGCAGGCCCTGGCCGTCGGCATCGATCGGATCACCTGGACTTTCGATCCCCTGCAATGCCCGAACGCATATTTCAATTTCGCCCGCTTGGGAGCGCTTTGCGACGGGTACCGGGTGAACTTCTACGGCGAACTCACCTCCAGTTTCCTCCACAAGACTGGCACAGACCGGCTGTGGGTCACCTGGCCGATCGCCAGCCCGCGCGTGGCGCACCGGCTGCGCGACGGGTTAGATCAAGAAGAACTGCTGCGGAAACTGAGCGAAGCGTCGGTTGTGCTTGCACCCATCGGCGGAAACGGCCCGGAACCCCGGCCGGAGGGCTTTGGCGCTCCCTGGTTGCGGATCGAGGTTCCCGACGCTACCGCATGGGATACCAGCCTGGCCGGAGAGTGGCGCGCCGCCACGCAGGCGGCCTTTCTTCGCGCCTTTGATGAAGGATACGTTGTGACGGAGTACTGCCGGTTCCGCGGCGGCGGCTATCTGCTGGAGAAGGGCGCGCGCGCGGAGTTGGCTTGAGCCAACCCGGCCCGGCGTAGCAGCGCCTGGAAGCGCGGCGAGGAGCGGACTGGATCCAGCTTCGGTTCCGCTGGGAAATAGATCACTTGCCAGACATGGATTTCGCAGGCCTTTTCCAGCCAGCCTAGCGCTCGTTGGTGATCACCCTTCCCTAGACAGACCAGCGCGAAGTGGTACGGCGAGACATAACCAGCGGTGGCCATCGATTCCATTTCGGCCCACACCTTCTGGGTCCGCACCCGGTCTCCCGCCATGGCGTAGGAGTGACCCAGCTCGCCGAGAAACTGGCTGGTCGGACCAACCAGCGCAATGGCCGCCCGCACGTGCTTGATCGCCTCTTCGTACAGCCCCTTCCGTTCCAGTGCCCAGGCCAGTGTCGAATGCGTGAGGGCGAAGTCGGGGCTAAGTTCCAGCGAGTCGCGCAGGTGCTCGATGGCTTCGTCATAGCGGCGAGCGTAGTAGAGTTGCGCGCCCACGTCGCGGTTCAGAATAAGGGAGAGTGGCTCCAGGCCTTGGGCGCGGTGGATCTCCTGAACCGATTCGTCATACCGGCCCCGCGCAGTGTACCACTCCGCAAGATAGTTGCGAGCTGTGGCGTAGTCCGGATCAAGATCGAGCGCCCGCAGGCACTCTTCCTCGGCAGCCTTCCAGTTCCACTCGTACCCCATGCGGGCCAGGGCCAAGGAGGAATGCGCTTCCGGGAGGCGGTCGTCGATGGCGACGGCCCGCTCAGCCGCGGCCAGGGCACGGGGCCAAGCTTCACCGGGCGGCATGAGGCTGTAGCACGCCAGCAGGTTGTAGCAATCGGCCAGGCCCGCCTGAGCCAGCGCATAGCGCGGATCGTGCAGGGTAGCACGCTCAAAGCACTCGATGGCCTTTTGGTAGCCTCCCGGCGAACGCTTCTCCCAGAAATGCCGACCCCGGAGATAGGCCTGGTAGGCTTCCAAGTTGCCGGTGTACTTGCGCGTGAAGCGGCTTCGCTCCTCGCCGGTCAGCCGGACCATGAGCGCGCGGACGATCTGCTCGCAGAGGGCGTCTTGTGCGGCGAAGAGATTGGCGGACGGCTGATCGATGGTCCCAGCCCACATCACCGCGGCGGCTGGCAGATTCACAATCTGCACCGTGATCCGCAGTCCCTGGCCCACGCGGAGAACCGCACCATGTACTAGCGTGTCGGCGCCCAGTTCGCGTCCTGCGGCCAGCGGATCCGACACGCCGGTGGCATAGCGCATGACACTGCCCGTGGGACGCATCGTGATCCCGCGCAGGCCGCTGAGGCGGGTGATCACTGCGTCGGCGAGAGCTAAGCCGAGATGCTCGTCGCCCGGCGCGCCTCCCAGCACCTGGAATGGAACCACAGCCACCGGAGTCGCCAGGCGGCCGAACACCGCGGACTCCTGACGGCCTGGCCCTTCCGGCTGGCGCACTTCGGCGACGAAGCGATAGCCCTGACCCGGCACGGTCACAATGAAGCGATGGTCGTGTGCGTTTTCGCCTAAAGCCTTTCGCACCTGAAAGATGTTCTGCGTCAGGTTGGACTCCTCCACCACCGTGTCAGGCCAGAGAGTCCGCATGAGGTCGTCCTTTTTGACCAAACGCGCCTGGCTGCGCACTAGCACCAGCAGCAGTTCGAACGCCTTCGGAGCCAGCGGGACCGGCTCGTCCCAGGCAAACAGGCGCTGGCGCAGGACCTCCAGACGGAAGCTGCCGAATTCGTAGGTGCGCTCGGGATTTTCGGCCATCGGTATTGAGAAGTCCTCAGATTTCCTGAGTGGAGCACCAAGACGCCGCGTCCGCAGTTGGTGGACAATCCATACAAGCCCCCGGTGCCATTGCCGCTAGTGTATCATGGGGAAACGCAGCGGTCGAATTTGAACCGGGAGAGAAGACCGTTATGAAGCGACGTATTTCCTTCAGCGGCGCCAGCGCCAACCGCGCTGATCTGGTCGGCAGGTTCGCCCTGAAGATAAGGTCTCGAAAGGCGTGAAACCATGAGCAAAACCCTTTCCCAATTAAGTCTGGCGGCAGTGTTGTCGGTTAGCTCCGCGCTGCCCGCGGCACCCGAGGAGCTGTTCCTCCGTCTGCGGCAGGTGGCGTTGCGGCAGCTTTCCGAGCGAAAGCAGCGGGTCGCGGCCATCACGACCCAGCAGCAGTTTGAACCGCGCCGCGCCGAGGTGCGCCGGCTCCTGCTGAGAATGATGGGAGGCTTGCCGGAACGGCGGACGGCGCTCAACCTGCGCCGGATGGGGACCCTTGAGCGCGGCGACTACCGCGTCGAGAAGGTGGTCTACGAAAGTCAGCCGAACTTCTACGTTACGGCGAATCTCTACGTGCCGGCGAAGGGCAAACCGCCTTACGCGGCCGTGGTGCAGCCGACCGGCCACAGCCTTGCTAGCAAGTCGAGGGCCTTCTACCAGACGCTCGCCCTTGGCCTCGTCAAACAGGGTTTCGTCGTGCTCACGTACGATCCCACCGGGCAGGGCGAGCGCCGGATCTTCTTCGACCGGGCACTGGGCGATTCCCTAGTGGGCAACTCGACGACCGTCGAACATAGCATGGTTGGTATTCAAAGCCTGTTCTTGGGGGAGAGCATTGCCCGCTATATGGTCTGGGACGGGATGCGCGCCATCGACGTGTTGCAATCGCTGCCCTACGTCGACCCCCAGAAGATTGGCGTGTCGGGCTGTTCCGGAGGCGGAACTCTCACCGCCTATCTTGCTGCGCTCGACGACCGCCTTCAGGCCGCTGCGCCGTCCTGCTACATCACTGATTGGGAGGATCAGATTTTGGGGACCGGTCCCCAGGACGCCGAGCAGCAGTTCCCACGCCAGTTCGAACAGGGTTTGAATCACGCCGACCTGGTCGAGGCCTTCGCACCGAAACCCTATCTCATCTGTTCGACCACCGAGGATTTCTTCCCCATTGCCGGCTCCCGAAAAACGTTTGAGGAGAGCAAGCGCATCTATGAGCTTTTCGGCGCGGGCGACCGGATCGGGATAGCCTATGACTCGGGCCCTCACGGTACGACAAAGAAGCAGCGTGAGGCCATCTATGCGTGGATGCGCCGCTGGCTGCGGGGCGAATCCGGCGAGATTTCTCCCGAGCCGGCGTATGAGACCGAGTACGAAGATGACCTCCGCTGCACCCCAACGGGACAGCTTTCGACTTCCCTTGGCGGCGAGACTCCAAGCACACTGAACATCGCGCGTCTGTCCGCGGTGAAGCCGATGGGACGTCAGAGCGCGGAACGGCTGGTGGCCGAGATCAAGCGGCTGACGCGCTGGGAAGCTTGGGCAGGGCCGCTGGATATCCGCGCTTCCGCGTCAACCGAGCGGGACGGCATCCGGCTCACGCCGCTCAGCTTCGAATCGGCTCCTGGGTGGAGGATCGAGGCGCTGCTGGTCGAACCTCCGGCGGCCAAATCGCGCCACAAGTCGGTGTTGTACATCGCCGACCGCCCCGGTTCGGCGCTGAGCGGCGATCTCGCCGGGTTTGCACAGCTTGGTTACACGGCACTGGCACTCCGCCCGTCGGGAATTGGCGAAAGAAACGTGAACGGATCCTCTTCTTGGGGACCCTGGTTTGGAAACGAGGGCCTGCCTTGGTTGGCCTTGATGGTCGGCAAGCCCCTGGTCGGACTGAGGATTCAGGATATCGTGCGGGGGGTTGACGTGCTGCGAGGACGCGGGCTACTCTTCGGCGGAGAATGCGTAGGCTTCGCAAAAGGCCGCACGCTCGCGGCGGACTTACTGCACGCGGCCGTGCTCGACAGGCGTATCGCCGCCGTCGCGCTGGAAGACAGCCTGCTCTCGTATGCCTCAATCGTGCGCACTCCACTCCACCAGGGCATTCTCGAAATGGTTATTCCCGGCGTTATAGGTAAGTATGACCTGCCGGACTTGGTGGCCGCCCTGGCGCCGCGCCCGTTATGCCTGCTGAACGTGAAGTCGCCCATGGCAAAGCCGGTCCCTCTGAACGAAGTGCAAAGGGAGTACGAACGTGCTCAAGCGGCTTACTCGGCGGCGGGCGCGGCCGGACGTCTCCGCCTGGGACTGCGAAGGGAAGAAGAATCCCTAACTGCGGCGTATCCCGAATACCGCTGAAGCGCCCGAGCCAGTCCAGCGTAGCCTCCTACCTCCATGCGCTCCCGCCAGCGCCGCATCGTCCGATCCGTCACCCCGATGATCTCTGCCGCCGCCCACCAGGTGATCTTCTTCGCCATCGCCTTCAACAGCACGTCTTGAACTTTCATCATCCGCTCCATCTCGGCGGCGGAGTACTGCTGGGTTTTGTTCACTCTCCAGCATGACCCCTCCCCCGACTATGCGGACAACTCACGTGTGAACTCGACCGGACAACTCACATACTAGCGACAATCTGTGAAATTTTTCTGTGAAATTTTGCTTGACACCTGAATTATGCACAGCTTTAGTGTTCCGAGCGCCGGTTTCGCTCGGCTGATGCCGCCCGTAGTTGAGTGAGTCAGTTCGGTTTTCGCTGTTGCATCGCCCTCTTGAGAGTCCGTTCTCGCCAAACCCCACGCCGAAGTCTCTTACTTCGTTGCGCTTGCCGGCCGCGCATAAATTTCTATGCACACCAGCCGAAGGGCCGGCGGGGCATCCAATCAGCGCAATGCCGGCAGCATGACCGGCGCGTAGCCTAGGGCCTGTGGAAACTGTGGAATAGAGGCTAAAGTGCACAAAATCCAGCTACTTCCTTGTCCACCTAGTGGAGGATAAAGGTCGGAAAAGGATGGAAGAGCTGCCCTGACATGAGATTTTCACAGTTTCCTCATGCCCTGCGAAAGGGCACCTGTGGAAGACATAGGAACCACGGCGAAAGGGCGCATAGAAAAGAATGCCACCGAACACGAGACTGGAAGAACCGACAACCGGTGCTGGGATGACTCGGCGGTTCATGCTCGGCAGCTTGGCCGCCACTTCGGTCGCGAGGGCGCAATCGAAAGCGCCTTCGCGTCCCAAGACGAACTTTCTCTTTATCCTGGCGGACGACCATGCCGGCTACGTGATCAGCTGCGATGGCAACCGCTTGGCGACAACTCCGAATATGGATCGATTGGCAGCCCAGGGCACGCGGTTCAGCACCCATCATTGCAATTCCCCGGTCTGCACACCGTCGCGGCAGTCGTTCTTCACGGG
>ODAK010003083.1_pt1 | contig 17370 bp, 8 predicted proteins | sample 1539591 | NCBI WGS metagenome assembly ODAK01 (sample SAMEA3539303, study PRJEB22396) | soil metagenome | biome: tundra; feature: field; material: soil | place: USA | collected 2010-05 | depth 0.15 m
TATAATCGCCCCATGCTCTTCAGCAGCGATCCTCGCCGCCGCTCTGTGGCCTTGCTTGCCGGCGGGGTGGTGTCGGTCTTCGCACTGCTGGGCGGGCTGCAGGCATTCAACACCTCGAACGTCGGCTTCCTCAGTCCCGAGACCTTCGGTGAGACGCTCGCCTTCACAGCTCTCACCGTGCTGGTGTTCCTGCTGCTCGTCGTCCTGTCCATGCTGCTGCTCAGGAACATTCTGAAGCTCTATGCAAGCCAGAGCAGCAGCGCGCTTGGTTCGCGGTTGCGAACCCGAATGGTGCTGGGCGCCGCCCTCATTGCGCTTACCCCGGCCATCTTCATGTTCCTGTTCAGCTTCGGGCTGATGAATCGTTCCATCGACCGCTGGTTCTCGCCCAACACTTCAGAGTTGCGCGAGGACTCGACGCGGGTGGTGCTGGAACTTGCGCAATACGTTACCAGCAACGCGCGGGGCGAGGCGGAGTCCATCGCGGCAACGGGAGCTGCGGACCGCGATGCGCCGGATCTGCAGAATGTAATGGGTTCCCACCGCATCACGTTGGACGGGGGATTCGTGGTGGTCTACGGCAAGGACCGCCGGCCCATGGCCAGCTTTGAGGCGCCCCCTGATTCAAGCCCCGCCAGCCTCATTCCCTGGCTTCCCGAAAAAGCCGATGAAAGCGAGCGGGGCGCGGCTATTCCGTTGCACGGGCCGCTCTCGCAAAACCTGCTGACCCTGGCGCAGCGCACCGACGAACCGGTCATCCGCATCGCCGGCCAGGAATATGCGTTGGGCATGTCGGTCACTGCCAGTGGAAAGTCGGTTGTCGCGGCTCTGCCCATGCCTCAGGGGCTCAGCCAAACCACCACGCGCATTCGCGCTGGGGCAGAGGAATATTGGCGGCTCTTCCGTTCTCGTAACCAGGTCCGCACCGTTTTCTTCCTTATGCTTCTGCTTATCACTGTCTTCGTATTCTTCTCCAGTGTCTGGGTTGCCTTGTTTCTCTCCAAGCAGATCACTCGCCCCGTCGAGGCTCTGGCGGAAGCAATGGATGAAATCGCGGCAGGCAAATACGACCACCGCGTGGCGGCTATTGCCACCGGTGAGATGGGCGACCTGGTCAAGGCGTTCAACCACATGGCCGCCGATCTGGACACCAGCCGCCAGTTGGCCGAGAGTTCCTCCGCGCAGCTAACTTCGGCGAACCTGGCCATCGAGGAGCGTCGCCGCGAACTGGAGACGATTGTCGAAACCATTCCCAGCGGTGTCGTCACTTTGGATGGCGATGGCAAGGTGCTTTTGTCCAATCGAGCTTTTGCTGTGCTGATGGGCCGGCGCCAGCACGAATGCCTGCGCGGGGAGAAGATCGAATCTCTGCTGCCGGCCGACAGCGCGGAAGATCTGGCCAGTGTCATCCGCCGCGGTCATCGCATGGGCGCGGCCTCGACCGAGATTGAGTTTCAAGCCAAAGGGCGGACGGTTCATTTGGCCATCACAAGCGCCCGGCTTGAGTTGGCCAACGCACAATATGGAACCGTGCTGGTGGTGGAAGACTCCACCGAACTGCTGCGCGCCCAGCGTCAGTTGGCCTGGAAAGAAGTGGCGCAGCGCGTTGCCCACGAAATCAAGAATCCCCTCACCCCTATTGCTCTTTCTGCCGAGCGCATAGGCCGGCATCTTGACCGCAGCCAGCCGGATTCTCCCAATGTGATCCGCAAGTGCAGCGAGGTAATCCTGGCCTGTGTGGGCACGTTGCGCACGCTGGTGGACCAGTTCTCTGCGCTGGCACAGTTCCCCGCACCGCAGCCACAGGTGTGCCACATGAATCGCGTAGCGGAGGAGGCGCTGGCGCTGTTTGCCGGCCGGCTCGACGGCATCACGGTGCTGTGGGATCTCGAACCCGAGTTACCGCCGGTGCTGGCCGACCCCGAGTCGATTCGCCGCGCGCTGGCCAACCTGATTGACAACGCCGCCGATGCCATGCAGGGCAGCCTGCTGCGCGTGCTGGGCATTCATAGCTCTCTCAGCGAGGATGGCGCGTCGGTCGAGGTAGCCGTCTCCGACACCGGCCACGGGCTCACGGATGAAATTCGCGAGCGCCTGTTTCTCCCGTTCTATTCCACCAAGCAGCGCGGCACCGGGCTGGGCCTCTCCATCGCCGCCAAAATCGTGCAGGAGCACGGCGGTTCGCTTCGTGCCGAATCCAACACTCCCAAGGGCGCGCGCTTTCTGCTGCGCCTGCCGCTGATGGATTTTGCCGCCGCCGAAGCCGCACGGCTTGAGGCCGACGCCGCTTCGCCCATGCGGGGATCGCGCTCATGAACCACATCCTGGTGGTGGACGACGAAGCGGAGATTCGCACCTCTCTCGAAGATATCCTGCGCGAAGAGGGCTATGGCGTGGCCAGCGCGGGCTCTGCCGGCGAAGCAATGGTGCTCATTGAGGATGCGCCCTATGACGTTGTTCTGCTCGACATTTGGCTGCCGGATCGCGACGGGCTCGACGTTCTGGCTGACATCCACCAGTCGTCGGCGGAGACACGGCCTGAAGTAGTGATCATCAGCGGTCACGGCACAGTGGAGGCAGCCGTCAAAGCCACCAAGCTGGGCGCATACGATTTTCTTGAAAAGCCCCTCTCGCTCGACCGCACTCTCATTGTCCTCAAGAATGCGGTGGAGGCGCGGCGGCTGCGCATTGAAAACCTCGAGTTCAAGCGCCAATTCAACGTCGCCTCCGTGCTTACCGGCGATAGCGTGCCCTTGAAGGCCCTGCGCCAGCAGATCAAGCTGATGGCTCCAACCAATGGCCGGGTGCTCATTTATGGGGAGTCGGGCACGGGTAAGGAACTCATCGCCCGTTCGATCCACGCCGAGAGCCTGCGTCGCGATCGCGTCTTTGTGGAACTGAACTGCGCGGCCATTCCCGAGGCCCACATCGAGGCCGAGCTCTTCGGCTACCGGCACGGCGCACAGCCCGGCGGGCCGCCCGAGCAGCGCGGCACACTGGAGCGCGCCGACGGCGGGACACTTTTTCTGGACGAAGTGGGCGACATGAGCCTCAAGACGCAATCCAAGGTGCTCTCTGCCCTCGACGATCAGCTTTTTACGCCGGTAGGCGGCACGCAGCCTCTGCGCGTGGATGTACGCCTCATTGCCTCCACCAACAAGGATCTCGAAGAGGAGATCGCCAAGGGCAATTTCCGCGAAGACCTCTTCTACCGGCTCAACGTGGTTCCGTTTTTTGTGCCGCCGCTGCGCGAGCGCAAGCAGGATGTTCCACCCCTGGTGCGCGAGTTTCTCGCCGAGTTTGGCCGCCAATACGGCCGCCCGCGCATGGAAATCAGCGACGAAGCCCTCGCCACGCTAGCCCAATACCATTGGCCAGGCAACGTGCGCGAGCTCAAGAACGTTGTGGAACGGGTACTTATTCTGAATCCCCGCACCCTGCGCATTGAGCGCAAGCATTTGCCGCCGTTAACGCACAAAGCGGGGACGCGTTCGACGGAGGAATTTTCCTCGCTGCAACAAGCGCGCGACGCGTACGAACGCGAGTTCATCCTGAAGAAGATAGAGGAAGCCCGGAACAACATAAGCCACGCCGCCGAATTGCTGGGATTGGAGCGCAGCCACCTTTACCGCAAGATGAAGGCTCTGGGCATTGGCGTGCGTGAGTAGGAAACAGCTTGCGCCAAATCAGGCCCTGCGGAAGACACCATGCAGAGAAGGGTATCCGCGTTACGGACTGCCTAAAGATTCCGCGCCGGAATGGCCGCAGGCGACCATGGAGATAAGGTATAAGAATGGATTTTCAACGATCTTCAGGTGTCCTTCTACATATCAGCTCGCTGCCCTCGTATGGAGGCATCGGCGACCTGGGACCGGCAGCCCACGATTTTCTGGCCTTTCTTGCCGAAGCCAAACAGCATGTCTGGCAAGTGTTGCCATTGTGCCCAACCGGATACGGCAATTCGCCCTATGCAGGCTCATCGGCATTTGCCGGCAATCCCTACTTGATCAGCCTCGAATACCTGTCGGACTGGGGCTGGATTGACGGCGAGCGGATCGGCGGCCTCGCCGGCCGCAGTGGTTACGTGGACTTCAATGAAGTCGAGCAGCGCAAACTGCCATTGTTATACGAAGCAGCAGGGAACTTCATCGATCGGGGTCCAACCGATCCTGATCTTGCCGCGCAATGGGCCCAATTCGAAGAGTTTTGCCGGACCGAGGCAGGCTGGCTCACCGATTACGCCCTTTATGCCGAACTGCGCCGGCAGTTCAATACGGGCGCGTGGACGGCCTGGCCTGAGCCAATCCGTCGCCGCCAGCCGAAGGCCTTGGTCGAGGTGGCGGCAAAACAGGGACGAAGCCTGGCTCAGGAACAGGTGCTGCAATTTGCCTTCTCGCAGCAGTGGGACCAACTCCGAAGGGCGGCTGCCAAAAGCGGAATCCGAATTCTGGGAGACCTGGCCATCTTCGTCAATATGGATTCCTCCGACGTGTGGGTGCATCCCCACCTTTTCGAGCTGGACGAGGAGTTGAAGCCGGTGCGCATCGCCGGAGTTCCACCCGATTATTTCTCTCCCACGGGCCAACGTTGGGGCAATCCGCTCTATCGCTGGGACGTGCTCGCGGAGAGCGGCTTCGACTGGTGGATCAGCCGGATTCGCCGCGCATGCCAGCTTTACGACATCGTTCGCCTGGACCATTTCCGCGGCTTCGAGGCTTACTGGGCCATTCCCGCCGAAGAGGAAACGGCGGTCAATGGCGAGTGGACCAAGGCGCCGGGACTGGAGCTTTTTCGCGCGCTGGAAGCTGCCTTGGGGCCGCTGCCACTGGTGGCCGAGGATCTGGGGCTGATTACTCCCGAGGTGGAAGCGTTGCGCCTGGAGATGCACATGCCGGGCATGAAGGTCCTGCAGTTCGGCTTCAGTGACAAGGGCGCCCATATCCATTTGCCCCACCAATTCACTCCCGACACCGTGGCCTATACAGGCACGCACGACAACGACACCACGCAAGGCTGGTGGAAAGCTGCAAGCAAGGTTGAGCGCGCCGCCGCCGAGTCTTATCTAGGGCCAATGGAGGAGCGCCCGGTGTGGCCGCTGATTCGTGCAACAGAGGCCAGCGTGGCGCAAATGGCTGTGGTTCCTGCGCAAGACCTGTTGGAGCTAGGTTCCGAAGCCCGCATGAATAGGCCCTCGATCGCAGCCGGAAACTGGAGCTGGCGAGTCCCGGAAGCAAGCTGGACGCCTGAGATGGCAGCAAACCTTGCCGCGCTGGCCGAAGTGACGGATCGCGACAACGATCCGTTGAGCGAACCAAAGGAACCGGAGCCTGCCTAGTTCGTTTTCGCGCCCGCAGCCGATGGGACAGGCGCGAACTCCTTCATCCGGGCACGGAGAGCCCCTTGGCTCACGGGCATCTCGTGGAGCATCAGTTCGGTGGCCTGAATCAAGGGATTGGCATGGAACCACCGCTGCACAACGTTGCCTTGCAACAGATTCACGATAGCCAGCAGCGACATTCCCTGGTGGTGGGCCATCCACTCGCGGACACGCTCAGGTTTGCTGGTTGATTCGGTAAAGTCCCCCGCCTCGTAGAAACCAAACGCACCCACCCACCCGGCAGAGGCCATGCGGCGCAGGTTGCGCAGCGCCTCGACCGAATCGACGCCCAGGGCAAGAAAGCTCGAGTACGGCGAAATGACAGGCCCCGCGGTTGCCTCTGCCCACAGCGCGATCTGGGGCACTCCATATGCGTGGTATGAGTAGTTACCCATGTCATCTCTGCTTGCAGCGCCTGACTCGGAGATGCCCCAGGGAATGTTGAGGGATCGCGCAAAGGCACGGTGCACATATACACATGCTGTCTGTGTTCGCGAGATGAGAGTGTCGGGGTAACTGCGCATCCACAACGACGGCATCAGGTATTCGAACATGGTGCCGGTCCAGGAGAGAAGAAGGAAGCGGCCATAGGCATGGGCAAAGTCACGGCCCAGCTGGAACCAACCCACCTGTGGCAGGTCGCCGCGGGCAACGGCGAGGAACGTGGCGATGCGGGCCTCGGAGGCAAGCATGTCGTAGCAGGCCTCGTCGAGCCTGTGGTTCACCATGTCGTAACCAATCGAGAGTATCTGCCGGTTGGGATCGGCAAGAATGGAGAAATCCGTTTCTTCCGCGACGCGCTCGGCGTCTTGTGCGATAGCTTCAAGACTGGCGGCAAGGGTGCGTAGATTTCGTATGGCGGCGGGCATGGCCGCGCGAAGATTCTTCGCTTGCGCGAGGAGTCCCGTGTCGCCCTTCAGCGTCTCAATTGCGCGGGCCAGGCGTTCATCCAGTGCCTCTGAGAATTCGATTGCGTCTTCAAGGGACAGCGCGACCGTTTCCTTCTTGCCCGTTTTGTCTCTGGGGCCTAGATGATCCGACTCGATGAGAGGTTTGTACTCCGGCAGCATCCACGGGAGATAGTCGTGGACCAGGGTCAGCATGGCGGCGATGCGGCGTTGCGTCTCTTCAATCCACCAATGGATGTCGGTTTCAATGCCGCCGGTTGCTGAAACCGAAGAGAGCACTGTGCCGGCTCCGGGAAGCCACGCGATCCATTCAGAAACCGGGGCATTGGTCCCCGGCGCGGAGAAATGCTGTAGCAGAACCGGCTGATGCTTCTCGAGTATCAGCCGCCAATGCGCGCGCAGGCCGCTGAGCAGTTGCCGTCCAAACAGGGGTTTCCTGGCCAGTTCCAACGTGCCGCAGTGCAGCGTATAGAGGGATGCGACAAAGTTGCCGCTGTCGACCGAAGAGACAAAAGGCGCGGCATCCAACAGCTTCAGGGTTTGCGTGTGGTACCAGTTATAAAGATGGCCGTGGTACTTATCCAACCGGGCAACGGTGGCAAGGCTTGCGCTGGTAAGTGAAACAAACTCCGGCACCGTCAGAAATCCAAATTCACACGCGGCCTGCCGGGCATTCAGCAGCAGTCCAAGGTTTGTGGGTGAGACGCGCGCAGCCTGGTGGAGGGAGTCTTCATCCACATTGTCGGGAACAAGGTAATTGTGTTCTTCCGCACCGAACTGATGAAAGTAGCGCCAGATGCGGAGTGCTTGAGCGAGCAGGAAAGTTCGGTCGGACGGGTCGAGGCGCTGGTACTGCTCGCGCGGCGGCCTGTTGAGCCATGAAGTTACGATATTGGCGAAGCCCCATAGCAGCAGGATAGGTGCGGCAAAGAAGATGGCGTCGCTACGCCGCGCGAGAAAGAAGACAGCGGTGGCCACGGCGAAAGCAACCAGGGGCATGAAGGTGAGGTAGCGATCTGCCGGTGTGCGGCTGGCGGTGTGGGATTCAGCCTCGGCCGCGGTTTCCCATTCAAGCAGGCGCTCGCCTGTGATGAATCGCCGGACAAGGGAGCGAACAATAGCGTCGAAGGCGAGGAGAGTCTGGTGTGGCAAGAAAAGGAGGTTCAGCAAGACGACCAGCGACGCGCGCCAAAATCCGGCGAATGCCTCGCCGATGCCATCGTCGCTTTGGCCGAAGAGTGCGCGGCCCAAGCTGAATGCGAGCTGAACCAGGGTGGGAAAAATCAGCAATAGAAGGGGAACTATTGTCCAGTAGAGGGGGCCCCCCGGCAACCCGAGCCACCCGGCGACAAACAGGATGAAGAGGAATGGCTCCACAAGCGAGCGGCGCAGATTATCGAAGACCTTCCAGCGCGAAATCCTCGTGATGGGGTTACGCACCCAGCGGCCGGACTCTTCAGGGACACGGGATGAAATCCACTGTACAATTTGCCAGTCGCCGCGCACCCAGCGATGTTTGCGGCGGCTGTACGCGCTGTAATGTGAAGGATAATCGTCGATCAGTTCGACATCGGTGACCAGGCCTGCGCGCGCGTAAGAGCCTTCGATAAGGTCGTGACTGAGCAGAGAGTTGCTCGGAAACCTGCGGTCGAACACCGCATTGAGCGTTGCAACCTCGTAGATACCCTTTCCGGTAAAGATACCTTCGCCGAATAGATCCTGATAGGCGTCGGAGATGGCGCGAGTATAGATATCGAAACCGCTCTGGCCGGAAAAGATTGCAGCCAGCCGCGATCGCGCGGCGGATTGCACGGCTATCCCGATGCGCGGTTGCAGAATGCCATAACCTTCAACGACGATGCGTGACTTGGGATCGATGACCGCCTGGTTCAATGGGTGCGCGATGGCGCCGATCAGTCGCGCCGCCGCACCGCGAGGAAGCTGCGAGTCGGAGTCGAGAGTAAGGATATAGCGGCACTGTTGGAGCGCATCGAGGTTGCCCGCCTTGATTGGAAAGGCATCGAACTCGCCGGCCAGGAATTTATTGAGATCGAGAAGCTTGCCGCGCTTGCGTTCCCATCCCATCCACACGCCCTGGCGCAGATTGAAGACACGATGGCGATGGAGAAAGACAAAGCGGCCGCACTTGGGCGAAGTGTATTTGGCATTGAGCTCGTCGATAAGTTGGATGGCTAACTCGACCAGCGGGTGCGTGTCGTTCTCTCGCGGCTTGCTTACGGAGTCCGGCAGGTCGGTCAGCAGCGCGAAGTGCAGGTGCGGATCGCGGTTGGCAAGAAAGCGAACTTCGAGACTGGTGACAAGTTCGCGCACCTGTTCTTCCTTCAACAGCAGGGAGGGTATCGCTACCAGGGTGGTGCATTCGGACGGAATACTCGCACTGAAGTCGAGCTTCGGCAGCGGTTCCGGATCGAAGAGCGCGGTGACCGTGTTGTTGACCAGGTCGACGGCATCCTGTGTGGCAGGCAGCAACAAGAGGACAAGTGCCGTCAGCAGTCCGGCAAAACCGGAGGAATGCGGAAGAAGGGGGAACAGCACCGCGGCAATGAAGAGAATGGTCAGGAGCTCAATGCCGGTCAAGAAGAAGTCATCGGCGTGGGCGCGAATAAAGGCGCGCGAGCGGTCGATGAAAGGAGGGTAATATCCCGTGCGGGCCACTAGTTGCGGGAATCCCTTGTCGAGAAGGTAATAGCCGACGTGCGTGCGGCGCGCATGAATGCGGGGGTCCTCGGAGGGGTTCTCGACGCCTTGCCTGGCAAGATCAAGAGCGCCCTGGGCCACCTGGGACTCAGTCCAATCGGAGTAGCGGGCGATAATGGCGACGCGCATCCGATATTGCTCGCGGCTCTCGAAGTCCATCCGTTCGTAGGTCCCACCGGGATCCTGCCGAAGTATGGCGTCGAAAGCGATGAGCGGCTCAATGATGTAAACCCATTTGGCGTGACCAATGCTGCGAAGGCTCTTGAGGCGAACGGGGAGCAGAGGCGCTGTTACAGACTCCGGCGAGCGTAAAAGTGTTTGCGCCTCCTCCAGCATCGATTCGAGCAGAGCAAACTTGAGAAACGCTGCGATGTTCCACAGTTCGCCGACAGTGAAAGGCTCCTGCTCCTGCAAAGCACGGATGAATGCCTGGAACGACTGCGGGAAAAAACCTCCGGCGACAGTTCGAAGGTAGAGGTTCGCGGCTGCGGCAATGCGGGGCTCATCTTGCTGCGCGGGGAGCAGGACCCGCGGAAGTCGAGCTAATTCCCCAGGCTTGTTGGAGACAGCGGAGATCGCCGCACGCAGCAGGCGGGAGTTCGCGCGCAGGTCGAGAAGCGCGGGAATATGGGATACCCGTTGATTGTCCCCTTCCGCTTGTGGAACTGCGGGCAGCGAAGCGAGTTCCACTTCCAGCAGCTTAAGGGCGCGACGAGCGGCGATGATTCGCTCTCGAAAAGTACCGGCAATCAGCGGCCGATGCACCACATCCCACGAGGCGGCACTGCGCGCCGCATCGCGAAGATGCGCGAATTCATCGACGGCGGGTGACTTTTGCGGAGCGGGAATAGATATGGTATCGGTCATAGGTTCTCAACGGTAACTTGCGGCTTGCATTTCAAACATGGCGGCATAGCGTCCGCCGAGTGCCATAAGCTGTGCATGGTTGCCCTCTTCCACAAGGCGCCCGGCCTCAAGAACAACGATGCGGTCTGCCATGCGGACGGTTGAGAAGCGGTGAGAAATTAGCAGGGCCATCTTTCCCAGAGTAAGTTCGGCGAAGCGCTCGAAGACCTGGAGTTCACTTCGGGCGTCAAGCGATGCGGTGGGTTCATCGAGGATGAGTAACTGAGCGTCGCGAAGGTAAGCGCGGGCCAGCGCCAGCTTTTGCCACTCGCCGCCGGATAAGTCCACGCCGCCCTCGAAGCGGCGTCCAAGCATCTGGTCGTAGCCACCATGCAGCTTGGCAATCACGCCGTCGGCAAGGCTCTTCTCCGCGGCATACTCAATCTCCTCCTGCTGGTGCGGAACTTCGATGCGGCCGACAGCGATGTTTTCGCGGGCGGTCATTTCGTAGCGCATGAAATCCTGGAAAATGACGCCGATCTCGGAATGCAAATCGGCAAGGTCGTACTCGCGCAGATCGATTCCGTCCAGCAGAATCTGGCCTTCCGTGGGATCGTAGAGGCGCGTAATGAGCTTTACGACGGTTGTCTTTCCCTGGCCGTTCTCGCCAATCAGGGCCACGCGTTCTCCCGGCTCCAGCGTGAAATTGAAGTTGCTCAGGACGCGCCGGTCTGCGCCGGGATACTTGAAGGATACATTGCGAAATTCAAAACCGCGCGTCACGGGGCGTGGCGCCGGCAGGCCATTCACCTTTGATTCGACGCTTGGCTTCATCTCGAAGAATGCCAGAAGATCGGTGAGGAAAAGTGCCTGGTCGGCCACGCCCGATGCTGTAGAAAATGCCTGCTGAATGTTGCCCATGGCTTGCATGATGGCTGTCATGATGAGCGTGAGATCGCCGATGCTGTAGCGGCCCTGAATCGTGCTGTAGATGCTGTAGGCGTACGCTCCGTAATAGCCGAGCTGACCCAGGATGGCCAGCAGGCCGCCCCAGAAGAGACGCCGGCGGTTGAGTTTGACATTCTCTTTGAAGATGCCGAGGGACAGAGCCGTGAAGCGGTCGGTAAGATAGCCGCTCAGGTTGAACAGCTTGAGTTCCTTGGCCGCCTCTTTGCTGCCGCCCACCTGGCGCAGGTAATCCATCTGGCGCCGCTTGGGGGTTTGGCGAAAATTCTTCGCATAGGTGAGGAAGGCGAAGTGACTCTCGCCGAGGAACGCGGGAATGATGCCGGCAACCAGCAGAAGCAACAGGAAAGGCGAATAGCGGACCAGGACAGCCGAAAAGGCGATGGCGGTGACAGACTGCTGAATAAGTCTGCCCATCTGCTGGATCATGGCCAGCCGGTCAGTGGCCTGCACGCGCGCGCGCTCCAGCCGGTCATAGAAAATCGGATCTTCGTAAACAGTGACGTCGAGTGCGGCTGCCTTGCGCATGACCTCGACGCTCACATGGTGGGTATAGCGGTCGGCGAGCAGGTTGTCAAAGTAATCGACGGCACGCAACATGATGCCGGTGAGGACTGCCAGGCCCATCTCGGCGCCGACCAGCCACCAGAAATGCGGCGGTAATGAAAGGTGAAGGCGGATGCGGTTGACGCCGTCGATGATGAAACGGCCAATGATGCCGATGCCCACGGGGAGAAAAGCAACCACGACACGGATGGCGATGTTCCAGAAGACGACCGCGGGACCGGACTCCCAGACAAAGTGGAGAACGGGGGGCACGTTTTTGAGCGCACGAAGGCGGTCGCCCCAGGCGTTGCCAGGAGGTGATGGAGCCTCGGACGGCTTCTCGTCGCTCTCGTCGACGATCGTCGCATCGTGCGTAGCAGGGGACATCTATTCCTTCACGATCCTGTCAGGTAGTGCTGATTTGCGGCCTACCCATGAAGCGTTCTGGATAAACTCCTAATATCGCTCAGTTTTTTGGGAATGCCTGCTCTACTCTGCACATTAGTGCCAAAAAACAACGGAAAATTAGCAGCTGACCGGATAAAAATTGAGCCCATGTTGGAGGCGCCTTATCGTAAGCTTCGCCGTATCTTGTGGATTCGATGCGCTTCGGGTGCCCACCGTTGTTTGCCGCCGGCGGGGAACGACCGGAAGCGCAGTATCTGACTCCCGCAAACGAGAGTTAGGAGGGCGCAGCCTGATTGGGTCTGAATCCTGCGTTGGCCATGCCGCGCTGTGCCTCCGGGTTCTTCATGAAAGTGTCCCAAACAAAGGAGGAGCGGGCATTTTCCGCCATCAGCATGGTGATCCCTGTGTCGATGCCGATCACATCGTTGTCGTACCAGTCGGTTAGCGGATTGAATGCATCCACAAATCCATAGCGGCTCCAGGCCTTGGGGTAGTGGTCGTGGATGGTGCGCAGAACCCGCATCGTCGCGTCCGGCAAAAACGGCAAGGAACCGCCGGCGGCGGCGGGCACGATGGTTCCATCAATCGGTCCTATTGCCGGCGGGCCGCCCCAGATCACGTATCCTGCCTGGGAGTCCGACGCTGTTATACCCCAGAGTGCGTTGCTGTAGTCGGAGAATTGCTCATTCAATTCCACGCAAAACCGGCGATGTACGTCGGTGGCAATGACCGAGTTCTGAAAGTAGTCTGCAAAGTGATCCCGCTTGCCGCGGAAGTCAAACCAGGCCTGGGAGTATTGGTGCACAAAAAGCGGCGCGAACGAGCCGACGTAACGCAGCCCGTCATATTCAAAAGTCGTGCGTTTCCATGCAAACCATGCCTCGTTTGGGAGTGGATGGGACGAGGACCCAAGTCCCAGCAGGTACATCATCATTAACTCGCTGTAGAAATCCCACTTGGAAGAAAGGAAGCCTGCCTCAGGTGTCCACCCATGGGCTAACAGGCCTGTATCTTCCGAAAGCCATGTCCAGTCCACACGATCGAAGATCGCATGGGCAAGCTCCTTGATCGTTTTGTCCTCAAAGTGCTGGAGGCAGGTAAGTATGCCGCACAACAACAGCGCTGTATCGACAGACGAAGCTTCAGAGTCCCATATTCTTTCGCCCGTGTTGATATTTGCAAAGTGAAAAAAAAAGCCTCGATGAGTAGGCAGCTTGTGCCACAGAAAGTTCAGCGTCGCAGTCACCCGCGAGCGCGCGTCGTCATAGGGAACGAATCCCCTCATCGCTCCGATGCAGATTGCCGTCAGGCCAAAGCCGACAGACGCGATGCTGGCAACAACCGTGGTGTCTTTGGAGCGGACGTTGCAGCGATCCTTGATCAATCCCGTTTGCGGGTTAGCCTGCTCCCAGAAGAACAGAAAACTGCCATATTCGAGATCGTTCAGAAACTGATCGTCTTCCGGCGAAAGCGAAGTTGGCGAAGGGGGCAGCGCAGGATGTGTATGCTGCTCCGTCTTCGGTGGTCGTTGGGCTGCGCTGGCGAGAACAGGACTAAACTTGGTTTGAGAGAGCGGAACGCCCAAGGACATGAGTGCCATCTGACGCAGCAACGCCCTCCGCGAGCCGGAAAGCGAGCGGGGTCCCACTTTTTTGTCTATAGACGCCACGTCCCTTTTGCCGATTCGATCCACCTCACCTAATCCAGAAAAGACCCGTCCCCGAAGTGGTTTGCCCGGAATCAGATCCTCATCCCAAGCGTTAGATGCGGAAAATGGACCCTGATCAACCAGCGATGGGCGGCAAATCAAGTATAAAATGCGTCCAACCAAGGTTGTATACCCACCAAATGAAAATGAAGGCCAAAAAAATCATTGTCTGGACAGTTTCGGTCGTCGTCGTTGTTGCCGCGGTCGTCGCGCTTTCACTCTCCTTGAACCGCTGGTTTCCAAGATCGATGAGAATACAAGGCGCTGTCATCCGCAAGGATGACGACGCCCGGAAGGAACTGCCGATTCCAGACGCATTGGTTTCTGTATCTGACGGCGAAACAACCGCCAGTACTCAATCCGACGGCCGGGGATACTTCAGGCTCACATTTCCCAGGCGCGTCTGGAAAGGGCAAACGCTGCAACTCAGTTTTCGGCACTCCGATTACAAGCCTCTCGATCTGCATCTGCAAACCAGCCTTCGACGGAGTACCAAAGAACTATATATTGCGGCCATGGTTCCCATCCCGCAGAAGATCGCCGAACTCCCTGATCATCGTTTGTCGGTGGTCTCTAACTTGCGCGCGAGATATACAACAAATTCCCAGGAGCAGATAAATATTGGAAGCGCAGTCAAAACGTTTCAGGTCGTGAATAAAGCGAACGTGCCCTGCGGCGGTAACCCGCTCTGTTCCCCCGATGAAGAATGGAAGGCTGCCACCGGCGCGGAATCGCTGGACGCAGGTCCCGGCAACGAGTTTGCCAATGTGAGAGCTTCCTGCATCGCAGGACCATGCCCATTTACGCGAATCGACTTCAGCGGGTTCATGCACGGTGGCCGAACTATCAATGTTACCGCTCTAAACTGGTCGGACACTGCTACGTTTCTGCTTGAAGCTGAGGTCTTTCATACCGCTATAAGTTCCAACGTGCGTGAGTCCTATCCTGTTGTTTTTGGCCGGACACTTACATTCACCCTTCCACCGACTCACGAAGGAGCAAGCCTCGAAGCGGAGATTGATGGCGCTCCCATGGTCTTCCCGCTTGGGCCGGATCTCTACTTGAGCTGGGCTACTTGTACCGGAAGAACCGGACAGGAGGCGGAGAAGAACACGGTCTACCGATGCGAGCTCAAACCGGGATACCGGTTCTGACTTACCGCAAAAGTCATATAAGCCCGCGAGGGTGATCGCGTCACCGTCGATTCCGTTGTTGGCTGCGGCCGATGCAGCCGAATTTTGACATTCTATACGGGGGACTGGAGTAACTTGTAGTGTTGCGGGTTTTGGGGGAGGAAAGAGTGGATTACAAGGTACTGACGGTCAATCGGGAGTTCGGCAGCGGCGGCGGGCGGATTGCACAAACCATCGCCGGATGGCTGGGGTGGAAACTGCTGGATCGCGATATTATCGACGCCATTGCTTACGCGGCGCATGTGGATGCCAGGGTGGTGCGGCACTACGATGAACATGTGGACTCATGGCTGCGCCGCCTCAACCAACAGGCGATGCGCGGAGCCGCACTGGCCGCCGGGCTTGAACTCGGCGAAGACGCGGTCTTCGATGCCGAAGAAATGGTGAAGCTTACTCAAAAGATAGTCGAACAGGCTTATGCCGAGGGTAACTGCGTGATTGTTGGCCGCGGCGCGCAGTGTATTCTGCAGCACAAGCCGCTGGCCTATCACGTCTTTGTCTATGCCCCATTGAAGGAGCGCATTCTGCGTTTGCGCAGCCGGCTGGAAAAGGACGCCAACGTGGAGCAGCGCATTCGAACCGTCGATGGAGAGCGGATCAAATACCTGCAACAGTACTTCGGCAAGAGCTGGTGCAACCCGCACCTTTACGACCTGATGATCTCGTCGCGCGAGGACGAAGACACGACCGCGCGGGTGATTCTTTATGCCATGACCGGACAGGTACAGGCCTGAGCAAGGGGGTCGTTGAGTTTCCCAGATCTCGAAATCGAGATCCTTCGACAGGCTCAGGACTGGCTCTGGGGCACCCGGCAAAAAAGGTTCCCGGCCTGTTTACCCAAGAACCAGGTTCGGAGCTATTTCTCTTCGCCGGTCTGCATGGTCAGATAGCGTTCGTAGCCGACTTCCTCAATCTGGTGTAGCTGCGCTTCGAGCCAGTCCACGTGCTCTTCTTCATCTTTGAGCAGATCGACGAAAAGATCGCGCGAGCCGTTGTCCTTGTTTTCAAAGGCAATTCGCACGGCTTCGTTGTACATTTCTGTGGCGTCAATCTCCAATTTCAAGTCGGACTGAATCATCTCCTTTACGTTCTTGCCAATCGTTAGTGCCAGCGGCTCCATGCTCGGCGTGCCGTCCAAAAACAGGATGCGCTCCATGAGCGACTCGGCGTGCTTCATCTCGTCGATGGACTGCTTCTTGATATACCGGGAAAGCTTGGTGTAGCCCCAGTTCTCGCACATTTCGGAGTGGACAAAATATTGGTTGATGGCGGTGAGTTCCTCGCGGAGCGCACGATTCAATTGCTCGATGACTTTTGGGTTGCCCTTCATGGCGCCATTTTACAAACAAAGGGGCGCGCTTGTAACCCACAAATTCAGTCGCGGCGACCTCCATACCCAGTTGCTCCGGCCACCCTTTTCCAATCCCCTCAGGCTTCGGTTACTCTCTAGAAAGCGTCATACCGGCCGACCGGCTGCCCCAAGCGCCGAGAACCTGGGCATGGGTAGGAAAGGAGCAGCCATGGCCGCCGCGGCGACACTCTCGTTTCACGACACCTGGCGGCCCCGCGCCAATCCATGGGTCATCGCCATCACGGTCACCCTGGCCACCTTCATGGAGGCCCTGGATACCTCCATCGCCAACGTCGCCATGGGTCACATTGGCGGGTCGCTTTCCGCCAGCCGCGACGAAGCCACCTGGGTGCTGACCAGCTACCTGGTGGCCAATGCGGTGGTGCTGCCCATCAGCGGCTGGATCGCCAACCGCATGGGTCGCAAGCGCTTCTACATGTCATGCGTCTTCCTCTTCACCCTTGCCTCGCTGCTTTGCGGCCTTGCGCCCTCGCTGGGCATTCTTGTCTTCTTTCGCGTGCTGCAGGGGGCCGCGGGCGGTGGTCTTCAGCCAAGCGAGCAGTCCATCCTGGCAGACACCTTTCCTCCGCAAAAGCGCAGCATGGCCTTCGCCGTATATGGCATGGCCGTAGTGCTGGCTCCCGTCCTCGGTCCCACTGTCGGCGGTTGGATCGTGGACAACTACAGTTGGCGCTGGATCTTCTTCATCAACATCCCGGTGGGCATCCTCTCGCTCTACCTCACCAACCGCGTGGTTGAAGATCCGCCGTATCTCGCCGCCATTCGCAAACGCCGCGAGGGCATCGACTACTGGGGCCTGGGCCTGCTCGTGGTCTCGATCGGCGCGCTGCAATTCATGCTGGACAAGGGCCAGGAAGACGATTGGTTCAGTTCCCGCCTCATCACCACATTTGCCGTGATCGCCGCGGTTGGCCTCGTGGCCTTTATCGTTCGCCAGCTCTCCGTGAAGCACCCCGTGCTGGACCTGCGCCTGTTTGCGCAGCGCAATGTTGGAACCACGATGTTCGTGATGTTCATGGTGGGCGTATCGCTCTATTCTTCCACCGTCCTGATTCCCCAATTCCTCCAGGAAATCATGGGCTACTCTGCCCGGCAGGCCGGCATGGCCGTATCGAGCGGCGGCATCGCGCTCATGGTTCTCTTTCCGGTGGCCGGAGCTCTGGCGCCGAAATTCGATCCCCGCAGGCTCGTCGCGATGGGCTTCATCATCACCACCTTCGGCCTCTATCGCATGACCGGCCTCAATCTCAATGTCAGTTTCGGCATGGCGGTCAGTTGGCGTGTGGTCATTGCTTTGGGATTGCCTTTTTTGTTCATTCCCATCAATA
>ODAK010003084.1_pt1 | contig 17369 bp, 15 predicted proteins | sample 1539591 | NCBI WGS metagenome assembly ODAK01 (sample SAMEA3539303, study PRJEB22396) | soil metagenome | biome: tundra; feature: field; material: soil | place: USA | collected 2010-05 | depth 0.15 m
AGTTCGGCTACAACGGGTTCGGCCGGGTCGGCGGTCAGCAGGGCGGCCCGGGAACCACCAAGAAGTACCTCACGGCGGCGCAGGCACGTCCGCTCGTGCGCCCGGGCGAAGACGTGGCTCTGACCCGCGTCGAGCAACGCTATCTCATCACCCACCCGCCTGCGGTGGTCGTCCACGCCAAGCACGGGCCACGCCCACATGGACGCCAGCGCCTCAAGAGTCCGGTGCCATTCGGCGGCCCACGCAGTCCGCTACGGGTCTTCGGGACGGGTTTGGGGGGGCAGGCGGGTTGGCTCGTACCGCTGGCGCTGCTTGGGATGCTGGCTTCGGGTCTGCTCCTGCGGGGGCGGCGCGGCGACCGCCGCACGGCGGGCCTGTACGTGTTGGGCGGCTGGTTCCTGGTGGAACTGGCAGCCCTCGATTTCTCGGCGGGGATCGTGCATCCGTATTACGCCTCGGCGCTCGGGCCGGGCCTCGCGGCGATGGTCGGCGCTGGCGCCGTGGCGCTCACGTCGCTCGTGCGCAGCGCCGAGGCGCGGCGCACGGCGCGTGGCTACGTACTCGCGGTGCTGGCGGTTGCTGGGACGCTCGCAGCGCAGCTCGTGCTGATCGACCGGGAGGGCGACCCGCTGTGGTGGCGAGTTCCGCTCGTGGTGCTCTGCCTTGGCGCGCTGGTCGCGATCCCGCTGGTGCGCCGCCGCGCGGCGTGGGCGGTCGGTGTCGCGATCGGCGCGCTGCTGGTTGCGCCGATGGTCTACAGCTTCAGCGTTTGGCTGGCACCGGTCAGCGGCACCTTCCCCGTAGCCGGGCCGTACAACTATGCGGGCCACGGCGGCGACGGCGTCACCTCCACCAGCCTGCACCTCGATCAAGCGCTGATCCGCTTCCTCCATGCCGACGGCGGAACCAAGCCGTACGTGCTGCTGACGGAGTCCGCCGATCAGGCTTCGGCGCTGATCCTGCTCGGCCTGCAGGTGAGCGCGGTGGGCGGCTACAACACGACTGATCCGGCGATGAGCGCCGATCAGCTGGCCACGCTCGTGGCCGACCACAGGGCGCGCTACATGCTGATCGCCGGGCCCTACGCTTCGCGCGGCGGCGACGGTGCCTCGACCGCCGCACGCCTGGTCTGCCCGCAGGTTCCGGCTCGATACTGGTCGTCGGATACCTCCGACTACGCCTACTACGGCTCCGATCTCGTGGACTGTGCCGGCAGATCGTCGGAGCTGCGCCACCCCTACGTCACGGCGCGGGCGTTCCTGCGCACCCATCCCAAGGTGCATTACGCTCTCTGAGCGGTGGGCACCGACGTCAGCGCGCGCCTGATCGACGCCTGGACCGACGAGGTCCAGGCGACGATCGTGTATGGGCTGATCGCGCAGCGCGAGTCCGATCCGCGCCGCGCCCAGGTGCTGACGCAGTTGGCCGAGATCGAGCGCTCCCACCGTGCGCGGCTCGAGCACCGGATGCGCGCGTTGGGGGTCGAGATCCCTGACGAGCGGACGGTGGGCCTCTCGACGTGGCGGCGTCTGCAGGCACGCCTGGCGCCGGTCGATCGCCTGCTCGCACGCCAGGAGGCGATGGAGCAGGAGATCGCGGCCGAGATCGAGGAGCGCCCTACCGGCGACGCGGACACCGACGTGCTGCTCGGGCAGATTCGCGACGAGGAGCAGCAGCACACCGTCGCGCTCGCGCAGTTGCGCGCCGGGAGCGTGCCGACGATCGAGCGCGGTACAAGCCCGGAGGGCCCGCAGGTTCGGCTCACCAGGATCCTCGGACGCGAGCGCTGGCATCGCGGGTCGGGCGGCTGGATCTCGGGGGTCATCTATGGCGCCAACGACGGGCTCGCGGCGGTCTTCGGGCTGGTCGCCGGCTTCTCCGGCGCGACGGGCGGCTCGCATCTCGTCTTGACCGCTGGCCTGTTCGGCGCGATCGGCTCCGCGCTCTCAATGGCGACCGGCGCCTACCTGGCCGAGCGCTCCGTCGCGGAGGTAGCCGCGGCCAACCTCGCGCGCGAACGCGAGGAGGTCCTCGCACACCCGGAGGAGGAGAAGGAGGAACTCTCGCTCTTCTACCAACTGAAGGGTCTCACGGTCGCTGAGGCGGACATGGTCGTCGAGCGCATCGCCGAGGACTCCGAGCAGCTGTTCAGGGCGATCGCGATCGAGGAGTTCGGCAGCGCCGACGCCGAGCGCGGCGACGCCGTTGAAGCCGCCCTAGCCGGCGGGATCTCGACGGCGGTCGGCGCGATGGTGCCGGTGATCCCCTTCTTCTTCCTGAGCGGCACGGCCGGCGTGATTGTCGCCGCGTTGGTATCGCTGGTTGCACACTTTGCGGTCGGCGCGGCGAAGTCGCTGTTCACGTTGCGGACGGCATGGTCGGCCGGTATCGAGATGACCGCGGCCGGCGCGATCGTCGGCGGGGCGACCTACCTGCTCGGCCTCGCGATCGGAACGTGAGCGAGCACTCGGCGATCGCTCGACGCGATTGCCGGCACCACGGACGCCGGCTGCCACTGCCTCGGCGCGGTGTGCGAGACTCGGGTCGATGGGTGACTGGACTCGACTGCTGCGGCGTCTGTGGCGGATGTTTACCCGCTGGCGCGCACGGCGGCGCTAACTGCCTACACCTGGAGCGCTCTTGGCTCGGGGGCGCCGTGGCTCAGTACGCGCTCCAGCACGTCGACGACGTGGCGTTTGCGTGCGATCGCAAACCGATCACCCGTGGCATCCAGGCCCATTGCGGCGAGCATCGTGTCGTTGTGTTCGATCGGGAAGAAACAGAGCGCCACGAGCGTGATCAGCAGCTGCTCGGGGTCAACCGCCGGACCGTCCGACGGCGACAGCGTCCGAACGAGGAGCGCAAGCCCGCCGGCGACCGCGACTGAAAGGGCGGCTCGTCGTGATCGCCGACGCATGGACGGCTGACGAGGCCTTCCTGACCGGGACAGGTGCAGAGGTCATGCCGGTCGCGAGCGTCGACGGTCGGCGGTTGGCGGCGCCGGGGCCGTTGACGCGGCGAGCGCAGGAGCTGTTCGCGGCATCACTGCCGGTTGGTCCGGCGATCGCCGCGACGCGCGCCTGAGCTTCGGCGAGGAGCACCCGCGCGCCGAGGGTCGAACGCGCCGCGGCGCCCGAGCGCTGATCGCGTCCGGCGAGCGCGAGACCGCATCGATAACGTGGGGACGATGTTGCTAGGCGTCGATGTGGGAGGGACCTTCACCGACGCGGTGCTTGCCTCGCCCGCCGGCGCGCTGCACACGGCGAAGACCTTGACCACGCCGGAGGACGAGTCGGTGGGCGTGATGCGCGCCATCGAGCTCGTGCTCGGCGCCGCCGGCGCTTCTGCCGCCGATGTCTCGGCCTTCGCGCATGGCACGACGGTCACGACGAACGCTCTGCTCGAAGGGCGCTCAGCGCGTACGGCGCTGGTTGCGACCGACGGCTTCACCGATCTCGTCGAGCTCGGACGCCAGGCACGCGCCGATCTCTACCGCTTGTGCGCCACCCACCCGCCGGCGCTCGTCCCGCCGCAGCTGCGCTTCGCGCTCGACGAGCGCACCGGCCCGCACGGCGCCATCCGCGGCCCGTCCCGTCTGCCCGAGCTCGCGTCGGAGCTGGCTGCGGCGGACGTCGAGGCGATCGCCGTGGTGCTGCTGCACGCCTCGGCGCATCCCGGGCATGAGCTCGCCGTGGGCGACGCACTGCGCAGCAGCCTACCCGACGTTCACGTCTCGCTTTCTCATGAGGTCAGCGCCACGCCCCGCGAGTACGAGCGCGGCGCGACGACCGAACTCGACGCCGCGCTCTCCCCACTGCTGAGCGGACACCTGGCGAACCTCAGCGCCCGCGGCGCGCAGCTCGGCCTGCCGGACGCCGCGGTGATGCAATCCTCCGGTGGCCTGACGAGCGCCGCCCACGCCGGCGCGCACGGCGCGTTCACGGTGCTTTCGGGCCCGGCGGGAGGCGCACAGGGGGCGCGCTTGATCGCGTCGGCTGCGGGCGCGCGCGACGTGCTGTGCTTCGACATGGGCGGCACCTCGACCGACGTTTGCGTGATCGATGCCGGCGAGGTCCGCGAGTCCGACCGCCGGACGATCGCCGGGCGTCCGCTCGCCCTGGCTAGCCTCGACATCGAGACCGTCGGCGCCGGTGGCGGATCGATCGCCTGGCGCGACGCCGGGGGGGCCCTGCGCGTCGGGCCGCGGTCGGCCGGCGCGCTTCCAGGCCCCGCCGCCTACGGCCGCGGCGGGCGGCAACCCACAGTCACCGACGCCCACCTGGTCCTGGGACATCTGCCGAGTGACGGCGAGCTGGCCGGCGGGATCCGCCTCGACCGCGAAGCGGCGCTGGCCGTGATCCGCGGGCTGGCGCGGGAGCTCGGCGTCGCGCCGCTGCGCGCGGCGGAGGGTGTCGTCGCAGTCGCCAACGCGGAAATGCTTCGCGCGATGCGTGCGCTGACCGTCGCGCGAGGGATCGACCCGCGCGGCTACGCGCTGATGGCGTTCGGCGGCGCCGGGCCGCTGCACGCGACGACGATCGCCGCGGAGCTGGGGATCGGGCGGATCCTCTGCCCGAGAGCGTGCGGCGTGCTCTCGGCGCTTGGCCTGGCAGCGGCGGCGCCGCGGCGCGACGCGACGGGCTCCTTCGAGGCGGCGCAGGTCGGGCGTCTGCGTGAGCGTGCGCGCGCGGAGCTGGGCGCCGATCCGGTCCGTGAGCGCGTGCGCTACGCGCTGCGCTATCGCGGGCAGTCGTTCGAGCTGGCGGTCGACGCGCCGCCCGATGCTGACGCCGCCGCTCTGCGCGTCCTGTTCGAGGCCGCCCACGAGCGCGAATACGGCTACCGCGAAGTCGAGGGTGAGGTCGAGTTGGTGACGGTCACGGTGTCGGTGTGGGGTGCCTCGCCGGCGCTCGCCGCGCGCGCCCGGGGCTCACGGGCGACCCGCGCGAGCACGCGAATCTGGCACGGTGGCGGCGAGTTGGAGGCGGCGCTGATCACCGGCGAGCCGGCGCCCGGCGAGCGCGTCGAGGCCCCGGCGGTCTGTGCGCTCGCGGACGCCACACTGTTGATCACTCCGGGCTGGCGCGGCCACGTCCTGGCGGACGGCACGATTGAGCTGACCCGCGCGTGAGCAGACCGTCGCCGTCGCTTGACCCGATTGAGCTTCCGATCATGCTCGGCGCCCTGCACGCCGCCTGCGAGGAGATGGGTGCGCTACTGATCCGGGCCGCGCATTCGCCGAACATCAAGGAGCGCCGAGATGTCTCCAGCGCACTGTTCGACGCGCACGGAGAGATGGTGATGCAGGCCGAGCACATCCCAGTGCACCTCGGAGCGATGCCGGCCGCGGTCGCCGCGGTGCTCGATCGCGAGCAGCCGCCGGGTCGCTCGTGGATCCTCAACGACCCGTTCGCGGGCGGCACGCATCTCCCGGACATCACGGTCATCAGCGCCGCTCATCTAGGCGGTCGCCTGATCGGCTTCGCGGCGACGCGCGCGCATCACGCCGACGTCGGCGGGCGCACGGTGGGGTCGATGCCGGCCGACAGCCGAACACTCGAGGAGGAGGGCGTGCTGATCGCGCCGCAGCCGTTCGCCGAAGCACAGATCGAGGCGCTCGTCGCAGCGATGCGCCAACCGGCCGAGCGCGGCGCCGACCTGCGTGCCCAGCTTGCCGCAAACGGGATCGGCGCACGCCGGCTCGAGCAGCTCGCACGCCGCCTGGGACCGACGCCGCTGGTGCACGCCCTAGAGTCGGTGCTCGACTACGGTGCGCGGCGCGCGGCGGCCGCGATCGCGGCACTCGGCGACGGGGTGCGCGAGGCGCGTGACGTCGTGGAAGCGCCCGAAGGCGATCTCGAGCTGTGCCTGCGTGCGACGGTCGAGGGGGAGAGGCTCCTGCTCGACTTCGCCGGCAGCGCCCCACAGCATCCGGGCAATCTCAACTGTCCGCTCGCCGTGACGCGGTCCGCCTGCTACTTCGCTGTGCGCGTGCTGACCGACCCAGACACGCCGCCCAATGGCGGCGCCTACCGGCCGATCGAGATTCGGGCGCCCGAGGGCTCGCTGCTGAACGCGCGCGCCCCCGCGGCCGTGGCAGCCGGCAACGTCGAGACCTCCTCGCGCGTCGCCGACCTCGTGCTCGGCGCGTTCGGCCGCGCGCTCGGACAGGGGACGATGAACAACCTGACGCTCGGCAACGAGCGTTTCTCCTACTACGAGACGATCGGCGGAGGGCAGGGTGCATGCCCGGACGCGGACGGACCGAGCGGCGTTCACGTGGCGATGAGCAACACCCTCAATACCCCGGTCGAGGCGCTCGAGCGCGCCTACCCGCTGCGGGTCGTCCGCAACGAGCGCCGGCGCGGCTCGGGGGGAGCCGGGCGGTTCCGCGGCGGCGACGGAGTGGTGCGCGAGTTGGAAGCGCTCGAGCCGATGCAGTTCTCGCTGATCGCGGAGCGCCGGCGGCATGCGCCGCGCGGGGCTGACGGCGGTGCCGACGGGGCGACCGGGCGCGACACTCTCGACGGCGAGCCGCTCGGTGGCAAGTCGACCGGCACTCTGCGAGCGGGCTCGCGCCTGCGGATCGAGACCCCGGGCGGCGGCGGCTGCGGGATGGCGGGCGCGTGAGGAGCGTCCTCAATGTTCTCGGGCATGGCCTGTCGAACGCCTTCCTGATGGCCTGACAGGTGTGGTAGCCGCTGGTGCTCGGCTTTGCGATCTCCGCGATCGTTCAGGCCTGGGCACCGCGTGAGCGGATCGAGGCGGCGCTGGATGGCTCCGGCTTGCGACCGCTGGCGCTGGCGACGGGGCCGGGCGCGGCATCGTCCTCGTGCAGCTACGCCGCGATCGTGATCGCCAAGTCGCTTTTCCAGAAGGCAGCCTCGGCGCTCGCGTTCCAGTTCGCGTCGCCGAGCCTCGTGGCGGAGCTGGGCGTCGTGATCTGGGCGCTGATCGGCTGGCAGTCCACGCTCGCCGAGTTCGTCGGCGGAATCGTGCTCATCGCCATCGTGAGCACTGCCGGAACAGCTTCGAGGCCGCCGACCGCAGCGGGGAGGGCGTCACGCCGGGGCTCGGCCCCTGACGAGCCGCTGCGAGCGCACGGAGCGCGCGCGGATCAGCGTGCGCCGTTGAGCGCGTGGTGAGCTTCGCGAGCTGCTTCGTCGTCAGCCTTCGCCGGTACCCACCGGCGCAGCACCTCGACGAGTGTCTGCGAGCGCACCGGCTTGGTGATGTAGTCGTCCATACCGGCCTCCAGGCAGCGCTCGCGGTCGCCCGTCATCGCGTGCGCCGTCATCGCGATGACCGGGGTGTGCTCCTCGCTGCCGCTTTCACGGCGGCGCAGCTCCCTGGTGGCGTCATATCCGTCCATGCCGGGCATCTGGCAGTCCATCAGGACGGCGTCGTAGTGTTGTGCGGCGAGCGCTTCGAGCGCCGCGCGTGCGTCGTCAACCAGGTGGGCGCGGAAGCCGGAGCGCTCAAGCACGTGCCCGGCGACGATGCGGTTGACCTCGCTGTCCTCGACCACCAACACGAGCGCCCCGTCAGGAGCGACGCCGGTGCCGGCGGGCCGCACCGCGGGCTCGAGCTGGGGATCCGCGCGGCGCGCTGCCGTCTCGCGGACCGGATCGGCGACGCTCGCGGCCGCTTGCGGTAGCGTCAACTCGAACCAGAACCGGCTTCCGGAGCCGGGCTCGCTTTCGGCTCCGATGGTGCCGCCCATCAATTCGACCAGCTCTTTGGCGATCGCCAGGCCTAGGCCGTTTCCTCCGTAGGTGCGCGTGGTCGAGACATCGGCCTGGGTGAACGGCTCGAACATGCGCTCGAGCGCCACCGGGTCGATCCCGATCCCGGTGTCGGTCACATCGAAGCGAACCACGTCGCCGCCCTGCTCGCCAGCGCGGCTTAGCCGAACCGTGACCGACCCGCCGGAGGTGAATTTGACGGCGTTGGAGGCCAGGTTCATGAGCACTTGGCGCAGCCGTGATCCGTCTCCGCGCACCCGGTGCGGCAGCTCCTCGGCGAGCTTGATGGCGAGCTCGATTCCCTTCGTTCGCGCCTCAAGGTCGGCCGGCGCGCAGGCCTGCTCGATCGCATCGCGCAGTTCGAACTCGACGTCATCGAGCTCGAGGCGGCCGGTCTCGATCGTCGAGATGTCGAGGATGTCGTTGATGATCGCCAACATGTGCTCACTGGAGCGACCCACCTGGTCGGCATAGGTGCGTTGCTCGTCGTCGAGCGGCGTCTCGAGCAGCAGCTCGTTCATGCCGATCACGCCGTTCATCGGCGTGCGGATTTCGTGACTCACGTTGGCGAGGAACGCCGACTTCATCTTCGAGGCCTCGACGGCCTCGTCGCGGGCGCGTCGGTAGGCGTCGTTGAGCTCGAGCAGGCTCTGCAGGCGCTCGCGGCGCTCGCGGGCGAACATGGCCACGAGACCGAGCAGCGGCAGCAGGGCAAGCGGCGCGAGAGGTGCACGGTGGATGTCGTCGGCCACCAGGAGGGCGATGCCGGACAACCCGACGTCGACGACGTAGACCCAGCTGTCGCCGAGTTGCGCCACAAGCGTGGCGCCTCGACCGAGGGCGAAGCGCAATCCGGAGACGGCAAAGTCGACGACGAACTGTGCGGCGAGCGCGGCGATCAGCAGGGTCGGCGAGGCCTTGTTCGGAGCCACGTTTGCGGCGGCGAACACGGCAACGGGCCCGATCGCGAACCACGCGTTGCCGACTGATTGGCCCAGCCGGGTGGGGCGCGTCTCGCCTCTCATGATGTCGGGCACGCGAGCGAGCATCGAAGCGGCGACGACGGCGATCGGCACGAGCGTCACCGGCATCGCGAACAACAGCGGGACAAACGCCAGCTGCGCCGGAACGGTGAAGCCGAACGGCGTGTCGACGCGCACGCGCAGGGCCGCGGCGAGAACCACGAAGCAGACGATTGCGGGAACCACGGCGAAGGCGTGCGGCGGCGAGCGCAGCCACAGACCGGCCACGGCGACGATGAAGCCGCCGCCGATGACCGCCTCGACGAGTCGTTCGCGAACCGTCATCCGCGCGCCCGGCTCCTGGAGCGGGTCGGCGACGACGGTCTGGCGCTCGACGCTGAGTTGGCCCAGCATATCGTCCGTATCGACTGATCCAGCGGCGATCTTTATGGCCGGTGGGCGGCGGTTACGCGGAAGGACGACCGGCTGTTTGGCGAGCCCCGTGCTGGGCACTCGGCGGACCGCGGAGCTACGATGATGGCCGCCGCTGCGGGGTTTGGGGGCGTCGGCCCGCGGGCGCACGGCGGGCTGGCCGGCTCCTGCGCGCAGCCTGTGGCGTTCGACGCTGCTCTGGTCTGCTCCTGCCGCGCTCGGAGGCACAGGAGCAGGCGGTCGTCAGTGAGTGGGGCGTTCAGTGCTGCAGGCGCGGATCGATGAAGACGTTGAGGCAAAGAAGTGGAAGTAGGTATCAGAGCCGTCGACACACGTGAACGGCGTCTGCAACGCTGGCGCCGGCCGGCAGTGACAGCGACGAGGTACCGAGCGATCCAGTCGCCTTGAAGGCCTCGCTGCCGGCGACCTTCACGGCGCCGCCGCTCAGCGTCCAACCCCCACAGGCTGCCTTCGAAGCTCCCGCCGGTCAGAGTCCAAACGGTTTGGACGGTTGTCCTAGTTTCGGCGGAATCCACTCCCGCCGGCTCCTCGCCAGAGTCTGGCGGCTCGGTGTCCGGGCAGGCATCGCGCGGGTGACCGGGTGCTGTCGGGAGAGTCTTGCGGCGCGCGACATGGCGAAGCCGAGCAGGCCGACGACGGTGGCGCCGGATACGACATTTAGGGTGATCAGCAGTGATGTGGTCATGCGAGCATCGTGAGGGTCGTTCCTGGACCGGCGCCGGGAGCTTGCTGATAGCCGTCTGAGTGGGCCGCCGGCGCGATACTCGTGGCGCGATCTGGCGCAGCGTCGGCGCTGGCGCGGAACCGGGTCCGGCGTCAGACTTCGCGTTGGGTCTGGTATGCGAAGGCGACGCTGACCGGCGCAGGCTCGCGCTCGACGGCGGGCGGCTCCGGCAGATGCTCCCGCGGCGGGTTGGAGCCTCCGGGCACGGGCGGCGGCGGACAGACGCGCGCGCCTGTCCTACGGGGCGCGCTGCCATCCTCATCCAGGCCCATCCACAGGTACAGCTGGATGAACACGAACAGCGTCATCGCCAGCGAGCCCGGCACGAGCATCACGCCGCCCGCGAGCTGCTGATCGGTCAGCGCGGAGATGCCGCCAGGGCGGTGGGCGAGCTGGGCGTACGCCGGATAGAGCGGCGATGAGGCGAAGATCAGGACGAGCGAGACGATCCAGCCAACGATCGCTGAGGCGACCATGAAGTAGACGCGATGGATTGCGCTCAGGCGGGCGCGCAGCGGGGGCGAATCCAGCACCTGCGCCCACAACAGCACGCCGAACAACAGGAACGTCACGTGTTCGACGTCGTGGACGGCACGGTTTCGCACCGCCAGGTCGTAGGCCGCCGGAACGTGCCAGACGACGAGGTTCACGTTGAACGCGATCCACGCCGGGATCGGACGTGCCAGCAGCCGTCCGAGCGCGCGAAGGGGAATACACCAGCGCGAGCGGCTGATCGTCTTGGCGATCGTTCGGCGCAGGCCCAGCGGTAGCGGGCGCCAGATCGACGACCACGGGGTGCCGAGCACGATCAACGGCGCCGCGACGCTGAGCAGCATCACGTGCTGAACCATGTGGACCCAGAACAACTTCTCCGCCAGCGTGTCGATCGGCGACGCGAGCGCCGCAAGTATCACGAGCAGCCCGGCGTAGAACGACACGGCGCGCCAGCGTTCGCGGCGGCTGCGCGGCCGCGCGAGCAGGCGCACCGCGCGGTGCTCGCCGAGCACGTGCAGACAGCCGAGCAGCGAGAGAAGCGCGAGCGGGAGGTCTACCGAGGCCGGCATCGTGGCGCGGCGAACGCCGCCAGCCGCGGCCTCACGGCCCGTGTAGCGCCGGCGGCGGCTCGTCGCTGCTCATCGCCGCAGCGGTCGTCGCGTCCGCGGCGGCGCTCCGCCCGCGACGCAGTGCCACCCACCACACGCCCAGCACAACGATCACCAAGGCGATCGGCACGACGAGCGTCATCAGGCCCGCACCGGTCGTGGTGCCCGCAGCGGCGAGTTGGAAGGTGCCGGCGATCACTTGACGAGGTAGAGCAGGACGAAGGCGAACAACTCGACCAGGACCATCACGTAGAGGTAGATAGCGCACGCGTCGGCACTTGGCCGAAGCTGCATCGAAGGTGCGGCCAGCTCGGCCGGAGCGCTCGTCGGCTGGCGTATCGACTGCGCCCACAGCGTCTCGATCCAATAGACGGCGCCGAGCCAGAACACGCCGAACACGACCGTGAAGCCCAGGAACACGCTCACCAGCCCGCCGCCGCTCGCACCGAACGGGAGGTTGAAGTACTCGATCACCTGTACGACGATCGCGGCGAGGCCGAGCACGAATGAGAGCAGCGAGCCGATCCGCCACGGGCTGCCCGTGCCGTCGACTAGCGCTCGGCGCGCAACCTCGAAGGCTGCCGTCGATCCGATCACGCAAAGAAGGATCGCCACGCCAAAGCCGGTCGGCGGATTGCTGTGGGCGGGGTGAAAGTCATGGTTTGTGTTGAGCGCCCGCAGGTAGAAGAACGCGAACACGTACGCCATGAACAGGAACACGACCGCGCTCGCAAGCAGGCGCACGCCCGCGGCGAGATTGGCTCCGAGGACGGCCGGATCCTCCGCGTCGGCGACGAGGCCCTCGTGCGTGCTCACGCGACACCGCCCTCGCCGGCGAGTACGCGCGGACCGAAGTCGGCGACCGCCGGCGCGTCAGGCGAGCCGTAGCCGTAGGGGTGCGATGTGATCGTTGGGATGCGCTCGAAGTTGTAGACCGGCACCGGCGAGGGCAGCTGCCATTCGAGCGACTTCGACTGCCAAGGGTTAGCCCCTGCCCGCTCACGTCGAATCACCAGCGACCACAAGAGGTTGGCCAGGAAGAGCAGCATCGAGAGACCGAGGCAGAAAGCCGAGATCGAGACGAACACGTTGAGCGTGTGCAGGGCGGCGTTGTAGCTGTCGACGCGGCGCGGCATACCAAGCATTCCGGCCGCAAACAGCGGGAAGAAGGTCAGGTTGAAGAAGACGAACATCGTCCAGAAGTGCACCTTCCCCAGCTTCTCGTTGAGCTTGAAACCGGTGATCTTGGGGAGCCAGAAGTAGATGCCGCCCATCAGCGCGAAGACCAGGCCGCCCATGATCGTGTAGTGGAAGTGGGCCATCACGAAGTAGCTGCCGTGCGTCACCACATCGCTCGTGACATCGGAGAGGAACACGCCCGAGAGCCCGCCGATCAGGAAGTTGAAGAAGAAGGCGAGCGCGAACAGCATCGGCACCGTGAAGCGGATCCGCGCTTTCCACAGCGTCCCCATCCCGTTGAGGAAGATGATCCCTGTCGGTATTGAGATCAGCTCGGTCGTGAACATATAGAACGGCCGAAGGTCCGAGTTGATGCCACTCATGAACAGGTGGTGTTGCCAGACCATGAAGCTCATCAGCGCGACGCCGAACATCCCGGCGACCGCCAGGCGGTAGCCCCACAAGGGCTTGCGCGCGAACACGGGCAGGATCTCGAGCACGATCCCAAAGCCCGGCAGGGCGAGGATGTAGACCTCGGGATGGCCGAAGAACCAGAACAACTCGTCCCACAGGAACGGGCTGCCCCCGGAGCTCGAGATGAAGAACGAGGTTTCAACCGTCCGGTCGAAGACGACCATGATCAGCGCCGCAAGCAGTACCGGCGCCGCGAGCACCGCGAGGATCGACGTCGTCACCATCCCCCAGACGAAGATCGGCAAGCGGTTCCAGTGCATCCCCGGCGCGCGCAGCGTCATCACGGTGGCGAGCATGTTGAGCCCGACCAGCGCGAGCGAGATGCCGATCAGCGCGAACGACACGATGTAGGCGTCGATGCCGGCAGCCGCCTGGTCGGCGAGCGGGGCATAACCCGTCCAACCCGTCGGGAAGCCGCCGAGCAGGATCGCCGACAGCAGGACGAATCCGGCGAGCACGGTCAGCCACATCGTCAGCGACTCGATCCGTGGGAACGCCATCCGCCGCGAGCCGATCATCAGCGGGACGAGGTAGTTCCCGAGCGGCCCGAGCACGCCCGCCGACATCATCATCAGCATCATCGTGCCGTGCAGTCCGACAAGCGTGAGGTAGTTGCCGGCCGGGATCAGCGTCGCGTTCGCGCTCGTCAACTCGGTGCGGATGAACATCGCGTTCAGACCGGCGACGAAGAAGAAGAACAGCACGGCGACGAGGTACTGGATCGCGACGACCTTGTGGTCGGTGCATACGCGGAGATAGCGCCACGCGCCGTGCTCCTCGCGCTCGCGCAGCGTCGCCGGGCGCCCGACGATCCGCCCAAGCGGGTAGTTGAAGAAGCCCAGACCGCCCAACCAGCCGAGAATCGCGAAGCCCAGGCCCATCAGGATCGCGACGTCGTCCTGGTCCGTCTCGCTCTGCGCGGCCGAGTTGATCCCGATGTGCGCCCCGATCCAATGTCCGAGCGCGTAGCCGCCGATGCTCAGCGCGACGGCCCAGATCACGTTGAAGCCGAGCAGCTGGCTCCAGGCCGAAGGTGTGCTGACCCGACTCTCGCTCACAGAGATACTGGCTGATTCCATGTCAGGTCGCATTCCGTAGTGGTGTTGGGAAGTAGACGCGCGCGTACGGCGGCAGGGACTTCGTCACCGCGGCGTTCGCGCGCTGCTGTTGCGCGATCCAGGTCGCGAAGTTGGCGGCGCTCAAAACCTGCCCGGTCGTGTTCATGTGGCCGTGCCAGAGCCCGCACAGCTCGTCGCAGCGCACCTGGAACGAGCCCGTTCTCAGCGGCTTGTCGAAGGCGATGTTGTCGGCGCCGAGCACCGCGTCGGCCTTCACGCCGAGCTCGATCGCCCAGAAGCTGTGGACGACATCGAGCGAGGTGACGTGGAACTCGATCTCGCGGTTGACGGGGAGGTCGAGCGTCGTCGTCTCGACGCCGCCGTAGCTCGGATAGCGGAAGGTCCACAGCCATTGCTGCCCGATCACCTGGATCTGGAGGGCGCCGCGCCAATCGGCCGGCTTCGCCACCGGATTGGGCCCCTCCCCGCCACCGGCGCCGCCGGTCGTCAGCAGGTCGGCCGTGCCGAACACCGCGAGCCCGAGCACCAGCGCGCTGGTAGCGATCAGCCACGTGGCCTCGATGCGTCTGTTGCCGGCGATCGGAGGCCCGTCGACCACCACCGCCCCCTGCTGGCGGAAGACCCTGACGGCGTAGGCGAAGTAGACCCAGATCATCAGCACGATCGGTACGGCGAGCGCGGTCAGGATCACGTCGACCTGGTGCTGGTCGCGCGTCTGCTGGCTCATCGAGCCCGGCGGAATATGTGGCCCGACCACGAAGATGACCAGCGGCAGCACGATCGCCGTCGCCACCGCCCAGATCGTCGCGATCCGCAGAGCGTGTCGTGGCTCGGGACCCGGAGCGACGACGATTGCCGCCTCGTTCACGCGACCTCGATCAGGCCGCTCATGTAGCCGATCGTCTGCATCGGCCCGCCGTTGCCGAACAGTGTTCCCGCCCCGCAAGGCACGAAACACTGCCAACGGTAGGAGCCCGGCCCGGGGGACCGGAAGCTGAAGGTGATCGTGTTGTGCGCCTGCGCGAGCGTGCACGGCGTGACGCTGCAAGTGTTCTTCGCGTTGGGGTCGATGCCCGGTAGGGGCACGTTCACGTCGATGTCCGGTACCGTGAAGGTGTGGGCTGCGTTGTCGGGATCGATCCCGCGCATCGGCTTCCCGTTGACTACCTCGATCCCGCCCGTCGTGCCGCTCACCTGCGAGAGGAACGCGTTGCGCAGGCCGCTGGCGCCGTCGTACTGGTAGATCGTGACCGTGACCAGCGTATGCGCAGGCACCTTGAAAATCGTCGTGTGCCGCCAGGTTCCGCTTGAGTCCTTCGCGAGGTAGCTGACCCAGTCCGGGAACGGGTGGTGGCCGTAGGTCGGGACCGTCTGGAGTGTGAGGCGGGCCGCCCCGTCGCTGACGACGGCCGCGATCGCCGAGGGTCCAGCCGTGAGAAAGAAGATGAAGTAGACGACTACGAGCGCGACCAGCGCACCAAGCGTCGCCCCGACCGCTAGAGCCCTCACCCTCACCCGCGGTGTTGTACACGGCCGGGCGGACCAATGCAAGGCCACCTGAGAAAACTCGCAGTATGGCGGTGCGCTGCGAGCGGAAGTCGTAAGCGCTCGGGCCGGCCGCTAGGCTGCGGATTGAATGCTTGGTCGCGTGTCCTGGCGGCGATGGGCGCTGACAGCGCTGCTCGCCGCGGCGCTCGTCGCCGTCGCGATCCCCGCGTTGCGGCCAGCCGCCGGCCGCGCGCTGCGGCCCGCACCGGCGCTGCCTCGTGCGCTTCTGTCGGGGCCCCGCGTGTCGCTTGCTTCGCTTCGCGGGCGGCCGGTGGTCGTCAACTTCTGGGCGAGCTGGTGTGACGGCTGCACGCGCGAAGCGCTCCAGCTGGAGCGGTTCTCGCAACTGGCCCCAGAGCACGCCGTTGTCGTCGGCGTCGACCTTGACGACACGCCTGGCGGCGCGATGGCGTTCGTTCGTCGCTTCGGGCTCACATATTCGATCGTGCGCGCGAGCGACGACGGCATCAGCGCGAGCTTCCGGCTGGCCTTCCTGCCCACCACCTACGTCATCGATCGCCGCGGGCGGATCGCGGCGACGCTGCGCGGGCCGCAGACCGTCGCGACGCTCACGGATGCGCTCGCGGCGGCCGGCTGAGCGCCGGCGGGTCTCCTGCGAGCCGGTGGCCGCCCAGCCGCTAGACTCGCGCCCGGGCCGTCATGGCGACCGATTCCGAGCCGACAAGCGTCGTGGGTGCACCTGGGCCGAGCGGCCCTGCGTTCCGCCGACGCGACCTGCTTCTGCTTGTCAGCTTCCTGGCGGCGGTCGGCGCGCTCGCCGCCGTCCTGATCCACGGACCGGCGAAGACGACGGTGCTGGGCGCGAGTTCTGCGCAGAGCAGCGGTTACAGCGGCCTCGTGCTCAATCCGGCCAAGCCGGTTCCGCCGCTCGCGCTGAAGAGCTATCTCGGCCAGCCGGTCAACATCGCCGAGTTTCGAGGCAAGGCGGTGCTCGTGACCTTCCTCTACACCCACTGCCCCGACGTCTGCCCGCTGATCACTTCGATACTGCGCTCGGCGCTTGTCGAGATGCCGGCAAGCGAGCGGCGTGAGGTCGAGATCATCGCGGTCTCGGTCGACCCACGCGGCGATACGCCTGCGTCAGTGGCCCAATTCCTGGCCGCTCACGAGATGACTGGGAAGATGCAGTACCTGCTCGGCTCGGCGGGCGTGCTGGCGCGCGTGTGGGCGCGCTGGGGTGTCGGGTCAAGGCGCGACGCGGGGAACCCGGAGCTCGTCGCGCACACCGCGCTGATCTACGGGATCACGGGCCACGGCAAGATCAAGACGGTGTACTCGTCGAGCTTCACCGCGTCGGAGATCGTGCGCGACGTGCCGCGGCTCGCAGCGGGCTGAGCGGCGCCGCCAGGCGCGGCCCCTGATCGCTTGATTGAGCCGCGCACGGGTGTCCTGGATCATCCGGCGCACGCCCCGAGGCGGCGGCTGGGCCCTCACGCGAGAAGGCGCGTTTCGTCTCGGGGCGCAGTCAGGAGGCGCAGTCGCTGCAGGCGCCGTGCAGGACGACTTCGTGCTCGGCGACGTTGAGCGGCACCCGCTGGGCCACCTGGCGGATGGTGCGCTCGAGCTCCTCGTCGGTGAACGGCGTGAGCGTGCCGCAGTGGTCGCAGATGAGGTGGTGGTGGTGGCCGGTTCCCTCGCGCACGGCCTCAAAGCGCACGATGCCCTGCCCGACGTCGAGTCTGGCGACTAGGCCGAGGGCCGTCAGTTCGTCGAGTATGCGGTAGACGCTGGCGCGCGAGGCCGTCCGCGGCGCCTGGGACTGGTGGCGGATCGCGCCCTCGATCTCGACTGCCGAGAGCGCGCAGGGCTGGTTGTCGAGCAGTTGCAGCACGGCCAACCGGGCGCCGCCCCGCCGGTAGCCCGCGTCCGCGAGCGCGCGGCTCGCTCGGTCATACCAGCCGCTGTGCTTGTCGGCGAGCATCACGCCTCAGTCTAGCCCCGAGCTTGTCACGGACGGCGCAGGCGCGCGGCCGGGTGTGTCTCGTAGGCTCACGCGTCTTCTCCAGGCCGTCCAGGCGCGTCCGACGGCGTAGCAGGCGGCGCTGATCGTGCCAACGAAGAATCCAACCGGGTAGTTCGTG
>ODAK010003088.1_pt1 | contig 17356 bp, 18 predicted proteins | sample 1539591 | NCBI WGS metagenome assembly ODAK01 (sample SAMEA3539303, study PRJEB22396) | soil metagenome | biome: tundra; feature: field; material: soil | place: USA | collected 2010-05 | depth 0.15 m
TTCACTTACAGCATAGCACCCGATGTGGCGGGAATCAACCGAATTCAGCCGCCCAAACCGGCCAGATCAGGTTTTCACCCATTGCGTCGCGTCGTATTCAGTCGTATAATTAAATCGTTCGACTGATTTAATCATTCGCATGATTGACACTAAAGACAAGATCCTGGACTCTGCCGAGCGGCTCTTCGGCGAGCAAGGGTACTCGGAGACTTCGCTCCGGCACATCATCGCCGACGCGGGAGTGAACCTGGCGGCGATCCACTACCACTTCGGGTCGAAAGAAGACCTCCTGGAGCAGTTGATCCGGAGGAGGGCCGATCCGATCAACCAGGTGCGCTTGGACGCGCTGGAACGCTTCGAGGCCGATGCGGGAGCGGACCCCGTGGCGGTGGAAAAGATCCTGGAAGCGTTTCTCGCGCCGGCCGCGCAGGCGGCCGTCCGTCACCCCGAATTGATCAGGCTGATGGGCCGCCTGTACACCGAGGGGTCGTTCCCCGCCGGCATCAAGCGCCACTTTGAGCCCACGGCCAACAGGTTCATCGGCGCGATGCGCCGGACGCTGCCGGATTTGCCGGAGCAGGAGTTTCTCTGGAGGTTGCGCGCCGTGACCGGGGCAATGGCTTTCACGATGCTCGAAACGCCGGCGGATTCCGGGGACTTGAGCCGCCGCATCCAGAGACTGATTGCGTTCCTCAGCGGCGGTTTGCGCGCTCCGGTAGCAACGCCGGAGGAAAAAGTCGAGGTTATGAAATGAGACTGGCTTGGATACTATTGCTGGCGGCGCCGTTGTTAACGGGGGCAGACCAGACGCCTGGGCGGGGACCGCTACAGTTGAGTTTGAAGCGGGCCGTGGAAATTGCCACCTCCCCCGAGGGGAGCGCCAAGATCCAACTCTCGGGCGAGTCGCTGAAGCAGGCCCAGTCCCGTTCGGCGCAATCCCGAGCGGCGCTGCTGCCGGATCTGTCGGCCGCATGGAGCATGCAGAACCGGACCACCAATCTGGCCGCCATGGGCTTCAAGTTCACCCTGCCGATCCCCGGGTTCACGTTTCCCACTTTTGTCGGGCCGTACAATACCATGGACGCACGGGTCAGCGCCAGCCAGACGGTTTTCGATTTCGCTTCCATCCGGCGATTCCAGGCCTCCAAGGTGGGAATCTCGGCGGCGAAATCCGACTTGGACGCAGCCGGAGAGCAGGTTGCGGCGCAGGTGGCGCGCGCCTACCTGGCGGCGGTTCGCGCCAGCGCCGATGTGGACACGGGGAGGGCCAACGTCACGCTTTCCGAGGCGACGCTGACCCAGGCGCAAAACCAGAAGGACGCCGGCACGGGCACCGGTATCGAAATCACGCGCGCCAAAGTGCAGCTTGCCAACGACCGGCAGAGGCTGCTGGTGGCGCAGAACGCGCTCCGCGGCGCCAGCCTGCAAGTGCTGCGCGCGGTGGGGTTGCGGCTCGATACGGAACTGGAGCTCACCGACATGCTGCAATACGTTCCCGTGGATGAGGTCACCCTGGAGCAGGCCAAAGTCCAGGCCATGAAGCGGCCAGACTACCAGGCGCAGCAGAATCGCGAATCGAACGCCCGCCTTTCGGCCAGCGCCACCAAACTGGAGCGCCTGCCCACGGTTTCGGCCATGGGCGATTACGGACCCACCGGCTCGGGATTCGATAACGCCGGACCCACGCGCGCGTACGGCATTGCGGTGCGCGTGCCTATCTTCGACGGCGGGCGCCGGGACGAGCGGCGCATCGAGTCGGAATCGCAATACCGCGCGGAGAAGGTGCGGACCAACGATTTGAAGGAGCAGATCGAACTGGACGTCCGCTTGGCGCTGGACAGTCTGCGTTCGGCGCAAGACCAGGTCGGCGTGGCCAAGGACGGGCTGGAGCTGGCGGACAACGAGCTTACCCAGGCACGGCGGCGTTATGAGGCCGGGGTGACCAACAGCCTGGAAGTGACCGACGCGCAGACGCGCCTGGAGCGCGCCCGCGACAACCAGACCGATGCGCTCTACAACTACAACGTGGCGCGGATCGACCTGGCGCAGGCCATGGGCAAAGTGAGGAGCTTGGTGCAGTGATAAAGGCTTGTCAACAAACACCGTGCATCCCGCCTGAACCGCTCTCTTACGTTCGCGGCTCGGAATCGGGAGCAGAGCCGCGAACGTAAGAGAGCGGTTGGTACGGTTGTTTCGTGACGAGTGATAACGGAGACGGACCGATGAAAAAGCGAGTAATCGTCATCTTAGTTGTCCTGGCGGCGGTGGCCGCCGGGGTGTATGCCTACCGTAGCGGAATCGGCCGCGCGCCGGACAACCGCATCATGGTTTCCGGCAATATCGAATTGACCGAGGTGAACATCGCCTTCAAGACGGCCGGGCGGCTCATCGAGCGCACCGTCGATGAAGGCGACGCCGTGAAGAAGGGGCAGATTGTGGCGCGCCTCGACCGCGACCAGTTGCTGGCGCAGCGCGACCGCGAGGCGGCCGGCCTGGCATCCGCGCAAGCGCAACTGGCCCAGGCCCAGACGGCGCTGGAGTGGGAACGAGCCACGCTGGCGGGCGATCTGGAGCAGCGCAAGGCGGATCTGGCTTCGAACGAATCCCGCCTGCTGGAATTGAAAAACGGCTCCAGGCCGCAGGAGATTCAGGAATCCCGCGCCGCCGTGGAGGCCGCGCAGTCCGAGCTCGACCGCGCCAAGCGCGACTGGGACCGCTCTCAGACGCTGTACAAGAACGACGACATTTCCACGGCGCAGTACGACCAATACCGCAACCGCTGGGAATCCGCCGACGCGGCCCTGAAGCAGGCCCAGCAGCGCGCGGCGCTGGTGCAGGCCGGCCCCCGCGTGGAAATCGTCCAAGCCGCCCAAGGACAGGTCGAAAAAATGCGCGGCGCGTTGAAGATGGCGGAAGCCAACACGCTGGAGATACAGCGCCGCGAGCAGGAACTGGTCACGCGCCGGGCCGAAATCGAGCGCTCCAGGGCCAGCGTGGCGCTGATCGACGCGCAGCTTGCCGATACCATCGCCTATTCGCCGGTGGATGGCGTAGTGCTGGTGAAATCGGCGGATGTGGGCGAGGTGCTGGGCGTGGGGACAACCGTGGTGACCGTCGGCGATATCGACCATCCCTGGCTGCGCGGGTATGTCAACGAAACCGCCTTGGGGAAGGTGAAGGTCGGCGCGAAGGCCAGGATCACCACGGATTCCTATCCCGGGAAGGTCTACGAGGGCCGCGTGAGCTTTATCGCGTCGGAAGCGGAGTTCACGCCCAAGCAGATCCAGACGCAGGAGGAACGCGTCAAGCTGGTATACCGCATCAAGATCGAGCTGGACAACCCGCGCCGCGAGCTGAAGTCCAATATGCCCGCGGACGCGGAGATCGTGCTGGACTGACGCCGTAAGGGACCCCAGAAGGAACCATGGAGCCGATCATCGAAACGCGTGACCTCACCCGCCGCTTCGGCGAGTTGACGGCGGTGGACCGCCTCAACCTCTCGGTGGCCGAGGGCGAGATCTTCGGGCTGGTGGGGCCGGACGGCGCGGGGAAGACCACCACGCTGCGCATGCTTTGCGGACTGGTCAACCCCACCGAGGGCAGCGCGCGGGTGGCCGGGCACGACGTGGCGCGCGACGCGCAGGCGGTGAAGGACCAGATCGGGTACATGGCGCAACGCTTCGGCCTGTACCTGGATCTGACCGTGGAAGAGAACATGTTCTTCTACGCGGACCTGTTCGGAATTGTGGGGGCGGAGCGCCGGGATCTCACCGCGCGGCTGCTGCAAATGACCCGCATGGAGCCGTTCCGCGGCCGCCAGGGCGGGCGGCTCTCCGGCGGCATGAAACAAAAGCTGGCGCTGATGTGTACCCTGCTGCACCGGCCGCGGATTCTGTTCCTGGACGAGCCCACCAACGGCGTGGACCCGGTATCCCGCCGCGATTTCTGGACCATTCTGTATCAACTGTTGAAGGACGGCATCACGATCTTCATGACCACCGCCTACCTGGACGAGGCCGAACGCTGCAACCGCGTGGGCCTGATGCACAGGGGCAAGCTGATCCGGTGCGATACGCCGGAGGGTCTAAAGAAAGCGGCCGGCGCCGACAGCCTGGAGGGCGTGTTCGTGCAGACCATTCAGGCGGCCGATGCCTTGGAGGCGCGATGAGCGATTGGGCGGTTTCCATCGACAACCTGGTCAAGACCTTCGGCTCGTTCGTGGCGGTGGACCACGTTTCGCTCCAGGTGCCCAAGGGCGAGATCTTCGGTTTCCTGGGACCCAACGGCGCGGGGAAGTCCACCACCATCCGCATGCTATGCGGGTTGCTGACGCCCACTTCGGGGCGCGCCTCCGTGGCCGGCTTCGACGTGTCCACCGAGCCGGAACAGGTCAAGCGCAACATCGGCTACATGTCGCAGAAGTTTTCGCTGTACGACGACCTCACGGTGGATCAGAACATCGATTTCTTTACCGGCATGTACGGAGTGCCGCGCGAGCGCCGTCAAGAGCGCAAGGATTACGTGCTGAGAATGGCAAACCTGGAGGAACGGCGCGGCAGCCTGACCCGCACGCTCTCCGGCGGGTGGAAGCAGCGTCTGGCCCTGGGTTGCGCGATCCTGCACGATCCTCCGGTGGTGTTCCTCGACGAGCCGACCTCCGGCGTGGACCCCATCGCCCGCGGCACGTTCTGGCATCTCATCGGGGAACTCTCGCGCACCGGACACACCGTCTTCGTGACCACTCACTACATGGACGAAGCGGAGTATTGCAACCGGCTGGCGCTGATGTATGCGGGCAAGGTGATCGCCTTGGGCGCTCCCTCGGCGCTGAAGAGCGACCTGGCGGAGCACAACCTGCTGCGCCTGGACACGGCGGCGCCGCTCGATACCATGCGGGCCATCGAGCGGGAGGAGGGCATCCTCGAAGTCGCGGTGTTCGGCAGCGGATTGCACGTGGTAGTGGACGACGTTCAGGCCGCCATAGAGCGCATCCGCGGCGCGCTGGCGGCCCAGAGCATCGCCATACGGAGGCTGGAGCAGATCCAGCCGTCTCTCGAAGACGTATTCGTGGCCTTGATCGAGGCCGAGGAGCGGAAAGCGGCATGAGCTACCGGCGCACCAAAGCCGTCTTCATCAAGGAACTGCGCCACATCGTCCGCGACAAGCGCAGCCTGGGCCTGGCGCTGGCCATGCCTGCGATGATGTTGCTTCTCTATGGATTCGCGCTCAGTCTCGACGTGGACCACGTGCCCGTGTTGCTTTACGACCAGGACGGCACGGCGGCGAGCCGCAGCCTGGAGCGCGACTTTCGGGGGTCGCGCTTCTTCGAGGTGATGGGCGCGGTCAACGACTATCGCGAAATTCAGCGCGGCATCGATCGCAACACCATCCTCATGGGCATCGTGATCCCGCGCGATTTCGGCAAGGACCTGATGGCGGGACGGGGATCGAGCGTGCAACTGCTGGTGGACGGCAGCGACTCCAACACCGCCGCCATCGCCATGGGCTATGCCGAGAGCGTGGTCCAGGCGTATTCGATGGAGGTGCGGGCGGACATCATGAACCTCCGCGGCGCCAAGCCTCAGCCGCCCGCGGTGGTGGCGCAAATGCGCGTCTGGTACAACAGCTCCCTGCAATCCAAGAACTTCGTGGTGCCGGGCCTGATCGCGATCATTCTCATGATTCTCACCGGCCAGTTGACCACGCTCACGATTGCGCGCGAGTGGGAAATGGGGACCATGGAGCAGATCCTCTCCACGCCGCTGCGGCCCGTCGAAATGGTGCTCGGCAAGATGCTGGCCTACTTCGTGGTGGGGCTGGTTGACGCGGTTCTCTCGTTCGTTTCGGGAGTAGTGGTCTTCGGAGTGCCGTTCCGAGGAAGCCTGCTGGTGCTCGCCGTTTCGACCCTGGTGTTCCTGTGCGGGGCCATGTTCTGGGGGATCTTCATTTCGGCCGGAGCCAGAACTCAAGTGGTGGCCTATCAAATGGGCATGCTGACTACCTTTCTCCCAGGCTTCCTCCTTTCGGGATTCGTGTTCTCCATCGACACCATGCCGAAGTGGATCCAGGTGATCAGCATCGTGGTTCCCTCGCGCTACTTCATCACCATCCTGAAGGCCGTGTTTCTAAAGGGAGTCGGGTTCGAGATACTTTGGCCGCAACTCGTGTATCTGTTGCTGTTCACCGGCTTCGTGTTTTGGCGGTCCGTGCGGAGAATGCATCAAAAGGTGGCGTGAACCATGTGGGAGCGAATTGGCGTCATACTCAGGAAGGAGTTCATCCAGTTGTTCCGCGACCCGCGCATGCGGGGACTGCTGTTCATTCCTCCTCTGCTGCAACTGATCATTTTCGGTTACGCCGTCACGCTCGACGTGGACAACGCGAAGATCGCCTGGATGGACAACGACGGAACGCCCGAGAGCCGCGCGCTGCTGGCGCGTTTCGAAGGTTCGGGCCGCTTCCAGGTGGTGGCCACTCCGCATAGCGAGCTGGAGGTGCAGTCCATTCTGGACCACGGCGACACCCACGCCGTGGTGCGCGTGCTCCCCGGCTTCGCCCGCGACCTGGCGCGCGGGCGGAGCGCCGAAGTGCAGGTGCTCCTGGACGGCACTAACTCGAATACCGCATCCCTGGTGTCGGCTTACTCCGCCGGAGTGATCGCGGAGTTTTCGGAAGACGTGTCCCCGAGACAGACGAAGAACGATCAGACCATCAAGCTGGAGGTCCGCAGCCCGGGCGCCCCGCCGGCAATCATGTCCGGGGCGGCGCTGCCGAGCTCGCGGGTATGGTTCAACCCCGACCTTCGCAGCCGCAACTACTTCGTGCCCGGCGTGGCGGTCAACATCCTGTTCATGGTGACTCTGATGCTGACCGCGCAGGCCATCATCCGCGAGAAAGAGATCGGCACCATGGAGCAGTTGATGGTGACGCCCATGCGGTCCATCGAATTGATGTTGGGGAAGACGCTGCCGTTCGCGATAATAGGGCTGGTGGACCTGGTAGTAGTGACGGCGGGGGCGCTCGTGATATTCCGCGTCCCATTCCGGGGCAACTTCCTGGTGCTGTTATTCAGCGCGACCATCTTTCTGTTGACCAGCCTGGGGGCGGGCCTCTTTCTCTCGACGATTTCGCAAACCCAGCAGCAGGCCAACATGATGTCGTTTTTCTTCTCCAGCCCGGCCTTCATGCTCAGCGGCTTCAACTTTCCGATCCGCAACATGCCGTTGCCGGTTCAATACCTGACGTACCTCAACCCGCTGCGCTACTTCATGGAAATCGTGCGCGGCGTCTTCCTGAAAGGCGTGGGCGTCGCGGTGCTGTGGCCGCAGATGCTGGCCCTGCTGATCTACGGCGCGCTGATCCTGGGCCTGAGCGCCATGCGTTTCCACAAGAGCCTGGATTAGGGCTCGTCACGAAATAGCCGTACCAACCGCTCCGGATTCCGAGCCGCGCAGGCCTGACAGACGAAAGCGTCTGTCCCACCTTGCTGCCGAAGGATTTGCAGGCGCGTGGGGCAGGCGCTTTCGCCCAATGCCGCTTACTTTGTGATGCAAAGGCGGTGTGCAGCGGCTACTCATGCGATTTCCTTGCTGGCTTCTGCTTGGGGAAATTACCTCGGCGGGGCCAGACGGCTCTTCGATAACTTTGCCGGTGGTGCGATTGGGGGAGCTTGCATTGAGCGATGCGGCGAAGCATACGTTCCAGTGCGACGGCGTATTCCTGCTCGGAGCGAGTCGCTTGCAGAATAGGCAGGCACGCGACGCTGCCCAGGAGTTGCGGCCCGCGCGGCCGGTCCGCCATCGTGTTACCGGCCCTCCGTCGCGTTACAGAAAGCGTCCGAGCCTGCTAGCCGGTTCTGTGTATGATATATCAGACCGGGTAGTCCGGAAGGGCAGGAGGATTTCATGGCCGATCCATCGGGCGCGGGGCGCCGGCAGTTTTTGCAGGCCGCGGGAGGCGCGCTTCTTTTGAAGCCTCAAACGGCCTTCGGGTATCAGGCCAACTCGACTGTAGAGGTCGGGCTGGTGGGCTGCGGGGGGCGCGGCAACTGGATTGCGCCCTTCTTTCCGGAACACGCGGGGGCCCGCGTGGTGGCGGTGGCCGACGTCATCAGGAAGAACCTCGACGCCACGCGCGACAAACTGCACGTGGATGCTGGCCGGGCGTACTGGGGGCCGGAGGCCTGCCGGGAACTGGCCGCTTCGAAGCTCGACGCGGTAGTCGTCGAGACGCCGCCTTACTATCACCCGATGCACGCGGCCGCGGCCGTGGAGGCCGGCAGGCACGTCTACTGCGCCAAGCCGGTGGCCGTGGACGTGCCGGACAGCAAGAGCTTTCTCGCCAGCGGCCTGAAGGCGCAGAGCAAGGGGTTGAGCTTCTGGGTGGACTTTCAGAGCCGCGCCCGTCCCGTGTTCCAGGAAGCGGTGCAACGCATCCGGCAGGGCGATATCGGCAACGTCGTGATGGCCCAGGTCTTCTACTACGCTAACCGCCCCTGGACGGACAAATCCACGCCGGACATGGACCCCGGCCTGAAACGCATGGTCAACTGGATCGGCGACCGCGTTATCAGCGGCGACGTCATCGTGGAGCAGAACATCCACGTGCTCGACATGGCGAACTGGTACCTCAACGGCCATCCCGTGAAAGCCGACGGAACCGGAGGACGAACCAGTTGGGCGGGAACGAAGAGCGACACCGGCGACGCCTGGGACCACTTCGCGGTGAACTTCTGGTATCCCAACGACGTTCAGGCCACGTTCAGCTCGCACCAGCTTACCGGGGCGTTCTCAGACCTGTGCGTGCGCTGCTTCGGCCTTCGCGGCTGCGCGGACACGCACTACGGCGGTCTGGTCCGCATCCAGAGCGACGACCGGGCGAAAACATGGGCCGGAGCGCAGACCGACGACACGTTCACCGGCGGCTGCATCGCCAACGTGAAGAATTTCATCGAGAGCATTCGCGGCGGCAAGCCGATCAATAACGCGCCCACCGCGGTGGAGAGCAATTTCACCGGGATTCTGGGCCGCATGGCGGCGTACCGCGGCGGCGCGGTGACGTGGGATGAGATGATGCGCTCCACCGAAAAGTGGGAAGCGGACCTGAGGCTCAAGTGGTGAGCATTCCCGAAGGAGTCATATGGAACGGATCAGCCGTCGCGCACTGTTAGGTTCCACGGCGCTCGCCGGATTCGGCGCGCGCCTGGCCCGCGCCGCCGCGCCGCTTCCCATCGGCGTCACCGATTGGAATCTGCGGCTTGGGGCCAACCCGGAGGCGCTGCCGCTGGCCGCGCAACTCGGTTTCGAGGGCGTACAGATCTCGTTTGGCCGGCGTATCGCCGGCGACAAGATGCCCGTCGACAATCCGGAGATCGTCGCTCGCTACCTGCGCCTGTCCGGTGAGAACCGGATCCCGATCGACGCCACCTGCGTGGACCGGCTGCACGACAACGGCCTGAAGAACGACAAGCTGGCCGTAAAGTGGGTCCTGGACTCGATCCGGCTCACGCGCGCGCTGGGCTCTAAGATACTTCTCCTGCCGTTCTTCGGCGACCGCGCGATCGGCAGCGAGGCCGAGGGAATCGCCGTCGGCGACATCCTCCGCGAGATTGCTCCGGAGGCGGAGAAAGCCGGCGTCGTGCTCGGGTTGGAGGACACGATTTCCGCGGAGGACAACGTCCGCATCATGGAACGCTCGCGGTCGAAGAACGTGCTGGTGTATTACGACGTGGGCAATTGCACGCAGGCCGGCTTCGACGTGGTGAAGGAAATCCGCTGGCTGGGCAAGGATCGCATCTGCCAGTTCCACTTCAAGGACAACCCGGGCTATTTAGGCGAAGGCCGCGTGCCGATGCCGCAAGTCGTGGAAGCCATCCGGGCCATCGGCTTCACGGGATACGCGAACCTGGAAACCGATACGCACCCGGGCGCCACGGTGGAAGCCGACATGCGCAAGAACCTGGCCTTCGTGCGCGGCCTGCTGAAGGGCTGAGCGGCGGCGCTGGGCCGGGCTGGCGCCCGGCTGATGACGCCAGAAGGCGTCATCGCGGGCCAAAAGGCCCGCCCCACGGTGGGTGCCAGCGGCTCCATCGCGATACAATCGGGAACTGCGCTCCCCCATCCCGCCCATGTCCGTCTCGCCCACTCGCGCCTGGACCATCGCGGGCCTGCTGTTCGTCGCGGGGTTCATCAACTACCTCGACCGCGCCATCGTCTCCGTCGCGCTGCCGGTCATCGCCATCGATCTCCACCTCGGGCCCACCGCCAAGGGCGTGCTGCTTTCGGCCTTCTTCTGGTCCTACGCGCTGATGCAGTTGCCCGTGGGATGGGCGGCGGACCGCTACAACCTGCGCTGGCTTTACTCGGGCGCGTTCGCCCTCTGGTCGCTGGCCTGCGGCTTAACGGGCTTTGCCGCCACCCTCGGCGCGCTCATGTGCATGCGCGTCATTCTCGGCATCGGCGAGTCCATCTACATGCCGGGCGGAATGAAAATCGTCAGCGTCCTGTTCGGCCCCAAGGACCGCGGCCTCGCCTCGGGCGTGATGAACTGCGGTACGCGCGCCGGCCTGGCTCTGGGAGCGCCCGCCATCGCCTTTCTGGTCCATGGCGTGGGCTGGCACAAGTCTTTTATGGTTCTGGGATTCGGCAGCGTCTTCTGGCTGGTTCCCTGGCTGGCCGCCTTTCCGGCCGGTCTGCGCACCGCGGACGTGGCGCCGGCGCAGAACCTGTCGCGGACGTTGGCCACGCTCGACCGCAATCTGCTGGGCATGTGTCTCGGCCACATCTGTTACGGCTACTACTGGTATCTGCTGGTGACGTGGCTGCCCGCTTACCTGGTGGAGTCGCGCCACATGACCTTGCAACGCGCGGGCGCGTACGTAATGATCCCGTACCTGGTCTTCGCCGTCAGCGAGCCGCTCGGCGGCTGGATTGCCGACCGCCTCACCGCGCTCGGTTACAACGAACGCCGCGCGCGCAAGGCGGTGATCACGGCCGCGTACCTTTCCAGCGTGATGCTGCTGGTCGCGGGACGCACGGCCAACGACGCCACCGCGGTGCTGATGATCGGCTCGGCCTCCCTCGTGGGACTCGCCACCGGCAACCTCTATACGCTGACGGCGCACGTGGCGCCCGAGGGCGCGGTCGGCATGTGGTTGGGCATCCTCAACTTCGCCGGGAATATTTCCGGCGTCGTCGCGCCGATCGTCACGGGAGTGTTGATCGAGCGCACCGGCTCCTACTTTCCCGGATTCGTGGTCGCCGTCGTCGTCCTGCTCCTCGGCCTGCCGTTCTATTGGTGGATGGTGGGCGAAACCAAACACCCTGCCCCGGAGGTCCCAGCTCATGCCCGATAGAAAGTATGTCTTCCCTACCAGAGAGACCGTGCATTACCGCTTTCCCACGCACACCAACGACCTGATCATGGACCGCTCCCAGGCCGAAACGTCCGAGGCGTTCCTGGTGACCCTGGAACCGGGCGAGGCCCCGCCGTTGCACGTCCACCACGACACCGAGCAGGTCTTTTACGTGATATCCGGCGCCGGTGAATTGCAGATTAGCGCCAACCAGAGCGACGGCGCGGGCCGGCGGTTTGCGGTGGCCGCCGGCGACCTGGTTCGCATCCCGCCCGGCGCGTGGCACCGCATCTTCTGCCGCGGCGATGCGCCGCTGGTCTACCTGAGCGTCGATTGCTTCCTGGGTGGCCGCCCCACGGCGGAGCCCACCTGGGAGAGCCATGTGCGGGTGATGTGCCGGACCAACGGCTGGGACTTCGACTCCGTCCGCAAGGATGGTGTCTAGCTCTGGCTCGCGGGCTTCCGCCAAAACAGCAATTTCGGGAGGAATTTCTTTTCCAGGTCCGGCACGAACTCGGACATGAGGTCCCCCACCACCACGCCGGTAAGGCTTGTCGTCAGCCGCTCAACCATGACGCTGCCGCGGATGCTGGCGGACGGATAATAGAGGTTCGACGCCGCGATCCCCACGGTCATGCCGAGCATTCCGGCGCTGTTGAACGTGGCCGCGCCCGAATCCCGGCGCCCGACGGCCAGCCGGCTGACGGAGTAGAGGGCGCGGCGCAAAATGCTCGCCCGCGGCCCCATTCGGAAATACCTCGGATCCTGGTGAAGGAGGTTTGAGAACACCGCAGCGCCCAACAGGCACTGACTGGCGCCATCGGCCACGGCGGCTCCGAAGCGCTTGCCGTACGCCACTCCACCCTCCCCGTATTTTGGCGTCTGGTTGCCGGCCTGCGCGAAAGCCGCCGTCATCGCCGAGTTCACCAGGTTGTACGGATCGAAGGTCCCCTTGAGCGCCAGATTCCACTTCTGCCTTGGCGTCAGCGGCGTGAAGGGGTCGGTGGATTCCACCGTTCCGAAATCCGGGATGACGCCGAGGAGCCGTCTATCATTTAGTGGGCTGGCGGGAAAGGCATGTCTGGACGCCATGGCCGGAATGAGCGCCGGATTCACCGCCGGAGCCATAACCGGGTCCGGATCGGGCACGGTGTCGGCGCACACACCGATGCCGCCTGGCAGGCAGACGGCTAAGACTATGGAGAAAACCAACGCCCGGAGACACGGGCACGCGAGCTTCGCGCGATATCCCACCTGCAAGAGGTGGCGACGGGCTCCAGGGCACGGTTACCCGAACGCACGCGATTGACTCTAAAGGGCTACCGCCGCTCGGCGGGGTAAGCATAAGGGGACCCGCAGTCTCGGTGAGATTCCGTAGTATCGCGGCCTTTCGGGTATGCCCATTGCCGCGAGCGTTTGTGCGGTATACTGCGCTGATGTTCTCACCTCAGAGTGGAAAGGAACCAGGGATGGGCTACTACATTTCCATTGTCAGCGGGCCGGCGTTCTCGGCGAACCCCGTGCCGAGCGGGGCGAGTTTTTCCTTCACTTATGTGGTGAAGAACACCGGCGACGCTCCCGCGGTGAATTCGGACGACCCAATTCGGCAGGGGTTCTACGTGGGCTACCAGTTTACTAACAGCTATGGAAGCGTAGTGGCGGAAGACGCGAAGTTTTTCGATACGCTGGTCCCGGGGGAAAGCGCAACAGGCGAGGAGTCCCTGAGTTTTAGCTCGACCGGGACCTTTGCTCTGACCCTGATGGCGGATCCAGGGCAGGATGTCGCGGGAATCGTCGGGAATGGCAACGGGGATACGGTCACGGGACACCTTACCGTGGTGGCAGCGGAATCCGCAGACGGGTAGGCGCGCGGGCGCCGGATCGCAGGAGGGTATGAAACATGGCAGACGATGATAATGAACAAACGCCGGACTCTCAGGATGCCTCGCCGGCTCCCGAACTGGGCGAGGACGCGATTGCGGCAGCGCTCGTCAATGCGTTTCTGGCGAAGGACGTACAGGTCCCGGACGACGGTATGAAGGTCAGTCAGGCGGACGGTCTGTTTCACCTTTCGGTCCGGCTCAGCGCCGATGTGCGTCCGCTGCCCCAGATTCCCGACGACACCGGCAACCTGGCGCCGGGGAGCCAGGAAGGCGCCGCGCTTATGGTGCTGGGGACAGTGCAGTTGGTTGACACTCAGACCCGCGTCACGATGCGGATCGTGGTAGTGGAAACCAGCGAGATATTGGAATCCTCGTCGGGCGACGCGGACGGTGTGTCGGAGGAATCCGTGGGGAACGCCGCCGAGAGCGCGATCTCGGACCTATCGACCCTTTCTCATTGAGTCGCTCGTATTTCATGTTCGGGGCACGCTGCGCTGGCGCGGCCGAGTTCATATAATGGACGGCGTGGGAGCGAAGGAAAGAACCCTGCTGTCCGCCGGCGCCGCGCTTCTGACTCTTGGCAGCGCGCTGGCTTGGCAAATGCCGTGGCGCGAGTATCCGGGACAGGACAACATCGCGATTCCGCCCGATTCGAACTACGTCGTCTACTCGATGACGCACTAACGCGCTGTCCGCCGCGCTTACTTCTTCGGCTTCACGCTCGGGCTGTCGTCGGCCTTCAAATCGCCGAGCGCGTACTGAGTGCCTGCCAGGACGTGCTCCAGCATCGGCTTGATCGCGTAGATCCTTTCGCTGTGGCCGTGGGCTTCGTAGAAGACGCGGCCCTTGCCCTCGCGGCGGATCCAGCTCAGACCGTAGTCGTGGTCGGCGCGCGGATAGTCTTCCTTCGCCTTGTCGGCGTCGCTCATCTTGTCGTAGTCGATGCTCGTCAGGATGTGCAGGTTCGTGCGGGACCAAGTGTCCATGCCGAACGTATAGGTCTCATCGTGAATGTCGAACTCCTGGCCGTGAAACATGGCGGTGATCGGGCTCTTGGGGTCGTCGATCTTGGTGGTAATGAGCTGCGGGTCCGACCAGTGGAACTTGAAGAAGCCGCCGATCATCTTGTTGAAGTCGGGCCATGTGCCCACTTGCGTGTCGCGGCCCTGCACGCCGCCGCGAGCGGCGCCTCCCCCGGCTCTGCCGCCGGGAGCCCCGTTGGCGCCGGCCGGCGCCTGAGGCAGGACCGACGCGAACCGCGCCGCAAAATCCTGCTGGCTCACCTTGCCGGCCTTGTCCGAGTCGAGTTTGTCGAACCAGACATCCGCCAGTGCGCTCAACTCGTCCCGGCTGAGCTTCCGATCGCTGTTCTTGTCGCCGGCGGTCATCATCTGCGAAGCGAGGAGCGTCCCCGCGCCGCCACCGCGCCCGCCCGCCGCACCGCCAAGCGCGTTCGCGGCTGGCGCGGCGCCGCCGCGGGCCGCGCCGGCCTGTTCATGATAGGAATCGGCGGCGGCGTGAATGCCCGCCAGACCCTTGCCGGACCTCACAAATTCGAGCAACGCCTTCTTGCGGGCATCCCCCACGGACGGATTGTTCGGATCGTCCAGGAAGGCTCCCGTGGTATTGTCCAGGAACACAAGGTCGTACTGCTTCAGATTCTCCGCGGTGATGGCGGCCGGATCGTAGGTAATCGTGGTCGACCATGCGCCGGTCTTGACGCCGATCGCTTCGACGGTCTTCGCCGCGAGCGGGATGCAAGAATGAACGAAGCCGGCGGCCTTGGCCAGCACCAGCACCTTACGCGGCTGCTTCGGCTTGGCCGGCGCCTTGTCGGGCAATGCGGCCATCATTTTCTCCACATCGGCCGGGTTCGGGGTCTGGTTCTGCACAGCGCCCCGACCGCCGCCGCCACCGCCGCCGGCGGGTGGCGCCACGGGCTGAGGCAGCGCGGCATTCAACGCGGACGCAAGCTGATCCTGCGTCAGCGAGCCCGTCCGTGCTGTGTCGCCGTCGGCCAGCCACTTGGCGAAGGCCGCCTTCAGCTCGTCGCGAGTGACAAACCCGTCCTTGTTCGCGTCAGCCGCCGTGAAGAGGCCGGCACCGGCGCCCCCACGCCCGCCGCCGCGCCCGCCAGGGGCGGGAGGCTGCCCCTGAGGCGCCGCCGGCGCCTGCTGTGCCTCCAGCGCGGCCAGTGCGCCCGCGCATAAAGCCAACGAGCAAACCCCAATCAGCAACGTAGCCGTCGAGTCTTTGAAAGCCATGATTCCTCCTATGCGGCGTCTTCCCGCCGCGCTAGTCGTGCCACAACCATCGTCCCGCAATTGGACCAAACATCATATCAAGTGGCGTGACAGCGGGTATTTCTGGGGTACCCGAAACCGTCATCCAGATGGGAAAATGGAAATCCGGCTGAAAGGAATCGCGCCTGCGCGGCATTTCGCAGTTTGGAGTAGAACATGAACTCTGTCATCGTACGCGTGCTGGTGGGATCGCTGGCTTGGGCGGCATTCGCGCAAGAACCCTCCTCGAAGGGCGTGAATTTCTATTCTCTGGCCCGCGAGGTCCAACTCGGCCAGGAGGCGGCAGCGGCCCTGGAGCGCGCGCTGCCGGTGGTCCATGAGCCGAAGCTGGATGCCTACATTGCCGAACTTGGCTCGGAGCTGGCGAAGTATGCCGACCCTCAGTTTGTCTATACCTTCGCTCTGTACGACGACCGTAAACCAGTGGCGGTGCAACCGATGGCGATGGCGATGCCGGGGGATGCGTTCAGCGCCGATCCAGGGGAGCCCGTGGCCTTCGCGGGTGGTCGCGTACTCGTTCCGCTGGGTCTTTTGGCCAGCGCCCCAAACGAGGCTGTGTTTGCGTTCCAGTTGGCCCATGCGATGGCCCACATTTCGTTGCGCCACTCCGCCAGGCTGGCAAGCCGCCAGCAGTTGGCCACCATGCTCACCAAGGGATTGGAGGCCCAGAAGTCCTCCTTCCCAGGCCAGCTACCAGCCTCGCAAGCAGGATTCATGTCCTTTACCTTTACCCGCCAGTTCGAACTGCAGGCGGACAGCGAGGCGGTCCGTATCATGGCTGCGGCAGGCTACAATCCCGAAGCGGCAATTCAGTACCTGGGGGGCCAATCGCCGCCCGCGCAAACATCCGACCTCGCCTCAATGCATCCGACCAGCAGCCAGAGAGTGGAGACCGTCCGATCCGCGCTGGGGAGTTTGCCGGCGCGCGCATATTCACCAGCCAGTGGCCGCTTCGCCGAGGCCAAGGCCCTGGCCGCGAGCGTTCGATAACCAAACGCGGCCCTCGATGAATTACTTCTTCAGCGCCATCGTGATGGTCCACAAATAGATGTTGGCCCCGTCGGCTTTGATCTGTTTCTCGGGCTTCCAGTCGCCCATGTCGTGGGCGTTGGAGACGATGCGCGTGCCGGGCTTGAGGTCCTTCCAGAGTTTCGGCCGGAGTTTCAAATTGATCTCGGGCCAAAGGTATAGCATCACCACCGTGGCATCGTGGATGTCGGCTTCGTACAAGTCCTGATTGCGGAATTGGACCAGGCGCGTGACTCCCGCTTGCTGAGCGTTCACCACGGACTCCCGGATGCGCACGGGATCGATATCGATGCCTACGCCGCGGGCCCCGAACTCCTTGGCGGCGGTGATGACCAGCCGGCCGTCGCCGCAGCCGAGGTCGTATACCACGTCGTTCTTCGTGACGCCCGCCAGTCGCAGCATGGCGAGCGTTTGTTCCGTGGTCGATGGTTCGTAGCGCACGTCGGGAGCGCGTAGCGGTGGGTTCTGGGCGGAGGCCGAAATCTGTAAACCAGGCAGCGCAGCCAGCATCGCAAAGAGAGTCAAGCGGAAGTTCATGGACGGATCTCCACTAAGAGGATTCTGAAAAAGACTTCTTGGCCACGGATGAACGCCGATGAACACAGATTCGAAGAATGCAATTGTTTTGTTTCCAATCCGCGTTCATCGGCGTTCATCGGTGGCCATATATCTTAGGGGTGGTTCAGCACCCTGCTAAGAGAATATCGCGAAGCCCGGCGCAGCGTGAGGGCCGGCCTCACTTGGCCGGAGCCGCGGCCGGGATCGTCCAGAGATAGAGCTTGTGGCCG
>ODAK010003090.1_pt1 | contig 17353 bp, 14 predicted proteins | sample 1539591 | NCBI WGS metagenome assembly ODAK01 (sample SAMEA3539303, study PRJEB22396) | soil metagenome | biome: tundra; feature: field; material: soil | place: USA | collected 2010-05 | depth 0.15 m
TCAACCCGCCGGGGCCGGGGCCAATTTCGACGATCGTCGTTCCGCTCAGCGGCGCGGCGGCCCGTGCGATGCGGCGGGTAAGATTGAGATCGAAGAGAAAATTCTGACCAAGCGATTTTTTGGCCAAAAGCCCATAAGTATTGGCGATCTCGCGCAGGGGCGGAAGACCATCGTGCGGGTTGCTTCCGATGGATCGCTGTCCGGATTTCCGCATTGCGGCGATTAGCAATTCCCGCGTGCTTGACCGGAGCCCGCCCGGCGCGCCAGCTTGCCGGCCAGCCGCAAGGCGGCGATAAGGCTCGTTGGATCGGCTATTCCCTTTCCCGCGATGTCGAAAGCCGTGCCGTGATCGGGAGAAGTCCGGATCAAGGGAAGCCCCAAGGTCACGTTGACCGCCTTGTTGAAGGCCACGGTTTTCACGGGGACTAATGCCTGATCGTGATACATCGCGATGATAACATCATAGCTTTTGCGGGCGCCCGGACGGAACAGACTATCGGCTGGGTAGGGTCCGCTCACCTCCACACCCGCGGCTGCCAGGTCCGCCAGCGCCGGTGCGATGACCTCGATTTCCTCCCGGCCCATGGCGCCGCCTTCGCCTGCGTGAGGGTTTAGGCTCGTGAAGGCCAGACGCGGCTTTTTTATGCCAAAGCTCGAGATAAGGCCTTGCGCCACAACGAGACCCGTTTCGACGAGGAGTGCGCGCGTCAACATTGATGACACGCGCGCGAGCGGAATATGAACCGTCGCCGGGACGACCGAGAATTGCGGCGACCAGATCAGCATCACGGCCCGCGCGCGGATGCCGAAATGGCGTTCGGCTAACTCCTCCAGAAACTCGGTATGGCCCGGGTGGCGAAAGTTTGCCCGGTAGAAGAGTTCCTTGGCGATGGGATTGGTGACGATGGCCGAAGCTTCGCCCGCGCGGACCAGGCGCACGCAGGTTTCAATCGACTCTATGGTTCCGGCGGCATCCCTAACATCCGGTGAGCCTGGCTTGCCAGCCGCCGAATAATTTAACGCGAACACCGGTAAGGCGTGGCGAAATACCAAAGCGGCGCCGGCACCGGCGACGATTTTGACCGGAACATTCAAGCCTAGGCCGCGCGCGGTGGCGGCGAGTTGCTCAGGGTTGGCAACGGCCAAGAAAGGCGGCGTATCTGGATTTTCATGCGTCTTAAGCCAGGCCTTCAACGTGATTTCCGGACCGATGCCCGCCGGATCGCCTTGTGACAACGCCAAGGGAAGAACATTTGCCGAAAACGATCGCGCCATCAATTCCTCGCTGTCCGGCCACGCGTGCCTAAGTTGCAGCGTCTAGAGCGCTTTCAAATTCAAGTCATCAGAAGGCAGCACTAGATCTATGTTTTATCGCATTTTCTTGAAGCGAGAACGTATCCACTTCGCATGAAAATGCTTCGTAATCCCAATTTGCGTATGCTTCCGCGTGATCTTACCCGGAAATCCTCGACTTTTTGGAATTTCGCGGCTTGATCACGCGAAATTGCCCCGATTGAACGAGGAGTGCTCAAAGTGCAAGATTTAGAGCGGATCCATCGAAATAGCCGGGCATTTTTTTCCGGACATGCTCTAATGCTTCACGACCACGGCTTTCGCGCGTAATTCCTTGAGACGGCGTTCGCTGTCGGCTTCGATGTGCGCGGCCAGAATCTTTTGCGAGATCGCGGCCCGCGCCGCGCTGTCATCCTTGGCGGTGCCCTTGGAGCACACCGCGATCATTTCAAGCCCCTCGGCCGAGCGTTGCGGCGCCGTGAGATGCCCGGTTGGGGTCTTATCGAGCAATTGACGAAGTCCATCGCCCATTTCGACCGAGGTCTTGATCAGGGGATCGCGAACGGTCACGTCGTTCATGGCGCGGGCCATGGGCAGGCCGCTATCGCAGCTGGTGAACCGCGTGCGCAATTGCTCGGCCTCATGGGCGCGATCCGTGAAGGCCGCGGGCGTCGCGGCGTGCGGGATCGCGAGGATGATCTCACGCACCGTATATTCGGTTCCGGAGGCCGCCTTGCCGCCTTGCTTGGCGAGTTCGGCGCGGACCTGTTCTTCGCTTGCTTCGACGCCCTTGTTCAAAGCTTGGACCAGGATCGCAAAAGACATATCGGCGCGGAAATGCGCCTTGAAGTGGTCCGCCGTCACACCGGCGTGTTCAAATGCCCCAACCAAGGCATCGGGAGCAATTTTCATATCCTGCGCGGTCTTTATGATTTGCTGCGAAACGTCGCTATCCCTTGGATTGACGCCAAACTTATTCGCTTCCTGGGTTTCGAGGCGATCCGTGAAGAGGCTTTCGATCGCGCCGTCGCGCGTCGCCGTTTTGTGCATGACGCGCAGCAGTTTCATCCGCTCGTCGATATCGATGTTGGTGATCGGATCGCCGTTGATGCTGGCAATGATTTCCTGAGCGAAGGCGGGCTTGCCGGCGATAGCCACGAAAGAGGCGATCGCGGCGGCCACGCAAAAACTTACGCGCAAATAAGCGACGCGCGCGCCACTGTTCCTTCGCGCATCGTTTTTTGTCTTCATGATCTAGTTCTCTCCATTTTTCTTGGTCTCGATTTGATTGTTTCCTCGTACGATCTCATCGAACAAGCCTGCAACTTTTTTAAGGTCATGCACGAGATGCCGGGCGAGGGCAAAGTTGCATGACAGGAAGTATCAATATTTCACGCCGTCGAGCGAGCTGGTGTTGAGAAAGGTCTGGTTGAACTTTGCTTCCCCCAAGGTGCGCAGTTGCAATTGCAGCAGCACGGTTTGATTGCGGATCAAGGTACCGCCCCCGTAATCTTGATAGATCGAGCTGTAATTGACCGAAAAAGTCGTGCACTCGTCCTGATAGCCGCCGCCCACCCCAAAGGCCGCGATCGCGAAGGGGCCAGGATTGGAATAGCCGATCACGTAGGGAGGATAAAGATGGCGGCTCATGTCGAAGGTGATGTTGCCTTGCGCGAAGTAATTGTCGCTGAGCTTATAGCGCGAGGAAATCGCGAGACCTTCGCGGCGAACGTCATAGCCAATGACGGGTTGAGCCTCGTAATCCGCGAATTGAACGGCGCCGGTCAGCGCCCCGAAATTATAATTTGCGATGAGATCGAGGCGCCGTGCCGCCATTGAACTGACATCGAACCGCGCCTTGGCGATAAACGAAAAAATCGAATTGGGCGCGATCGTAAGTGCTCCGACATAGTCGGAGAGCCTTGTGTCGAGTCCCGAACTCAGACCGACATTGGCGGCGTCCGGCGTCGCATAGGAGTTGGTGCCCGCGAGCTGGTAGGACTGTCCGCCGATGATGTTGGCATACCCGCCCTTGTCGAAATTCATCGTGAATTGGGCGCCGTAATTCACCCTGGTTCCGGTTTCAAACCGGTCGTAGCCTGAATATTTGCTCCAATCGAACAAGGTGGAATCATCGAAAACGAGGCTCTGCGCATCCAAATTCACGAGCGAATTCGAGCCGATCTGCTGGTTTGGCCGCGAGACGATCTGTCCGATGGGCTCGAACACCATCGAGGCAAAGCTTGTCTTGGCAAGGAATGGATAGCGGTAATCGAGCCCTATCCCCGGGATGAACTCGCCGAAAAAGCTTGGGTTGGTGTTGCCGAGAAAATTCGGCTGCGAGGCGTTTAAATAGGTTGAAGAACCAGCAATCGATGCAAAAGTATAGGAATTTGTCGTATTGATATCGAGCCATTCGCCGTTCAAGCGGGCGAAGGCAAAAGGCGTGAAGACTTCGCCTACCGGATCGATGTATTTGCGCTTCCAGGACGCCTCCACGGTGGCGCGTGTGTAATCGCCGCCGACGCCGCGCAACAGGCAATCGCCAAACACCTGGCCAGGAACATAAAGGCCGAGAGGGTTCGTTTTGGTGACCGTGCTCTGGCAAATGTCATAGAGACCATAGGCACTGTCAAGAATCCGCGGGCCGACCGCCTGAAAGCTCGCCGAGCTCGCCGAGAGGCTGGTTAGATTGAAGTCGAGCTCGGCTTGCCCGCCAATGCCGGACGATTTGGCGGGGTCGATGTCGAAAGTCTTATTGTAGTCCCAGACCGGATGCGCGACCGGCTGCTGAGGTTGAAAATCGTGGCTCGACAGGCCCTCGAAGGAATAACCGCGCAGATCGAAATAGCCGCGATCGCCTTGCCCGGTGAGATAGACCGTCGAGGTCGTTTCGCTGAAATAGTTCGATGAAAGGGTCTGGCTCGGAACGTGATAATCGTTAAGGTACCATTTGTCCGAAAGCAGCGTGAATTCCCAGCCAAACTTCCACTGATCGGCGATGGAGAACTGGCCCTTGCTTTCGAACGAGCCGCGCAAGGACTGGTTGCCGGAGCCATAGGGCGATAGCGGGAAGACGGTGCGGTTTTGCTCGTCTATTCCGGTTGCCCGGATAAAGTATTCACCGCTGTCGAGCCGCTGGCGCCATTCCGCCTTGCCGAAAAACCCTTGTTGGGAAAAATAGGTCGGCGTGAGCGTCAAGTCGTAATCAGGCGCGAGAGCCCAGAAGACCGGAATGCCGACCCCGGCGCCGAGCTGGGAGTTATAAGCAAGATAGGGCGATAGAATTCCAGATTTCCGGGTTACGCTTGGGTCGGGCGCCGAAAAGAACGGAACATAAGCGATGGGGATGCCTAAAAACTCAAGTGAAGCGTCCTCGTAATAGATCATTTTTTCGTCGTTCTTGTGGATGATGCGCTTGGCGCGCACCCGCCACAATGGCGGCTTGTCCGGATTGTCCTTGCAGGCGTCGCAGGCGGTGTAGGTGCCTTTATCGAAAACCGTGGTATCGCCTTCGATGCGTTCGGCGCGCGGCGCGCTGAAATAGGTCTTGTAAGTGCCCTTGGCAACGGAATTGCCCGAGGCATAAAAATAGGGTTTTGGAGGGGTATCCGCGCGCAAGCTCTCGATGAAACCGTCGCGGAAATCATCGGTCAAATCGAACCGTTCGGCATGCACCACCGTGCCATCGCTTTCGGTCAATTTTGCATGACCTTCGGCAAAAACGCGGCCAGTGTTACGATTATATACAACGCGGCCGGCTTCGAGCACCCTATCCTTGTAATAGACTCTTGCGTTGCCCTCGGCCGAAACAATGTTCTTTTCGGTGTCATAGCGCAGTTCGTCCGCCTCGACGAACATCTTGCCGGTCTCGCCGGGAGTCTTTTGCGCGGCCTTGTCATCGGGGGTCCCGGCCGCCGCCGGAAAAGGCCCCGTCAGCATGGCAACACCGGCGAGCGCGAGGCAAAGCTGGATAGCCCGTAGCATCCGGGCGGCCGCGGCCGCCGCGCATACGGTGCTCTCGATGCGCGTCCCTTGAAGATAGCCGCCGCGCGTCCGGAAACGCGCGCTCATCCCCAATTTCGCGCATGCCGCGCGAAGCGCTTGAACGATCGCAACGCCGGGGCAAAAACGCCGCCCCATTAACCGTCCTCCTGGTTTAGCAAAGCGAACGCACCAAGCAGGCTCGCGACGACTGCCGGGGCCCATCCGGCGACAAACGGGCTGAGCACGCCGGCGCCACCAAGATCGCCGGCGAATTTAGTCGCCACATAAAGCATGAACCCCGCACCCAAGCCACCGGAAATCATTTTCTCTATGCCACCAAATCGAAAAAACCTTAAGGAAAAGGCCGCCGCTATTAAGACCATGGCGACAAACAGAAGCGGCCTTGCCAGAAGCGAGTGAAATTGGAGCTGGTAGCCGGTTCCGTCGAGACCCGCCGCCTCGGCCGCGTCGCGCAACGATGGCAAGTCCCAAAATGGCACGGAGTCTGGCGCGGCCGCGCCCCGGACAACCTCGTCCGGCGAAACGCTGGCGGCAAGAAGATAGGTGCTAGCGGCGAAACTCTCTTCTCCAGGCGCCAAGACCCGTGCATGGTCGAATTGCCAGACGCCCGGCCAGAGTTTGCCGGTTGGCGCCTCGATCCTTTGTTCGAATGTTCCAGCACGATCGTAGACATAAGCGGTGGCGGCCGTCAGCTTCGTGCCATCCGCCGACGCTTGGGCGGCCTTGATGAACGCCTCTCCATCGACGTTTTGTTGTCTGATCCACAAGCTTGTGTCGCCGGTTTGTTTGCCATTGCGGCCGAAGAGCTGCGTCTCGATCGCATCCGCGCGATGTTTCATGGCCGCGGAGACAGGATTGAAAAGCACCACGGAGCCAATGCCGGTTGCGGCCGCGATGGCGAGAGGAGGAACCAAAAATCCCCAGACCGAGACGCCCACGGCTCTGGCCACGAGCAGTTCCAATGAGCGGGTCAGGTTAAGGAACGCCGCCATCGTGCCGAACAGCACGCAAAAAGGCATGATCTGCTCGGTTACCGAGGGGACGCGCAGGAAGGAGAAGTAAGCGATATATCCGGCGGAGACCCCAGGGATGTCCCCGGTGCGGCGTAACATCTCGACAAAATCGACGACATAGATCATGCCGGAAATCATGAGAAACACCGCCCCGATCGTCAGCAAGAAGCGAGCCGACAAATAGCGGGCGAGAGTCCAACCGATCATCGGGGGTGTCCCGCCTTGGCCGCCGCCGGATGAAAACAGCGGCCGGCAAGGACATGCGGGACCGGTTTCATCGAGGCCGCGACGGCGGGAACCGTGGCTTCGAGGCGCGCCGCCCGACGGCACGCGCGGCGTTTGGCGGCGGCGCGGCCAATCCCATCGCATTTTTTTTCATGGAAGGGCATGTCCGCCATCTTGCTGGAAACTCGCTCCACAACCGTGGTTCATTTTAAGAATTGTTAAATACAAGCCGTCAGACTCGCGGCGGCCATTTTTTCGCGCGGGTCAGGCGCCGTTCCGTTGCACGCCGACACTCTTTTTCTTCTTCTTTCTTCAAGATTCCGGCCTGTTGGATCACGTTCATGTTTTTGGAGTGATTCCAGCCAAAAACATGAACGTGATCGATTCTTAAAGTTTAGAGCGGGATGCGGGCGGAAAACCGGTTTTCACTTTCCGCGTCCCGCTCTAGGGATTTCTTTAGGGAGCAACCCAAACAACAAGGCGTGGCGGTTTTTTGGCGGACGATTGGGTCTTTCGAGCGGGATTTCCTCTACGCTATTGCGTCGGTTTCAGACGGAACGTTTTCATTAGCTGAAAGCGCGTTCCGCCATCATCGCTTCAAGGGGAATCGCCCGTGGTCTCTATCTCTTTGTTTTCCCGCATGATCTTGTCCTAAAAGGCTGTAATTTTCTTGCGAATGCTTTAACCGGATACCACATTGGAGCAAATGCGCCTTGGCGCTGGCAGAGGATCAGATGACCGGAACCATGAAAATCGAATTTGTCGCGCTCGGGGCGCTGCCGCCTCAATCCCTTATTCAACCCTCGCCCGAAGAGGCCGCCGGGAAAGCGCTGAACGCACGGACCCTCGTCGTTTTCATGGGCAAGGATTTTTCCTGCGGGGCCGCGACGCTTCGACTCATAGGCGATACGGGCGAAACACTGATCAAAAAGGCGGCCGCCGCCGTCAAGTTCAAGGGGAAGGCCTTGACCGTGCTCGATCTTGTCGCGCCCGCCGGGCTTGCCACCGAGCGGCTTGTCGTGGTTGGCACCGGCGGCGGTGATGGCGGCGAGACTGAAGAAGGCGAACCCGGCAAGGACGCGGCGCCCTTGCCGGACGGCTACGCGAGCCTCGGCGGCTTCGTGATGGGCAAACTTGGCCAGGCGGCAAGCGCGGCGATCGCCTTCGATCCGCCAAGGCCGCCCAAGGATCCGATTCGCGCGGCCGTCGAATTCGCGGCCGGGATGCGGCTGCGCGATTACCGCTTCGATCACTACAAGACCAAGAAGAAGGAGGACGCGGAGACCAAAGGCAGCGCCCATATCGTTATCGCCGTCGAAAAGCTGGCCGCCGTCCGCCTTGAAGCCAAAGCCGGGGAGGCGGTGACGGCCGGGGTGTTGACCGCCCGCTCGCTTGTCAACGAGCCCGCCAACATCCTCTACCCGGAAGAGTTCGCCAATCGCGCGATGGCGCTTAAGAAGCATGGCGTCGAGGTTACGGTCCTCGATCCATCCGCCATGCGGGCGCTCGGCATGGGCGCGATTCTCGGGGTCGGACAGGGATCGGCTCGCGAAAGCCGCATCGTCATCATGCGCTGGCGCGGCGGGAAAAGCGCCAAGGACAGCGCCAAGCACAGCGATAAGACAAAATCGAAGCCGATCGCGTTCGCCGGAAAGGGCGTCTGCTTCGATACCGGCGGCATTTCGATCAAACCCGCCGCCGGGATGGAGGATATGAAGGGCGACATGGCCGGAGCCGCCTGTGTCGTCGGCCTCATGCAGGCCCTCGCCGAACGCAAGGCCAATGTGGACGTGGTCGGCGCCATCGGCCTTACCGAAAACATGCCGGGTCCAGACGCGCAACGTCCAGGGGACATTGTGAAATCCATGTCCGGTCAGACGATCGAAGTCATCAACACGGACGCCGAAGGCCGTCTCGTTCTCGCCGATCTGCTTTGGTATGTCCAAGACAAATTCAAACCGGAATTCATCGTCGATCTCGCGACCCTGACCGGCGCGATCCTAGTCGCGCTCGGCCATGAATACGCGGGCCTGTTCACCAATAATGACGAATTGGGCGAGAGGCTCATCGCCGCCGGCAAGGCCACCGGCGAAAAACTCTGGCGGCTGCCGCTTGGCGCGGCCTACGATAAAATGATCAACTCGAAATTCGCCGACATGAAAAATACCGGCGGGCGGCATGCCGGGTCGATCACCGCCGCGCAGTTCCTCCAGCGCTTCGTCAACGGCACACCCTGGGCGCATCTCGATATCGCCGGCACCGGGATGGGTTCGCCTTCAAGCGAGATCAATCAAAGCTGGGGCTCGGGATTTGGCGTCCGGCTGCTCGACCGGCTCGTCGCCGATTATTACGAGAAGTGACGAGGGGTGTTTTCTAGGCCGCGCGCATGAATGAAAGACTGCATTTAAAGAGGAGAGTCGCATGCAAAGGCTCATCGCCGGGCTCGTTTGGACAGCCCTTCTGGCATCGCCCGGTCTAGCGAAAGCAAAGCTGGACGCGGCGCCGGTATTCGACGTCGCGCCCTCCTGCCAGGAAGCGCGGGCCTTTGCCGGCGACGATAAAAATCTTGCCTATAAAGGCTGCATGAAGGACGAGAGCGACGCGCGCGCCGAGCTCGCCCGAAAGTGGTCGCATTTCAAGGCGGCAGACCGCGGGGATTGCGTCGCGCAAGGCGCCGCACCGATGCCGAGCTATGTGGAAATTTTGACGTGCCTCGAAATGAGCGACGAGGCCAGCGCGCTTTATAATCCCGATGGCACCGCCCGCGCCAAGCCCGAGAGCGCCAGCCAGGGTCTGTCTGGCCCGCAACCGGCCTTGCCTTCCGGCAACCCGCCGGCCCCTGTTGCGTCTCCCGGGCCGGATGGCGTTCCGAAATCGGAGGTAAATCCGCCCGCGCCCAAATTGGCGGAATAGGGGATTACACAAATATTAAATTAAAGAGTATTTTATAGTTGCGCCGCCGCCTCTTGGCGTGGTGCGGCAACTGAAACGGCATGAGGCGCTAAACAAAAATAAAACGGGGCGAAGATAAAAAAGGGGCGAAGATAATTGAATATCTCCGCCCCATCGAGTCCTGTCCATGACTTGTTCTCTAGCCTTGCCTTCTCGATGAAGACTTCACCACGTTGTGGCGATGGGGCAACAGAATAAGCGTCCTCCCAAGACTTGGACTACTGCGCCGAACTTATTTACGGCTTCGGCCTTAAACGGCTTACGGCTGGAACTTAGCTCACGTCAGCGGCATTGTCACGCGCAATTAGGCAGAATGTCTCCCAAGAGGCATAAATGTGAAAATATTTTCGGCGGCGCCGGATTTTTGAGCCAATGGAATTATTTTTGCGACGCGAAGCACGGCAACCTATAAACGATTCCTATGCTGCGGGAAAAGCCATGACAAAAATACCGTTGGAGACGCTGCCTTCCTCCTCGCCAGGAAATGACCCGGCCATGAACCTCAGAGGCCATGGCCTTGGCGGGCGCATTCGCAATTGGTTCCTGACCGGGGTTATTGTCGCCGGTCCGCTCGCGGTGACCGTGTACATCGTCTGGTGGGTCGTCGATACCATCGACAATTGGGTCAAGCGCATCGTCCCGGTCAGATTTTGGCCGGATAGTTTCTTGCCGTTCTCCTTGCCTGGCTTCGGCGTCATTTTCGCTTTTCTCGCGCTGACGCTTTTGGGATTTCTTGCCGCCAATCTCGCGGGCCGCAGCCTCATCAGGCTCGGCGAGGCGTCGCTCGCGCGCATGCCGATCGTGCGCTCGATTTATAAAAGCGCGAAGCAGATCTTCGAAACCGTGTTTTCCCAATCCGGCACAACCTTTCGCAAGGTTGGGTTGATCGAGTTCCCGGGAACGGGGACATGGTCCCTTGTTTTCATCTGCGCGCCACCCGCCGCGTCCATCGCCGCGAAACTGCCGGGCGAGGAACATATTTCGGTTTTTTTGCCCTGCACGCCCAATCCGACGACAGGGTTTTATTTCTTTTTGCCGGCGCGTGATGTGATCGAACTTCCCATAAGCCCCGACGACGCGGCCAAGCTCATCGTCTCATGCGGCGTCATCCAGCCGGACGCCGGTGCGATCATCGCGGAGCGCGGCAGAAAACGCGAGCGCCTTCCGGCGTAGCCGCGCGGGCGAAATGAGGAAACGAGCGTTGGTGCGGTCTTAACCTGAATAGATTTCGATTGCGGCCATGATCGCTTATGAGCACGCAAGGTCTCCATCGCTTTAAGTTTTGCCGCATGATCTTATCCAAAAAGTCGAGCAACTTTTTCGGGACATGCTCTAGCGTTTGACCTCCTGCCTTGGGGTGGCTTACAGGAAAGGGCGCCGCGGATTTGCCGCGCCTCTGTTCGATCGCGCGGATGCTCCATGGCCGTATATACCGAAGTCAGCGAAGCGGAGCTTGCCAGCTTTCTTGCCGATTATGATCTTGGCCACGTTCTGGCCCTGAAAGGAATTGCCGAGGGGGTCGAGAATTCCAATTATGTCTTGCACGTCGATGCCGGCTATTTCATCCTGACGCTCTATGAAAAGAGAGTCGACGAGAAAGACCTGCCGTTTTTTCTTGGGCTCATGGAGCATCTTGCCGGTCACGGGCTAAATTGTCCGCAGCCGGTGCGCAATCGGCATGGCGGCGCGCTCGGCAGGATCGCGGGCCGCCCGGCGGCGATCGTGACGTTTCTCGAAGGCATGTGGCATGGCCGCCCTAGCGTCCGCCGTTGTGCCGCCGCCGGCGAGGCGCTCGGCAAGCTGCACCGCTCCGGCGCCGGCTTCGCCCTCGATCGCCCTAATGCGTTGGGGCCAGAAGCCTGGCCTGTCCTCTTCGAGCAGGCCCGCGCGCGCGCCGGTGAAGTGCGGCCGGGCCTCGCCGCCGAAATCGCGGAAGAATTGTCTTTTCTTGAAGGAAGCTGGCCGCGCCATTTGCCGCGCGGTGTCATCCACGCGGATCTTTTTCCCGACAATGTGTTGTTCATTGGCGATGAATTGTCCGGGCTCATCGATTTCTACTTCGCCTGCACGGATGATCTCGCCTACGATGCCGCGATCTGTCTCAACGCCTGGTGTTTCGAGCCGGATGGCTCCTTCAACATCGGCAAGGGATTGGCATTTTTTAGCGCCTATGAGAGCGTGCGCAAGCTAGACCCCAGCGAAATCGAAGCGCTTCCGGTTCTGGCGCGGGGAGCCGCGCTTCGTTTCGCCCTGACCCGCCTCGTCGATTGGTTGAATGTTCCGGCGGATGCCCTGGTGCATCCCAAGGACCCGCTCGAATATTTCGGCAAATTGTGCTTTCACCGGAAAATCGCCAGCCCTCGCGAGCTCGGTTTGCTGCGATGACCGGCGTTGTTTCGATCTGGACCGACGGAGCCTGTTCCGGCAATCCGGGTCCAGGAGGCTGGGGCGCCATCCTTTCCCGCGCGGGCCATGAGAAAGAATTTTTTGGCGGCGAACCCCAGACCACCAATAACCGCATGGAATTGGCCGCCGCGATCGCGGCGCTGGAGTCGCTGAAGCGGCCATGCACGGTTCATCTTCATACGGATTCAAATTATCTCAAGGGCGGGATCACCGCATGGATCGTTGTTTGGAAACGCAACGGCTGGCGCACCGCCGATAAAAAGCCCGTCAAGAATATCGAGCTATGGCAAAGGCTCGAGGCGGCGGCGGCGCCGCATAGCATCGATTGGCGCTGGGTGAAAGGCCATGCCGAGGATGTCATGAACGAACGCGCCGACGCGCTCGCCCGCAAAGGCATGGCGGCGTTCAAATAGGGTCCTCCAAATCAACCCGCTCATCGCGATGGGCGTGCTCGCCTCCCCCGCGGCGACGGATATGCAGCCTATGTGTTCTTCAATGCCGCCGTGACCGGCAGACGCCGGGTGTGGGCCGCTAATTGGAGCGGCATCTGGTATCTGTTGTCAGCTTTTTTACCCCGCCGTGCGTGCGAGATAAGATTCACAGTTGCTTCAAGAGGGCTTCCGCGCTCGAAGTTTCGACTTTGCCAGTGGCCGTCTCGATGTTGAATTTTCGCACGACGCCATTGTCGACAAACATCGCATAGCGCTGCGACCTTAGCCCAAGCCCGCGCGTGGTGAGATCGAGTGTAAGCCCAAGCGCGCGCGCGAAATCGCCATTGCCGTCGGCGAGAAAGACGATCTTGTCTTCTGCTCCAGCGCTCTTCGCCCATGCGTCCATGACGAAAACGTCGTTGACGCTGGTCACGGCGATGGCGTCGATTCCGCGCGCCCTGAATTCATCGGTGTGGGCGAGAAAACCGGGCAAATGCTGTTTGTCGCACAAAGGGGTGAAAGCCCCGGGCACCCCGAAAAGAACCACTTTGCGGCCCTGAAAAATCTGATCCGTGGTCCGTGCTTCCGGTCCGTCTTGGGTCATGACCGTGAAATTTGCCTTGGGGAGGGGGTCTCCGTTCTTAACTGTCATCGTTGCTCCTTCCGCGAAAATGCCACCACGATTATCGATTCGTTTTCTCGCACGGTCATGCCAAAAAAGGCCCCGGCTTGAACCTTCCTTACTGAGTGGCCGCGGCATCGAGGTCAACCGGAAACTCGTAGCTTTGCCGCTCACTCTTCAACGTCAGGGTCACGGGGAGGGGCGCTCCGCTGTTCGATTGGCCGTCCCCGTGCGGCTTTTCGACCGCGACGATCAAGAACTCGCCGGGGCGGCTGGACTTTCGCGTCTCGAAATACCAGCCCGGCGGGGCTTCCGCGAAAACATCTTGGACATCGCCATTCGAGGACAAACGCCAAGCCGGCGCAGCCGCCGTTTTGTCCCGATCGATCGCCACTTTGGCGTCGCGTTGTTGCGGCGTCAGGCGCAGCGGCACTTCGGCTTCGGCGGCGGCGATGGCGGTTGCCCCCTCGCCGGTGGCATCCGCCTCCAGGGCTGGATCGAGGGTAAGCCTAGCCTCGGCTTTGGCCGGGAGGCATATCCGGGCGCAAACCGCATAGGACAGGGTTACCGCCAAAAGCACGGGGCGGGCGGCGTCCTTGGGCGTGACATGAAGGGGAAACGTCACGCTGCCGCGGTAGCCGAAAGCCTCGGTTCCCTCTTCGTCGAAGCGCATTGGCGCCGGATAGGAAACCGCGATGCCGGCGGCATTCACTGAACCTTCGAAGGAAAATACCGGCGGAACACCAGCGCCGCCCGGCATGCGCCAATAGGTCAGAGCGCCCGGATCGAGGCGGATTTCGATCCCGGCGCGATAGAAGCCTTGGGGCGGGCCGCCGCCAGCGGCAATCAGACGCAACGAGGATTTCTGTCCCGCCACCCACGTGCTCGCGTAAGGATCGCAGGATACACTGGCGGGAAATAGAAGCGGCGCAAGGCTCACGCATGTAAAAACGGCGACCGCTCTCCAAGCGCGATTTGAAGGCTGGAAAGAGATTTGCAAGGGAAGCCAACGATAAGAGGATATTGGCCAATCATTGGCGGGCGTGGCCTTCGATTTATGCCGCATTCGGAAGTGCGGCGAGCGGGATTGTTTCAACTTCGTTTGACCGTATGAGGCAAGTGACATGGGATCGACTAAGGCTCCAACGGCCTCCCGGCAAGGCGGGGGAGGGTTTCTGGACGGACAATTGCTGATCGCGATGCCTGGGATGCTGGACGATCGCTTTGCCCGCTCGGTTATTTATGTCTGCGCCCATTCCGAGGAGGGCGCGATGGGGATCGTCGTCAATCGCCGGGCCGAGAGGGTCGATTTTCCTCAACTTCTCGTGCAACTTAAAGTGATCGGCGTGGAAGAGGCGATTCGGTTGCCGGCGGAGGCGAGCTCCCTGCTGGTGCTGAACGGTGGCCCCGTCGACACGAGCCGCGGTTTTGTGCTTCATTCCAACGATTTTTCGATCGACAATTCCACTTTGCCGATCGGAGGCGGCGTGTCCTTGACCGCGACAATCGATATTTTGCGGGCGATCGCGGAGGGTTCGGGGCCGGGCCAGGCGCTTCTGGCCTTGGGCTATGCGGGCTGGTCGGCGGGCCAGCTGGAGGCCGAGATGCAGCACAATGGCTGGCTCAATTGTCCAGCCGATCCCTCGCTCATCTTCGATTCCGCCTTGAGTTCGAAATATGAACGGGCGCTGCGGAAGGCGGGCATCGATCTTGGGCACTTATCCTCGGACGCCGGGCACGCCTGAGCCGGCATCCGGGATTAACCCGCCCAGTCTAAAGCAAACCCTGCAGCGTCACCACACGGCCGGTTTCACCGGCCGTTTTCATTTGGGCTTCCGTTTAAAACCGGTGGCGATCAACAAGCGGCGGCGTGGCACGATGCTCGGCAAGACAGGCATAATATCGCCACAAAGCGCTATTGCGCGGGCCACTGAACAGGTGCATTCTTATGTAGCAATTTGCCGCTATACCCGAGCTCAGGTCAAATCCTTGGAATCGGAAGGACGAATCGCGGACAGTTGAAAACAAACAAGAGAAACCTCAGGGAGGCAAGAATGACTACTGTTGCACACATTCTCGCGGCCAAGGGAAGGGACGTCGTCACCACTCAGCCGCACCGGACCTTGGCCGAGGCCGCCGCGCTTTTGACGGCGCGGAATATTGGCGCCGCCGTCGTCACCGACGCGCAAGGCCGCGTCCTTGGAATGTTATCGGAACGCGACATCCTTCATGCGGTTGGCAAGGGCGGCGCGGCCGCGGTCGACGATGCCGTCTCAAAACATATGACGGCGCCGGTCGTGACAACGCGGGAGGATGAATACGTTCATATCGCCATGGAGAAAATGACCGTCCGGCGCTGCCGCCATCTTCCTGTCGTCGTGGACGAAAAGCTGGTTGGCCTGGTATCGATCGGCGACTTGGTCAAATACCGGCTTGCCGAGTGCGAATATGAACAGAAGGCGATGCGCGAATATATCGCGACCGCATAAGCCCGCCGGGTGAAACTCAGCGTGCCGTGACCGCGCTTTCCGTGGGAATCGCCGCGATGTCGAGGGTGATCTCCGGGAGGGCGCGGCGGGTGGCCTCTCGGCCGATCGCGATAAGTTCGTCGGCGCGGTGAAAGTCGAAAAGGCCAACCTTGCCGAGCCGCGCGTTGATGAGAACATCGGGCGGGTCGCCGGCGAGGCGCGAGCGCGAAATCCGCCCCTGCGCGATATTGAAAGCGTCCATCATGGCGTTCGCTATTCCCGGCGCGCCGTCTTCCCGTTTGCCGAACAGCCGGCGCAGATTGCCGCCCATTCCACCGAGGATACGCGCGCCCAAGGTCCGTTCCGGCGCCCCGAAACTGTATTTTTCGAGCGTTGGCTCTATCGACAAGGGATCGTGGATGACGGTTCCGCGAAACGTCGTGTCGCTGACGAGATTGACGGCGATGACAATCTCCGCGCCAAGCGCGCGGCAAAGGGTAACCGGAATGGGATTGACGAGAGCGCCATCGAACAGCCAGCGGCCATTGATCTTGACAGGTTCAAAAATGCCGGGAAGGGCGTAGGATGCCCGGATGGCGTCCGAGACATTGCCTTTTGTCAGCCAGATTTCATGCCCGGTGCCGAATTCGGTGGCGACGGTCGCGAACCTTTCATCGAGGTCCTCGAAGCGGCGGCCGGAGAATTCTTTTTCGAGCTCACGCCGGAGTCTTTCACCGCCGAGAAAGCTCACTCCCGAAAAAGACACATCCATCATGCCCAAGACACGTTTCTTGGTCAGATTGCGGGCGAAATGCTCTATCTCCTTGAGCTTTCCGGCGGCATAGGAGCCGCCGACCACGGCGCCGATGGAGGTGCCGGCGACGACATTTGGATAAATGCCTTGTGCGTTGAGTTCGAGCAATACGCCGATATGCGACCAGCCGCGCGCGGCCCCGGCGCCAAGCGCGACACCGATTTTCGGCCTGCGCGGGGCTGTAAGCGCGGCATAATCGATGCGCTGGCTATCGCCCTCGCCGTTAAGAGTCTTGCGGTAAAACGGCGGCATCTTATTCAAATGTCCAGTCCTCGCGTGAGCGCCTTGGCTTGAACGATCGTGATTTGGCGGTGCCGCCAACGGATCCTTGGCCTTGACCATGAACTTGCGACCTTATCCAGATTGTTCTTCTTCTAGGTTGATATTTCTTGAACCAAGTGAGTATTAATCACGACAACGTCAAAATTATAAAATCACGAGGCCGCTCCCGGGATTTTGATTTCACAAAAGTTTTATCGCGAAACCGGCCTTTTCGGCGGCGGACGATTTTAACACAAAATTTTCCGCCACGTCCGGCTTGCGCCTGTCCGGGGGCGCCCTGCCGTTGACCCGATTCAACATCCACCCGATGCCAACACCTGCTCGTTCCCTTCCTCGATATGAGATCGGAATTGCCCTAGTCGAAAACAAGCTTGGCCGGAAAGCCGCCAGGGACGACCTTACGATAAAAGCAGGAGCGGCGTCCGGTGTGGCAAGCGCCGCCGTCGCCGCCGGGCTCGACCGTCACAAGCAGCGCGTCCTGGTCGCAATCGGTTCTGATTTCGGTGACTTTTTGAACCTGGCCGGATGTATCGCCCTTGCGCCAGAGTGTCTTTCGCGATCGCGACCAATAATGCGCGACGCCGGTTTCGATCGTCAGCCGCAAGGCCTCCGCGTTCATGTAGGCGAGCATGAGGATTTGCCCATCGCGCGCATCCTTGGTCACGCAGACGATCAACCCATCGGCGTCGAAGCGCGGCGTGAACGCCGCGCCTTCTTCCAATTCGTTTTTAGGAGCCGGGCTGGCGCCGGGAGGTGGCGAAGCAATCATGCGGGAACTTCCGGACTTATGGCGCATGCGGGCCGTTAGATTTGGGCCGCCACCGGCAACTATTACCTCA
>ODAK010003091.1_pt1 | contig 17352 bp, 16 predicted proteins | sample 1539591 | NCBI WGS metagenome assembly ODAK01 (sample SAMEA3539303, study PRJEB22396) | soil metagenome | biome: tundra; feature: field; material: soil | place: USA | collected 2010-05 | depth 0.15 m
TAGTACGTCTCGAGATGCAGCCGCCCTTCCCGCTTGAGCGCCCCCGCGATCCCACTCCAGTCGAGCTCGGCTCCCACCGCCACATCCCGCAAGGCCAGTAGCACCCCCTCCTCCATCGCCTTCAGCCCGCACACATAGAAGTGCGAGTTCGAATCCGCGAGCAGCGGCACGAGATCGACCGCGCGCTCGTGAATCAGGTCCTGCACATACCGCTTCGGCTGCCCCGGCGTGCGCGAGAACGCGAGATTGATATCGATGAAGTCCTTCGGTAGGCTTTGCAGCGGCCCGAAGTACGGCAGCTCTTCGCGCGTTCGCGCGCCGAAGAAGAGCATGAGCTTGCCGCCTTCGAACTTGCCGGTCTTGCGCAGGCGCCGGCGCCATTCGGTCATGGCGCGCATCGGCGCGCTGCCGGTGCCGGTGCAGATCATGACGATGTGCGATTTCGGGTGGTTCGGCATCAGGAAACTCTGGCCGAACGGGCCGATCACCTGGCACCTGTCGCCCACCTTCAGGTCGCACAGGTAGTTCGACGCCACGCCCACGGTTGGCCGGCCCTGGTGATCTTCGGTGACCCGCTTCACGGTGAGCGAGACGTTGTTGTAGCCCGGTCGCTCGCCGTTCCTCGGGCTCGCCACCGAGTACTGGCGCGCCACGTGCGGCCGGCCGTGCGCGTCGACGCCCGGCGGCACGATGCCGATCGATTGCCCTTCGAGCACCGGGAACGGCATGGCGCCGAAGTCGAGCACGATGTGGTGCGTCTGGTTGTGGAAGCCCGCCTCGGTGCAGTTGACGTTGCCGACGACGGTGGCCGTGGTCGGGTTCTTCGGCCCGAACAGGTTGGTGTAGGCGTGCGCGGCCGACCAGGGCGGCACGGTCGAGCCGTGCGCGGCGCTGTTGAAGGGCGCTTCGCCGGCGGCCGACTCGGGCCGCACGGCGAGCACCGGCTCGGCGACGAGCGCCGCCACGGCTTCCTCGGACACGCCCTCGGCGGCGAGCTGTTCGGGCGTCAGCTCCGGCGGTAGTTCGTCCCACGTCAGCTGCTCTTCGATCGCGTAGGCGCGCACCTTCGGCACCGTCCGCCAGTTGTCGATCGAGCCGGTCGGGCACGGCGCGATGCAGGCCATGCAGAGGTTGCAGACGTCGGCCCGCACGACGTAGTTGCGATCGTCGTGGGTGATCGCGCCGACCGGGCAGGTCGCCTCGCACGTATTGCAGCGGATGCAGATCTCGGGGTCGATCAGGTGCTGCCTGATGACGGCCGGCGCCGTCTCGTTGTCCATCAGCGGATCATCACCCGAAACGCACGTACTCGAAGTCGACGGGTTGCTTGTTGATGCCCATGGCGGGCGGTGCGATCCAGTTTGCGAAGCGGCCGGGCTCGACGACGCGGCCCATCAGCGAAGCGACGAAGGCGCGGTCCTCGTCGCTCGGCAGCCAGCGGCCCTCGTTCGCCTTCCACTCCTCCTCGCTGACGACGCGGCCCTCCGGCGACATGCGGATGCCGGCGAGCGCGCCGATCTTGCGGTTGAAGGCCTTGTGCGGCACGACGAGGCGGGTCGCTATGGCGGCCTTCTCGAGCACCCTGTTCCAGCGGCCGACGCCGGCCACCGAATCCTTGATGAAGTCGTCGCGTAGCACTTCGTTCAGGGCGTTGAGCATCGGCACGTCCTTCTCGACGAGCTGACCGTCCTTCACCTCGAGCACCTTGTAGGTCTGGCCCTTGAGCACGTGGTCGTCGCTGCGCTTGCCTTCCTCGTAGCGGCCCTTCAGGCCCGAGCTGTAGAACGTGGCGGCATTGCTCGACTGGTCGGCGCCGAAGAGGTCGATCGTCACCGAGTAGTGGAAGTTGAGATAGCGCTGGATCGTCCCGAGGTCGATCGCTCCGGCCTCGCGGATCTTCTTCGGGTCGTCGGTCTTCAGCTCGTTCATCACCTGCGCCGTGCGCTGGATGACGCGCGAGACGCCGCTTTCGCCCACGAACATGTGATGCGCCTCCTCGGTCAGCATGAACTTCGTCGTCCGCGCCAGCGGATCGAAGGCGCTCTCGGCGAGCGCCGCGAGCTGGAACTTGCCGTCGCGGTCAGTGAAGTAGGTGAACATGAAGAAGGCCAGCCAGTCGGGCGTCTTCTCGTTGAAGGCGCCGAGGATGCGCGGGTTGTTCACGTCGCCCGAGGTGCGCTCGAGCAAGGCGCCGGCCTCCTCGCGGCCGTCGCGGCCGAAGAAGCGCTGCAGCAGGTAGACCATGGCCCAGAGGTGCCGGCCTTCCTCGACGTTGACCTGGAACAGGTTCCTCAGGTCGTACAGCGAAGGCGCGGTCAGGCCGAGATGGCGCTGCTGCTCGACCGAGGCCGGCTCGGTGTCGCCCTGCGTGACGATGATGCGGCGCAGATTGGCGCGGTGCTCGCCCGGGACGTCCTGCCAGGCCTTCTCGCCCTTGTGGTCGCCGAACTGGATTTGGCGGTTCGCGTCCGCCGGATTCAGGAAGATGCCCCAGCGGTAGTCGCGCATCTTCACGTAGTCGAAGACGGCCCACCCTTGCGGATCGACGCTGGTCGCGGTGCGCAGGTAGACGTCGTAGTTCGTCGAGCCTTCGGGGCCGACGTCGTCCCACCACTGGATGAAGTTCGGCTGCCACTGCTCGAGCGCGCGCTGCAGGGTGCGGTCGTCGGCGAGGTTGACGTTGTTCGGGATCTTCTGGGTGTAGTCGATGGACATGATGGGCTCGCGATCAGACGCGGTTGAAGTCGAAGCCGGCTTTTTCGCCGGAGCCGTAGACCTTGAGCGCGCCCTTGTTGCCGGTCGCGTTCGGGCGGATGAAGATCCAGTTCTGCCAGGCCGTGAGCCGGCCGAAGATGCGCGTCGCCATGTTTTCCTTGCCGCCGAAGCGCAGGTTCGCTTCGAGGCCGGTTAGCGCGTCGGGCGACATCGCGGCGCGCTCTTCGAGGGCGATGCGGATCTCGTCGTCCCAGTCGATGTCGTCGGGCGCGGCGGTGACGAGGCCGAGCCGCATCGCTTCGTCGGCGTCGAGGGCGCGGCCGATGGCTGCGCGCGCCGCATCGAGCGGTGCGGCCTCGGCGTAGAAGCGGCGCGCCAGGCGCGACTGGCCGTCGACGAGCGGCAGCAGGCCGAAATTGAACTCGTCGAGCTGCAGCTTCGGCGCGCGCTCGGGTGCGTCGGGCAGGGCGAGCATGTAGGCGCGGTCGGCAGCGAACGCGAGCTCGGCGAGCAGCCCGGCAAAGCAGGATCCGGGTTCGATGAGGGCGAACAGGGTTCGCGACGACACGTCGAACCGCGCGAAAGTGCGGCGCAGCATGCCGATCGTCTCGCGCACGAACCAGTGGTCGCGGTGCGCCAGCATGGCGGCATCGGCGGCAAGCACGGCGGCGGCATCGCCCTCGCTCTTCAGGACCCAGGTGCCGAGCTCGAGCTCGTTGGTGCGCAGGCCGAGGATCGCGTCGTCGAGCTGGCGCGCCATCGCCAAGGGCCACCACGAAGCGCCGGCGGCTTCGATCGCGGCGAGCTCGGCGGGTTGGGTGCCGGTCGGCGCCTTGACGGTGATCGTCGCCGTGCGCTTGTCGCGATCGAAGACGACCGCGACGTGCTCGTAGCGGAGCCCGCCGGCCGAATCCTCGCGCTCGAGCCGGTTCAGAAGCACGCCTTTCGCGCCGGCCGGCCGCTGGCTCGTCGCAGCGAGCCTGGCGGCGTGCTCGTGCACGACTGCGGCGAACTGCGCCGGCTTGGCCACGGCATCGACGAGCCGCCACTCGACGGCGCGCTGGCCGCGCACGCCTTCGACGCTGGTGCAGAAGATGTCGGCGAGGTCGTGCCGGACCTTGCGCTTGTCGGTCACGCGGGTGAGGCCGCCCGTTCCTGGCAGGACGCCGAGCAAAGGCACCTCAGGCAGCGAGACCGACGACGAGCGGTCGTCGACGAGAACGATCTCGTCGCAGGCCAGCGCCAGCTCGTAGCCGCCGCCGGCGCAGGCGCCGTTGACCGCGGCGACGAACTTGATGCCCGAATGCGCCGAGCTGTCTTCGATGCCGTTCCTCGTCTCGTTCGTGAACTTGCAGAAGTTCACCTTCCAGGCGTGGCTCGACGTGCCGAGCATGAAGATGTTGGCGCCCGAGCAGAAGACGCGGTCCTTGCCGCTCGTGACGATGACCGAGCGCACCTCGGGATACTCGAAGCGGATGCGGTTGAGCGCATCGGCGAGCTCGACATCGACGCCGAGGTCGTAGCTGTTGAGCTTGAGCTTGTAGCCGGGGCGGATGCCGGCGTCTTCGGCGACATCGAGTGTCAGCCGGGCCAGCGCGCCTTCGACGCCGAGCTTCCAGTGCCGGTAGTGCGAAGGATCGGTGCGGTAGTCGACAGGAGGCGGGCTGGACATGGCGAGTTTCCTTCGAAAGCCTTATGCATCATAGTGCATGTTACGAATGCGGGTCAAGCGACAGATGCATTTTCGTGCATGCCGGCGAGCTCGGCCGCCAGCGCCGCGAGCGCGGCGAAGCTCTGCGCCACCGATCGGCCGCTCGTGTCGAGCACGGCGTCGGCCTTCGAATAGAAGGCGGCGCGGCCGGCGAGGATGCGGCGCAGGTCGTCCATCGCCTCGCGGCTCGCCGCCATCGGCCGCGTATCGCCCTGCGCCGCGACGCGGCCCATGTGCTCCTCGGGCGAGGCCTGCAGCCAGATCGCCGTGCAGTGGCCGAGCAGCTGGTTGAAGGTCGCCGGCTCGGCGACGATGCCACCCGGTGTCGCGATCACCGCGGCCGGATGCGCTTTCACGGTTTCGTCGAGGGCCCGCCGCTCGTAGCGCCGGTAGGCGGCCGTGCCGTAGAGATCGTGGATCTCGCGGATGCTGCAGCCGGCGATCCTTTCGATCTCGCGGCTCAGCTCGAAGAAGGGCACTTCGAGCGCGTCGGCAAGCAGGGCGCCGAGCGTCGACTTGCCGGCGCCGCGCAGTCCGACCAGGGCCAGGCGTCGGCTGCGCGCCGGGTCGGCGTGGCCATTGCCGAACAAGCCGGCGAGCGCCAGGCGGGCGCGCCGCACGTCGGCGTCGCCGCGGCCCTGTAGCAGCTCGCGCAGCATGAGCCAGTCGGGCGAGCTTGTCGTCATGTCGCCGACGAGCTCGGCGAGGGCGCAGTCGAGCGCCGTCGCGACCTGCTGGAGGACGAGGATCGAGGCGTTGCCGATCCCGTACTCGAGGTTGGCGAGATGGCGCTCCGACACGCCCGAAGCCTGCGCGACGCCCTTGCGCGTGAGGCCGCGCCGGGCGCGCAGCAGGCGAACGCGCTCGCCGAGGGCGAGAAGAAACGGCTCCTTCAGCGCCGCTTTCGCCGGGTTCCTGCCGCGTTCCTTCTTCGCTGCGGCGGCCGGCGCCGCGGTCGGCCGGCGCCGAGCAGGCGCCTTCGTCGGAAAGGTTCGGGGGCGACGCAATGCGGAAACCATGATGCATTATATTGCTTGACAGGCGTCGGCACGCCACCTATCGTCAATCGGTGACCGGTGAATTGCCATTCGAACGACGCCAGGAGACAAGATGAACCCGCCCGCCGTCTTCAACTTCGCGGCGCACCTGTTCGTCGCCAATGCGGGCCGCGCCGACAAGCTCGCCTATCTCGACGATCGCGGCCGGCTGAGCTACGGCGAGCTCGAGATGCAGGCGCGACGCCTCGCCGCGGGCTTGCTCGCTCTCGGCGTCCGCCGCGAGGAGCGCGTTTTCCTCCTGATGCACGACTGCAACGAGTGGCCGGTCTCGTTCCTCGGCTGCCTCTACGCGGGCATCGTTCCCGTTGCCGTCAACACGCTGCTGACGGCCGACGACTACGCCTTTATGCTGCGCCACAGCCGCGCCCAGGCAGCGCTCGTCTCGGCCGCGCTGCTGCCGACGCTGACGGCGGCCATGGCCAAGGCGCCGAGCGAAGTGAGGCACGTCGTGGTCGCGCAGGCAGAGGGGGCGCTGCCGTCGCAGACGGTCTCGTTCGACGCGCTCGTTGCCGCGAACGAGCCGCTCGCCGAAGCCGCGCCCACCCACCGCGACGACCCGGCCTTCTGGCTCTATTCGTCGGGCTCGACGGGCAGGCCCAAAGGCGCGGTGCATACCCACGCCAACCTGTGGTGGACGGCCGAGCTCTACGCCAGACCGGTGCTCGGCCTGACCGAGCGCGACGTCTGTTTTTCCGCCGCCAAGCTCTACTTCGCGTACGGCCTCGGCAACGCGCTCACCTTCCCGCTTTCGGTCGGCGCCAGCGTCGTCGTCATGGCTGAGCGGCCGACGCCGGACGCGGTCTTCAAGCGCTGGACCGCGGCCGACGCGGCGACGCGCCCGACGGTCTTCTTCGGCGCTCCGACCGGCTTCGCCGGCATACTCGCTTCGCCGGCGCTGCCGGCGCGCGAAGCGGTGAAGCTGCGCATGTGCTCCTCGGCGGGCGAGGCGCTGCCAAGCGAGATCGGCCAGCGCTTCGAGCGGCAGTTCGGCGTCTCCATCATCGACGGCATCGGCTCGACCGAGATGCTGCATATCTTCATCTCGAACCGGCCGGGCGATGTTCGCTACGGCACCACCGGCAAGCCGGTCGAGGGCTACGAGGTCGAGTTGCGCGGCGAAGACGGCCGGCCCGTCGCCGACGGCGAGGTCGGCGATCTCTACATCAGGGGTCCGAGCGCGGCACTCATGTACTGGAGCGACCGCGAGCGCTCGCGCGAGACCTTCCAGGGCGGCTGGACCAAGAGCGGTGACAAGTATTCGCGCGACGCCGACGGCTACTACACCTATGCCGGGCGCAGCGACGACATGCTCAAGGTGAGCGGCGTCTGGGTCTCGCCCTTCGAGGTCGAGTCGACGCTGATGCAGCACCCGGCGGTGCTCGAGGCGGCGGTGATCGGCGTCGAGGACCGGGACGGACTCGTCAAGACCAAGGCCTTCGTCGTCGTCAAGGCCGGGCAGGCGACTAGCGACGCCGAGCTGAAGGCCTTCGTCAAGGAGCGCCTCGCACCCTACAAGTACCCGCGTTCGTTCGAGTTCGTCGACGAGTTGCCGAAGACGGCGACCGGAAAGATCCAGCGCTTTCGCCTGCGCGATCGCGAGCGGGCGAGCGGGTGAGCGGCGGCGGCGAACAAGGGTCGAGGCGCTTCGCCGAGATCGCCTGGCGCGGAACGCCGCAGCGCATCGAGATCGAATGGGTCGGCGCCGAACGTTCGGCCGTTCCAACGATCGTCTTCCTGCACGAAGGCCTCGGCTCCGTCGCGATGTGGAAGGATTTCCCGCAACGCTTCTGCGCCGCGCACGGCCTGCGAGGCTTCGTCTTCTCGCGCCCGGGCTACGGCCGCTCGACGCCGAAGCCTCGCGACGAGCACTGGCCGCCCGACTTCATGCAACGGCAGGCCGACGAGGTTCTTCCGGCCTTGTTCGCCGAGGTCGGCATCGAGCGGCCCTGGCTCTTCGGCCACAGCGACGGCGCCTCGATCGCGCTGCTGCACGCAGCGCGCCATCCGGCGGCCGGCGTCGTCGCCGTGGCGCCGCACGTCTTCGTCGAGCCGATATCGATCTCGAGCATCGAGACAGCCCGCGTTGTCTACGAGGCAGGCGATCTGCGAACGCGCCTGGCGCGCTATCACGACGACGCCGACTCGGCGTTCCGCGGCTGGAACGACGCCTGGCTGAACCCGGCCTTTCGCGACTGGAACATCGAGCGAGAGATCGAGGCGATCGCCTGCCCCGTGCTCGCTATGCAGGGCGAAGACGACCAATACGGAACGCTCGAGCAGATCCGCACCGTGGCCCGTCGATTGCCGAAAACCCGCTTGCTCGCGATCCCGGAATGCGGACACTCACCGCATCGTGATCAGCCCGCGCTGCTTTCGCGCGAAGCCGGACGCTTCATCCTCGAACACGACCCTTCCTGACCCGGAGACCCCGATGCGAACCACTCGAAACCTTCTCTCTTCCGCCGCCGCACTGCTGGCTGCTCTCGCCGCGTTCGGCGTGCAGGCTCAAGCGTCGAGCGGGCCGATCAAGATCGGCCTCATGCTGCCCTACTCGGGCACCTACGCGGCGCTCGGCGCGGCGATCGAGAACGGCTTCAGGCTCTATGTGCAGGAGCAGGGTGGCAAGCTCGGCGGCCGCGAGATCGAGTACTTCAAGGTCGACGACGAGTCGGATCCTTCGAAGGCGACCGACAACGTCAACAAGCTCATCAAGCGCGACAACGTCGACGTGCTGGTCGGCACCGTGCACTCGGGCGTCGCCCTGGCGATGGCGAAGGCGGCGAAGGACAACAACACCCTGCTCGTCATTCCGAACGCCGGCGCCGATGCGATCACCGGCCCAATGTGCGCCGCCAATATCGTGCGCAGCTCGTTCACGAACTGGCAGCCGGGCTACGCGATGGGCATCGTCGCCGGACACAAGGGCGTGAAGCGGGCGATGACGATCACCTGGAACTACGCGGCCGGCACCGAATCGACCAAAGGCTTCACCGAAGGCCTGGAGAAGAGCGGCGGCAAAGTCACGAAGGACTTGACGCTTGCGTTCCCCAACGTCGAGTTCCAGGCCCTGCTCACCGAGATCGCGGCGCAAAAGCCCGACGCGGTCTATGCCTTCTTCGCGGGGGGCGGCGCCGTGAAGTTCGTCAAGGACTACGCGGCGGCCGGGCTCAACAAGACGATTCCGCTCTACGGCCCGGGCTTTCTCACCGACGGCACGCTCGAAGCGCAAGGTGCCGCGGCGCAGAACATGCTCACGACGCTGCACTACGCCGACAACCTCGACACGCCGCGCAACAACGCCTTCCGCAAGGCCTACGCGATCGCCTACAAGTCGAACGCCGACGTCTACGCCGTGCAGGGCTACGACGCGGCGCAGATTCTCGGCAACGGCCTGAAGGCCGTGAACGGCGATCTCTCCAGGCGAGATCAGCTCACGGCGGCGATGCGAAAGACCGTCGTCGACAGCCCGCGCGGCAAGTTCACCCTGTCGGCCGCCGGCAACCCGGTGCAGGACATCTACCTGCGCGAAGTCAAGGGCAACTACAACGAGTTCCGCTCCGTCGCGGTGAAGGCGCTCGCCGACCCGGCACGCGGGTGCAAGCTCTGAGCGCACGCCGCTGAAGGTGGCGATGGATCTCGCCACCTTTCTCGTCCAGTGCCTGAACGCCGTCCAGTACGGCCTGCTGCTCTTTCTCGTCGCCAGCGGCCTGACGCTGATCTTCGGGATCATGGGCGTGATCAATCTCGCCCACGGCAGCTTCTACATGCTGGGCGCGTACCTCGCGTTCGCGCTGGCGCCGTGGTTCGGCGACTGGTTCATGACGCGCCTTCTGGTCGGCGTGCTGCTCGCCGCGATCTTCGGCTACCTGCTCGAGTGGGCCTTCTTCAGCTTCCTCTACGAGCGCGACCATCTGCAGCAGGTCCTGATGACTTACGCGCTCATCCTCGTCTTCGAAGAAGCGAGGAGCCTTCTCGTCGGCAACGACGTGCACGGCGTGTCGGCGCCCGACTGGCTCTCGGGAAGCTTTCGCCTCGGCGAGCTGATGTCGTACCCGTGGTATCGCGTCTTCGCGTCGGTCGCCTGCGTCGTCGTCGCGCTGGCCCTATACGCGCTCGTCAACCGGACGCGCCTGGGCATGATGATCCGCGCCGGCGCCAGCAACCGCGACATGGTGCGCGGCCTCGGCATCGACATCCGCCTGCTCTATCGCATCGTCTTCGCCGGCGGCGTCGCGCTGGCGGCGCTCGCCGGCATGATCGCGGCGCCGCTCTCCTCGGTCTATCCGGGCATGGGATCGAGCGTGCTCATCGTCTGCTTCGTCGTCGTCGTCATCGGCGGCATCGGCTCGATCACCGGCGCGCTCGTCGCCTCGCTGCTCGTCGGCCTCGTCGATACCTTCGGCAAGGTCTTCTTCGCCGAGTGGAGCGGCGTCGGCGTCTATCTGTTGATGGCGGTGATCCTCGTCTGGCGGCCCGAAGGGTTGATGAAGCGTGGCGCCTGAAGGCGATGCGCCGGTCGGCGGCAGCGCGGGCGATGTCGGCGCCCTGCCCGACATCGCCCGCCGCGAGCCGGGCGGCTGGCTCGTGCCGGCCGCGGCGGCGCTGGCGATCGCCGCGCTGCCGGCGTTCGTCTCGCCGTACGGGCAGGATCTCGTCGTCCGCATCGCCGTCTACGCGATCTTCGCGCTGAGCCTCGAGCTCATCGTCGGCGCCGCGGGCCTCGTCAGCCTCGGCCATGCGGCCTTCCTCGGCATCGGCGCGTACGTGACCGTACTCGCCTCGGGCGACGCGGGCGCCTCACTCGCGCTCGTCCTGCCGCTGGCGATCGCGTGCGCCGCGGCCTACGCGCTCTTCGTCGGCGCCCTCAGCCTGCGCACGCGCGGCGTCTACTTCATCATGGTGACGCTAGCCTTCGCCCAGATGGCCTACTTCGTCTTCCACGATACCCAGGTCGGCGGCGGCAGCGACGGCATCTTTCTTTCCGTCAAGCCGACGCTGCAGGTCGCCGGCAAGACACTGCTCGATCTCGGCGCACGGCTGCCTTTTTACTATTCGGTGCTCGCCGCGCTGGTTGCGACCTATGCGCTCCTTGCGCTGCTGCTCGCCTCGCGCTTCGGCCACGCGCTCGCCGGCATCCGCGTCAACGAGCAGCGCATGCGCGCGGCGGGGTTCTCGACCACCTTCTACAAGCTCGCCGCGTTCGTCATCGCCGGCGCTCTCGCCGGCCTCGCCGGCGCCCTGCTCGCGATCAAGGACGGGGCCGTCAACCCGGAGTTGCTCGCCTGGCAGGAGTCGGGCGCGGTCCTGCTGATGCTGATCCTCGGCGGCATCGGCAGCCTGCGCGGCGCGGTGATCGGTGCGATCGCCTTCACGCTGCTGAAGGAGCTGTATCAGTCAGAAGCGATCGTCGGCAGGATGGCGTCGCACTGGCAGCTGACGCTCGGCCTGACCATCATCGCCTTCGTCGCGCTGCTGCCCAAAGGCCTGATCGGACTCGGCGCGCGGCTGGGCCTCGGACGCCGTGGCTGAGCTCACCCGCGCCGAGCCGGACGCGCTGCTGCGCGCGACGGGCCTCGTGCGCCGCTTCGGCGGCCTTGCCGCCGTGGCCGCGGTGTCAATCGATCTGCACGTCGGCGAGATCCACGCCGTCATCGGCACCAATGGTGCCGGCAAGTCGACCCTCGTCAACATGCTCTCGGGCGAGCTCGCAGCAAGCGAAGGCAGCGTCCATTTCGCCGGCCACGACGTGACGCGCTGGCCGCAGCCGCGGCGGGCGCGCGCGGGCCTCGGCCGCAGCTACCAGCGCACGACGATCTTTCCCGAGTTCAGCGTCCTCGAGAACTGCCGCCTCTCGGCACAGTCGCGCGCACCGCGGCCGTGGGCGTTCTGGGAGCGCGCGGCGCGCGACGCAGCCAGCCTCTTCGCCGCGGCAGCATCGCTCGATGCAACCGGCCTCACCGGCAGCGAAGCGCGAATCGCGGGCACCTTGAGCCACGGCGCGAAGCGGCAGCTCGAGATCGCGATGTGCCTGGCGACGGCGCCGCGCGCCCTCCTCCTCGACGAGCCGCTCGCCGGCATGGGCGCCGAAGAGACCGGGCGCATGCTCGCGCTCCTGACGGCGCTGAAGGCAACGCACGCCATCCTTCTCGTCGAGCACGACATGGACGCGGTCTTTCGCATCGCCGACCGGATCACGGTGATGGTCAACGGCGAGGTCATCGCCAGCGACGTGCCCGAACGCATCCGCGCCGATCCGGCCGTGCAAACCGCGTATCTCGGCGACGCCCACGCCGCATTGCCGTGACGACGCTGCTCGCGCTCGCCGACCTTCATGCGCACTATGGCGACAGCCACGTGCTGCGCGGCATCTCGCTCGACATCCCGGCCGGCGTCTCGTTCGGCCTGCTCGGCCGCAACGGCATGGGCAAGACGACGCTGATCCGCACGGCGATGGGCTACGTGCGCGCGACGGCGGGCACGGTCGCGTGGAGCGGGCGCACGGTGACCGGCGCGCCGCCGGAGCGAATGGCGCGCCTGGGCATCGGCTACGTGCCCGAAGGGCGCGGCATCTTCGCCAACCTTTCGGTGCGCGAGAACCTCGTCATGGCGGCGCGGGCCGGCCCCGATGGCGCCCGCGACTGGTCGCTCGAGCGCGTGCTCGCGACCTTCCCGCGCCTGGCCGAACGCCTCGGCCACGGCGGCCAGCAGCTTTCGGGCGGCGAGCAGCAGATGCTCGCGATCGGCCGCGCCCTCCTGACGAACCCGCGCCTGCTGATCCTCGACGAAGCGACCGAAGGCCTGGCGCCGCACGTCGTCGCCGAGATCTGGCGCACCGTCGCAGCGATCCGCTCGACCGGCATCGCCACGCTCATCGTCGATCGCAACGTGCGCGCCGTGCTCGCCCACACCGACCGCGCCGCGATCCTCGAAAAAGGCCGCGTCGTTCTCGCCGGCGAATCGGCTGCGCTGACCGCCGACAGCGATGCGCTGACGCGGCATCTCGGGGTTTAACGGCCGCTTAATACGCAGCGGCGATCGACCAGTAGACTGCCACGCTCCGCATCGCGAAGGCAGCCCATGGTTCTCGAATTCGCCGACATCCGCATCCATGCCGGCCGCAACGCCGAGTTCGAGGCCGCGATCCAGCGCGGGCTCGAAACCGTGATTTCGCGTTCCGGAGGCTACCGCGCGCATCGCGTGACCAGGGGCATCGAGTCGCCGGATCGCTACATGCTCATGATCTGGTGGGAGACGCTCGAGGATCACACGGTCGGCTTCCGCGGCAGCCCGCTCTTCGCCGAGTGGCGGGCGATCGTCGGCCCGTTCTTCGCGGCGCCGCCCGCGGTCGAGCACTTCTCGCTCGTGACGCAGTCGGCCGGAGCGCCGCAGTGAGGAGCGGTCCACCCGGCGCGCTGGCCGTCGCCATGATGGCCGGTGCGTTCGTGCTCAGCAGCGCAAACGCCGTCGTGCCCGCGGCCACGACGCCGGCCGCGACGGCGCTCACGGTGCCGCGCATCGACTTTCGCGACCGCAAGCTGGCCAACGGCCTGACCGTCATATCGGTGGAGAGCCACGCCAGCCCGACGGCGAGCGTGCAGGTCTGGTATCACGTCGGCGGCAGCGACGATCCGCCCGGCCGCTCGGGCTTCGCCCACCTCTTCGAACACATGATGTTCAAGGGCACGACCTACCTCAAGGCCGAGCAATTCGACCGAATGACGGAAGACGTCGGCGGCGCGAACAACGCGTCGACCGGCAACGACGTGACGACCTACGAGGAGGTGATCCCGTCGAATCACCTCGAAACGCTGCTCTGGGCCGAGGCCGAGCGGCTGCAGCACCTCAAGGTCGACGAGGCCAACTTCCAGTCCGAGCGCGCCGTCGTCGAAGAGGAATACCGGCAGCGCATCCTGGCCTCGCCGTACGGCCGCTTCTTCAACGCCGTCGCCTCGGCGCCATACCTGAGGCATCCGTACCGCCGGCCGACGATCGGCAGCATCGCCGACCTCGACGCCGCGACGCTGGCCGACGTGACTGCGTTCCACAGCACCTACTACCGCCCCGACAACGCGACGCTCATCGTCGCCGGCGATTTCGATCCGAAGCAGCTCGACGCCTGGGTCGACAAGTACTTCGGCCCGATCGCGAAGCCTTCGACACCCCTGCCGTCACGGACCGCGACCGAGCCGCCGTGGACGAGCGATCGCACCATCACCGTGACGGCGCCGCGCGTGCCCTTGCCGGCGGTCGCCGTCGTCTGGCTCGCACCGCCGGTGACGAGCCGCGACGCGCCGGCGCTCGAGGTCGCCTCGGCCGTGCTCTCGTCGGGCGATTCGTCGCGGCTCAACCAGTCGCTCGTCTATCGCCAGCAGATCGCGACCCAGGCCGGCTTCAGCGCCGACCTGCGTGCCGGACCCGGCTTGCTGATCGCCACCGCGATCGCCGCCGGCGGCAAGCCGATCGCCGAGCTGCGCGCGGCGCTGCTCGCGCAAGTGCAGGGCCTCGTCGACCGTCCGGCGACGCCGGCCGAGCTCGACAAGGTGAAGAACCAGCTCATCACCGAGGCCTTCGCGTCGCGGCAGACGCCGCTCGGGCTCGGCTCGGCGATCGCCGACTCCGCCGTCCTCGAAGGCGACCCGAACCGCGTCAACACCGACCTCGAGGCCTTGCAACGCGTCACGGCCGCCGACATTCAGCGCGTGCTGCGCCGCTACGTGACGAATGCGCACAGCGTGATCCTCGACTACAAGCAGGAAACGGCGCCGCAATGAAGGTCTTCGCATCGATCCTCGCGGCTGCGTTGCTCGGCTCCGCCGGCGCCGCTCTGGCCCAGCCCTACGACACGCCGCCGCCGCCGGCGCCGCCGCGCCCGTTCACCATCGCCGCGCCCGTCGAGCAGGCGCTACCGAACGGACTGCGCGTCATCGTCTCGCGCCGCGAAGGCGTGCCCCTCGTCACCGCCGTGCTCGTCGCTCTTTCGGGCAGCGAGGCCGACCCGCCGCAGCTTTCCGGCCTCGCGTCGATGACCGCGGATCTGCTGACGCAAGGCACGCGCCACTACACCGCGCCCGAGCTCGCGGCCGCCGCCGAAGCACTCGGCGGCTCGCTCGAGAGCGGTGCCGGCTGGGGCCAGTCGCTGGTCACGATCACGGTCACGACGCCCAAGCTCGACGCAGCGCTCGGCCTCGTCGCCGAAGCGGCGCTTGAGCCTACCTTCACCCAGGAAGAGATCGATCGGCTACGCACGCAGACGCTCGACGGCCTGAAGGTCGCCTATGCCAAGCCGAGCACGCTCGCCAGTCTCGCTGCGGCCCGCCTCGCCTACGGCAGCAGCCCTTGGGGACACGCGGCGAGCGGCACGCCCACATCGCTGCCGCGAATCGGCCGTGCCGACCTCGTCGCCCTGCACGACGCGACCTTCCGTCCCGATCGCGCCGTGCTCATCCTCGCCGGCGACATCGGCCCCGAGGCCGCACTCGCCCTCGCGCGGTCGCACTTCGGCAGCTGGGCCGCGCCGGCCGGCGCACCGCTTGCGCCGCCCGCGGTTCCAGCCACGGCGCAAGGCCCGGCGATGGCGGCGATCGACCTGCCCGGCGCCGGGCAGGCCGGCGTGTCGCTCGCACTGCCCCTGCCGGAGCGCCAAGGCAGCGACTGGCCGATCGCCGACGTCATGAATTCGATCCTCGGCAGCGGCTACTCGTCGCGGCTGAACGAGGAGATCCGCATCAAGCGGGGACTCAGCTACGGCGCCGGCAGCCGCATCGATTCACGCGACCGCAGCGCCCTGTTCGTGGCCTCGGTGCAGACCAGGAACGAGTCAGCGGTCGAGGTCGTCAAGCTGCTGCAGGGCGAACTCGATCGCATGATGCACGAGCCGCTCGGCGCCGAAGAGATCGCGGCGCGCAAGGCAGAGCTGATCGGAGGCTTCAGCCGCAGCGTCGAGACGACCGGCGGCCTGGCGTCGGCGATTCGCGGCCTCGTCGTCACCGGCCGCTCGCCGCAGGGGCTAAAGACCAGGATCGAGTCGCTCGACGCGGTGAGCGCGGCCGACGTGCAGCGCTATGCCGCAGCGCATCTCGGCGCAGCCGACCGGCGCATCGCCGTCGCCGGCGTCGCGGACCGGTTCGTGGAAGGCCTGCGGGCAGCTGTGCCGGGGCTCGTCGTGATCCGCGCCGACGAGCTCGACTTCGATCGCGCCACCGGCCTGAAGCGCGAATAAAAGCGCAGTGCGGCGCGCGGCGCGGGCCGCACATCGCCGGCGCCGCACAGGGTCAAGGCAGACCCTTCGGGCGCTGCCAGCCGTTTACTGGGACAATAGTGCCCCCTCGCGAAGGGCACCGTGCCTCCGCAGCGGTGCCGCTGTCACTACCAGGATCGCCATGGCCACCCGTTCTTCCGCTCCCGCATCCAAAGCCACCAAGGTCACGCAGCCGGCATCGGCGGCGCCTTCCGCCGGCGCCGCCAACGCCGCGCTGAAGCTGCGTCAGACGCAGGCCGAATACGTAGCCGCGCGGCCGGCCGGCGAGCCCGGAGTCAAGCCGATGATGTCGAGCTCGAAGATGTACGTGTGCCGGCGTTGCCAGGCGAATTTCAAGACCGGCGACGGCAAGCCCGACTCGCGCCTGCCCGGCCTCGGCAAGTGCAACAAGTGCCTTGCCGCGGCAGCGGCCTCGGCGCTCGCCGCCTGACGAAACAGGCGCTGCGTAAGCGCTGGTAACTTCCCTGCAAGGCTTCGCCGGGCTGCCGATAAGCCGTTCTCGGGAACGAGCTTTTCGCATGCCGACCTTGCTGAGCCGCCTCTGCGCCGCCGTGTTCGCGGTGCCGCTAATGATCTCGAGGCCGATCCTGCGTCTGTTCGAGGCGCGAAAGCGCCGATCCGGCGCCTACCGGGTGCGGCCATCGTCTCGCCCGTCCGCGAGTACCCAGTCTGAGATCGTGCCTCGAATCAAGCAGCCCTCGGCAGCGGAGATTCGGGTCATGCGCGACGAGATGCGCCGCGTCCTCGACGAGGACGAGACGCATCGCCAGGTGTTTCGCCATCTCGCGCGCTTCGAGCGCAAGTTCGCAAAGAGCGGACTGCCCGCGATCGAGCAAGTGCCCGTCGATCAGCTGCGTCGCGCGCTGAAAGACTTCGAAGCGCTGGTGCGCAACTGGTCGTCGGCCAGCCTGGCCGATCTGCGCTCGCGCATGGCCGTCACGCTCGCCGACCGGTCGAGCGCGGCGTCGGTCTGGATCGCCGCCAACAGCGTCTCCTCCACCTACCGGCCACGGCCGGAGTCGATGGCCGCGCGCCTCGCGCGCAGCGCCGGCGCAGCCTTTCGCGCCAGCCAGCACGCCGACGTCGCCGACGTCGGCATGTCGCGTTTTGAAGCAGCGGGCGGCGAGTGGCATTCGACGAGTGCGCCGGCCTGAGCGGCCGCCCGGCAACCGAGTCCTTATCCGGACGCTGTTCATCGGCGCGCCAAATCCCCTGCAGCATCTCGTCCTACAAGACACGCTGGATCGACATCGGCAGAATGCGTCTCTGCATCTGCAGGAGACGCTCGTGCCCTACCCCAACGACCGCCGCAAGAGCCCGCGCGATGGCGACGACGCGCTATCTCCCGAGTACCTGGCGATGCTCGTCGTCTGCGGCGGCGAAGTTCGCGCCAGCGATCGTGCAGCCTTGCCGGAGGTCGTGATCGAACGCCGGATCGCAGGGCGCGCCGATGATGCCGAGTCGCCGAGTCGGCCGTTGCCGAAGATCGGGTGAACGCGCGCCCGACCCTCGCTGAGGAAGATACGAAGAGACGGCCCGCAAGGGCCGTTTTTCATGGTGCGCCCGGCAGGGCGCACTCACTTGGAGGTGCAAGTCCTCTACTCACCCGG
>ODAK010003092.1_pt1 | contig 17351 bp, 17 predicted proteins | sample 1539591 | NCBI WGS metagenome assembly ODAK01 (sample SAMEA3539303, study PRJEB22396) | soil metagenome | biome: tundra; feature: field; material: soil | place: USA | collected 2010-05 | depth 0.15 m
AGAAAGAGGATGCGCGCGGCCGTGTCCGCGTTCTTGCCTTCCAGCTGATCGCTGAGTACGCCGCCGATGGCGAAGGCCGCCAGCGTCGGCACCGACAGGAAGATGTTCCACATCGCAGAGACCTGACCGGACATCACGTGCTGTTGGCCGATGGTCGAGGTCAGCCCGGCCTGGGCGGCGGCGACAAACAGGAAGGCGGTGGTCAGGAGGACAACCGCGATCAGCAACGTCATGTAGGTGACGGGAATGAAGGCGAAAACCACATAGACCGCCGCGCAGATCGACCCGAACAGCACCATGAAGCCGCGGTCGCGCATACCCAGCGGATGCCAGGTGTCGCGGATAAATCCGAAGGCGAAGGACAGATAAAGCGGAATGGCCGAGGCCAGCCGGAAGTCGGCAACCTGGTGTGCGCTCAGATGCAGCTTGTTCTTCAGGAAGAAACTGACCGGCACGTCGATAAGGCCGCCATAGGGCGCGCCGAAGCCGAGCAGCAGGATGAGCACGCTGAGATAAAGGAGAATCCGCGATCGCACCGAGGTCGAAAGCGCAGCGGGACCGATGTCGGCAGGCTCGTCCGCGAGGACGGATGCGTCGGTGGTCATCGCTGGCACGGTCTCCACGCGGGATCGCTCGACTCGCAACTGCCAGTCCGGCGACCCCACATCAAGACCCTCGCCGTGCGGGTGGTCCATGGGTGGCCCGGACAAGCCGGGCCATGACGGATAAAAAATTGATGCTCCCCTCACCTGAACTCAGGCGGCGACCAGTTTGTCCAGATGTCGGGGAGATCCGCGGAGACCTTGTTGGGGAAGACGGCGGGGCGCTTTTCCAGGAAGGCGTTGACGCCTTCGCGAACGTCGGCCTGAGCGCCGCGGGTCTGGATGGCGCGCGAGTCGGCGCGGTGGGCGAGCATGGGATGCTCCGCGCCGGCCAGGCGCCAGATCATCTGGCGGGTGAGCGCGATGGAGACCGGGGCGGTGTTGTCGGCAATCTCGCGGGCCAGCGCCCGGGCGGCCGGCAACAGGTCCTCCGGCTCGTGGACCGAGCGCACCAGGCCGCGCTCATGCGCCTCGGACGCCGGGAAGACCCGGCCGGTATAGCACCATTCCAGCGCCGTCTGGACGCCGACCAGCTTGGACAAAAACCAAGACGAGGCCGCTTCCGGCGCCAGGCCTCGGCGGGCGAAGACGAAGCCAAAGCGCGCCGCCGTCGAGGCCATGCGGATGTCCATGGCCAGCTGCATGGTCACGCCCACGCCGACGGCCGGGCCGTTCACCGCCGCGATAATGGGTTTCAGGCTCTCGTAGATGCGCAGGGTGAGCCGGCCGCCGCCATCGCGCTCGACATTGTTGACGCGGACCGAGTCGCGCGTGGGATCGGGACGTGCGTTGCGGTCGAAGGTCGCACCACCGGCGGAAAGGTCGGCGCCGGCGCAAAAGCCGCGGCCGGCGCCGGTGACGATCACCACCCTGACCGCATCATCGGCGTCGGTGGCGTCGAAGGCCGCGATCATGTCCAGCATCATCTGGTTGGTGAAGGCGTTCAGCTTGTCGGGCCGGTTGAGCGTGATGGTCGCTATGCCATCCTCGACGGCATAGAGGATGGTTTCGAAGGTGGGTTGGGGCATCTGGGATCTCCCTTGGCGGGTCGAATGGGTCGTCCGGTGACGTTCGGGCAGTCAAGCCGGCCCTTTACGGGCGCCCCGGCCGCAAGCCATAAACCGGATTAACAACGATAATCTTCAGGGAAACGCATCATGGCCGAGCCGATTGTGGCCGACTACATCGTGGTGGGAGCGGGATCGGCGGGCTGCGTGCTGGCCAACCGGTTGACCGCGGACGGCAGGACCAGGGTGCTGCTGCTGGAAGCCGGCGGCGACGACCGGCCGACCCGGAACCCCGGCCAGTTCATGTCCAACCTGATGATCCACGTGCCGGTAGGCTATTCCCAGACGCTGAAGGACCCGAAGGTCAACTGGCTCTATCCGACCGAGGCGGACCCGATCACCGGCCGCGCCCACGTCTGGCCGCGGGGCAAGGTGCTGGGCGGCTCGTCCTCGATCAACGGCCTGCTCTATATCCGCGGCCAGCATTCCGACTATGACGGCTGGCGCCAGCTGGGCTGCGACGGCTGGGCCTGGGACGACGTGCGCCCCTATTTCCTGCGCGCGGAGAACCAGGAACGCGCCGACACCGACGAGCACCACGCCACTGGCGGGCCGCTCAACGTCTCGGACGTGACCCAGACCCACGAGGTTTCCGATGATGTCATCGAGGCCTGCGTCGAGGCGGGCATTCCGCGCAATCCAGACGTCAACGGCGCCGAGCAGGAAGGCGTCGGCTATTACCAGTTGACCGTGAAGAACGGCCAGCGCTGCTCGGCCGCGGTCGCCTATCTGCACCCGGTGATGAACCGGCCGAACCTGCGCGTCGAGACCAACGCGCTGACCACGCGGGTCCTGTTCGAGGGCAAGCGGGCGGTGGGCATCGAATACGTCCAGAACGGCGAGACCAAGACGGCCAAGGCCTCGGCCGAGGTGATTCTCAGCGGCGGGGCGATCAACTCGCCGCAACTGCTGCAGCTTTCCGGCGTCGGGCCGGCCGATCTGCTGCGCGAGAAGGGCATAGCGGTGGTCGCCGACCTGCCTGGCGTCGGCGAGAATCTGCAGGACCACTATGTCATCACCAACACCTATCGGCTGAAGCCTGGCACGGTGTCGGTCAACGAGCTGACCAAGGGCACGCGTTTCCTCGGCGAGACGCTGAAATACATCTTCCAGCGCAAGGGCCTGCTCAGTCTCTCGGCCGCCCATATCGCGGTCTTTTGCAAGTCGCGGCCGGAGCTTTCCAGCCCGGACATCCAGTTCCACATCCTGCCGGCGACCATGGACACCCAGAAGCTGATGGAGCAGCAGGTAATGGAGCTGGAAGGCCAGCCCGGCCTGACCATCGCGCCCTGCCAGGTGCGCCCGGAGAGCCGCGGAACCATCAAGATCAGGTCGTCCAACCCGGCGGAATATCCGTCGATCCAGCCCAACTATCTGTCCGACCCGATCGACCAGCAGGTGGCGGTGGCCGCCCTGAAATGGGGCCGCAAGATCGCCGCCCAGCCGGCTCTGGCCAAGTGGATCGAGAACGAACTGCTGCCGGGCCCAGGCTTCGACACCGACGAGGCCCTGCTGGAGTTCGCCCGCATGGCCGGCTCGACCATCTATCACCCGGTCGGCACCTGCCAGATGGGCTCAGGGCCCGCCGCCGTGGTTGATGCTCAGCTGCGCGTGCACGGGGTCGAGGGGCTGCGGGTGGTGGACGCCTCGATCATGCCGCGCCTGGTCTCCGGCAACACCAATGCGCCGACCATCATGATCGCCGAAAAGGCCGCCGACATGATCATGGGCAAGGTCGTGGCGGGCGCGCTGGCCGCCTGAACCCTAGGCGGCGGCCGCGCGGCCGAGCACTTCCGGGAGGGCCTCGTTCATGGCCAGCAGCAGCTTCTCCGGCTTGATCGGCTTTTCGACCACACACTGCATGCCGCTGTTGATGTAGGACTGAGCGTCCTCGGGGTCGGCATTGGCGGTGAGCGCGATGATCGGCACCATCCCGGCGGCGCCGGGCATGGCGCGAATGGCGCGGGTCGCCTCGACGCCGTCCATGTGCGGCATGCGGATATCCATCAGGACCAGGTCGAACCGGCCGGTGCGCGCGGCCTCGACCGCCTCGGCGCCGTCCTCGACACACTCTGAGGTGCACTCGAACATTTCGCACAGCGCCTCGGCCACCATGCGGTTGGTGGCGTTGTCGTCGACGACCAGCACGTGGGCGGGCCGTTTCAGCACGCTGTTGGGGTCGTGGTCTTCGGTGACGTTGGCTTCCGGCGCCAGCAGGTTGAAGACGATGGTGACGCCTGCCCCGGGGTTGGCGTCGGCGCGGATCTCGCCGCCCATCCGCTCGACCAGCCGGCGGCATAGGGTGAGCGCCAGCTTGGCCTGCAGGCCCGACGCATCGGCCTGGGCGGCGGGGTCGGCGAAGGCGTTGGCCACCCGCTCGGCCGAGAGGCCGCCGCCGGTGTCGCAGACGCGGCCGGTCAGGCGCAGGCCTTCGGGCGTGCGCTCGGCCTGCAGACTGGCCTCGACCGCGCCCTGGCGGTTGAGCGACAGCGCGGTATCGACCAGGACATCGAACAGTTGCTGCACGCGGGCGGCGTCGATCATGGCGCTGAGATCGGGCGGGCCGTCATAGCCGATCAGCAGGGTCACCCCGTCCTGGGTCGCCCGCGTCTGCCAGCTTGCCTGCAGGCTGTCCATGAGTTCGCGCAGGCCCGAGGGCTGCATCTCCAGCGCCATCTCGCCGGCCTCGGCGCGGGAGAGCTCCAGCGCGTCGTTGAGCGTGCGCAGGGTGGCCTGGCTGGACTCGATGATGGTGCGCACGAAGGCCTGGGCGTCGGCGGTGAGCGGCTGGCGCTGCAAGAGATCGGCGACCGCGATCACCCCGTTCATCGGGGTGCGCATCTCGTGATTGAGCATCTCGACAAAGCGGCGGTTCATGGCCGCGGCGCTGTGGTCGTCGCCGTGGCGGCGTAAGAGCGCCCGGGTCGAGACCACGCCGCGATAGCGGCCGCGCTCGACCACCACCAGGCCGGCGGCGGGCTCGATGTGGGCGAGCAGCAGTGAACAGGCCTCGTCGACGCTCATCTCGGCGCCGACGGTCAGGGCGGGCGACATGATCTCGGAGGCGCGCAGGCCGGCGTTCTGGGCGCGGATGGCGCCGCGGGCGATGATGCCGACTGGGCGGCCCTGCTTGACCACCGCCAATAGATCGCAGCCTGGCGTGTCGAGAATCCGGTCAAGCACCGTCCCGCATAGGCTGGTCGGATCGATTGGATGGACGTATTCGATCAGGCCTGAAAGACTCGACATGGGCACGACGACGCTGTTGGAAGTTCACCATGGCCAACTTTCGCTTGCAAAGTCGTTAAGACGCACGGGCATCTGAAGACAACCAAGGCTAAGCTTCGCCGTCGGAACTATCGCATAATACGAGGCCGGCGATTTCATCGAACGGTGATATTTGACTGAGGCTGTATAGATCATATTCGACGGCTCCGCTCGAATAGGCCGCTGGCGCCGGCCGCTCTTTGCGCTTTGCTTCGATGGCGCGCGGACGCTAGACCGCTCAGCCCTTGCAAAACCCTTGGATGACACGACTTTCCGCCTTCATGTCCGACAAGACGTCCTCCGCCAATACCGCCCTTGTGCTCCTTTCCGGGGGGCAGGACTCGGCCGTCTGCCTAGCCTGGGCGCTGGATCGTTATCCTCGCGTGGAGACCGTCGGGTTCGACTATGGCCAAAGGCACGCCGCCGAACTCAAGGCCAGGCAGGTTGTCCGCCGCAAGATGGCCGGTCGGGCTCCCGTCTGGGGCGAGCGGCTGGGCCCCGATCACCGGCTGAATATCCGCGCGTTCGGGGCCATCGGCGAGACCGCCATGACCGCCGAGCGCGCCATCGAGATCACCGACCGAGGCCTGCCATCGACCTTCGTGCCGGGGCGCAACCTGGTCTTTCTGGTCTATGCCGCGGCCCTGGCCGACCGGCGGGGCCTGGACATCCTGGTCGGCGGCATGTGCGAGACCGACTATTCCGGCTATCCCGACTGCCGGCGCGACACGCTGGACGCGCTGCAGACGACGTTGAACCTCGGCATGGCCCGGCAATTCGCCATTGAGACGCCGCTGATGCGGCTGACCAAGGCTGAGACCTGGGGCCTGGCCAAGCGGCTCGGCGGCGAGGCCCTGGTCGAGCTGATCGTGAAGGACAGCCACACCTGCTATCTGAATGAGCGTACGCCGCATGACTGGGGCGGCGGCTGCGGCCACTGCCCGGCCTGCGAACTGCGCGCCAAGGGCTGGACCGAATGGGTTGCGGCCGGCCGCCAGGCGCTCGCGCCATGAGCTACGCGGTCAAGGAGATCTACCTGACCCTGCAGGGCGAGGGCGGCCAGGCCGGGCGCGCGGCGGTGTTCTGCCGCTTCGCCGGCTGTAACCTGTGGAGCGGCCGCGAGCAGGATCGCGGCCGGGCGGTGTGCAATTTCTGCGACACCGACTTCGTTGGAACGGATGGGCCGGGCGGCGGGCGTTTCGCGACCGCGGCTGTCCTGGCCGAGGCCATCGCCGCTTGTTGGGGCGGCGAGCCGCGCGATCGCCTGGTCGTCTGCACCGGCGGCGAGCCCCTGCTGCAACTCGACCCACCGCTGATCGAGGCGCTGCACGCCCAGGGGTTTTCCATCGCGGTGGAGACCAATGGCACCATAGCCGCGCCCGCCGGCCTCGACTGGATTTGCGTCAGCCCGAAGGCCGACGCCCCGCTTGTCCAGACCTCCGGCCAGGAACTGAAGCTGGTCTATCCGCAAGCGGGCGTCGCTCCGACGCGGTTCGAGGCGCTGGCCTTCGAGCGGTTCTCGCTGCAGCCCCTGGACGGACCCGACCGGGAGGCCAACACAAAGGCCGTCGTCGCCTATTGTCTTTCCCACCCGCGCTGGCGTCTAAGCCTGCAAACCCACAAGTATCTCGGCCTGCCCTGACCCCATCCGCATGAGCATTTTCGAAATCAGCAAGGCGGCGAGCTTCGACGCCGCCCACTATCTGGACGAGGGCCCGGCCGACAGCCGCTATCGCCGTCTGCATGGCCACTCCTTCCGCGTCGAGGCGACTTTGCGCGGCGAGGCGGACGCCGCGTCCGGCTGGGTCGCTGACCTGGCGGCGCTGGATGCGGCGCTGCGCGAGGTCGCCGGGGAACTGGACCATGGCCTGCTGAACGAACGGCCCGGCCTGGAGACCCCGACGCTCGAAGCGCTCTGCCTCTATTTCACCGAGCGGCTGCGGCCACGATTTCCGAGCCTCGCCCGGCTGACCGTCTCACGGCCATCCCTTGGCGAGACCTGTGCGCTGGACCTGGCCTAGGCCCTATGGCCAACTCCAAGCCGGCGCGAAAGAAGACTGACTCGGAAGACCGCGCCCTTGCAGCCATAGGGGACCGGGTTTGAGTTCTTCCGAGGAGACCTACCAGCGAGCCCGCACCCGGGTTGGCAAGGTCCCGATTTCGACCAAGGCGTTCCAGGCGGTCGGCGCGACGACTGAATCCCTGAAGGGGTTCGCTTTCGGGACGTTCCTGCTCCTCTATTACAATCAGATCCTGGGGGTGAGCGCGTTCAAGGCCTCGGCGGCCATCGCGGTGGGGCTGATCATCGACGCAGCCTTCGACCCGCTGATCGGCTCCTTCTCCGACGGGCTAAAGACCCGGCTTGGGCGTCGGCATCTGCTCATGTACCTCTCGGCCGCGCCGATCGGGCTTGGCCTTTACCTGAGTTTTTCGCCACCGCACGGCCTCTCCGAAAACCTGCTGCTCGCCTGGTTATTCGGGTCGGTGGTGCTGACCAACATCTCGATGAGCCTCTTCGTCATTCCCTGGACGGCGCTCTACGCCGAGTTCTCGGACGACTACGCCGAGCGGACGACCATCGTGACCTGGCGATACGCCGTCGGAACGATCTTGACGGTCGCATTCACGCTGGCCGCCTATAGCTTTATCTTCCCCAAGACCCAGGCCTATCACTTCGGCCAACTCAATCCTCATGCCTATGCGCTCTTCGCACCGGTCGTCGCGCTCGCGACGGTGGCGACCATCCTCGTCACCACCGAGCTGACGCGGCGCGACATCCCCTATCTGCTGCAGCCGGTGAACAAGACCCCGCGGTTCAGCCTGCTCAGGGTCTGGCGCGACATCGCTTCCACCTTCACCAACCGCAACTTCCTGATCCTGTTCGCCGGCGCGCTGCTCTATGCCGGCATCGACGGCACCACCGGCACACTCGGCATCTACATGTCGACCTACTTCTGGGGCCTGTCGACCGAACAACTGAGGTGGTTCACGCTCAGCGCCGCAGGCGCGTTCGCCGGGTTCGCGGCGCTCGGCGTGATCGGACGGCTGTTCGACAAGAAGCTCGTGCTGCTGGTCAGCTTCGCCGCCCTCTGCATCGACGGCATGGGCGTGATCGGCCTTCGTCTGCTGCACCTTTTGCCGCCGAACGGCTCGCCGATCCTGCTCGCCATCCTGGTCGCCAACGACACCTTGCGCAGCTTCCTGGGCGTCCTGCTCGGCATCATGTTCGTCTCCATGCTGGCCGACACCATCGACGTGCAGGAGCTGAACACCGGCCGGCGCCAGGAAGGCATTTTCTCGGCGGCGCTCGCCTTCTCCGGCAAGGCAACCGCCGGCGTCGGCGCCATCATCGCGGGCTTCATGCTGGACTATATGGTGCACTGGCCGGTCCATGCGAACCCTCACACCATCGACCCGCACATCGTGACGCGCCTGGGCCTGGTCGCCGGCGTGATCGTGCCGCTGCTGCTGGTCGTGCCCTTCGCGCTCGGCACCCGTTACTCGATCACCCGCGACGCGCACACGCGCATCCGCGAAGAACTCGATCGGCGCCGCGCCGACGCGCACTTGAAGCCTCTCGACGAGGTCCCGCTGGACCTGGCCACGACGCTGATCCACCCGGCCGGTGAGACACTGGGCTAGACCGAGGGGACGAATGAGCAACCAGTGGGATCCCAAGACCTACCTCGCCTTCGCCGATGAGCGCACGCGTGCCGCGGCCGAACTTCTGGCCCGCATCCCGATCGAGGCTCCAACGCGCGTGATCGACCTGGGCTGCGGGCCTGGCAATTCGACCGACCTGCTCGCAAGCCGTTGGCCGGGCGCGCATCTCGAGGGCATGGACAGCTCGCCTGAGATGATCGACCAGGCGCGCCAGAGCGGCGTGAAGGCCGAGTGGTCGGTCGCCGATATCGACGGTTGGACCGCGGCCACGCCCTATGACGTGATCTATTCCAACGCCGCCCTGCATTGGGTCGGCGACCAGGCGTCGCTGCTGCCGCGTCTGATGCTCTCTGTCCGTCCGGGTGGCGCCCTAGCCTTCCAGGTCCCACTGAACTTCGACATGCCGTCGCACGCCCTGATGCGCGCGGTCGCCAGCGAGGGGCCGTGGGCCGCGAAACTGAGCGGCATCCGCAATATCGTCCTGATGAGCGCCGAACAGTGTTTCGACATTCTGGAACCCTGTGCGACCAACCTGGACATCTGGGAGACCGAATATCTGCAGGTGATGGAGGGCCCTGACGCCGTCTATCGCTGGGTCAGCGGGACGGGCCTGCGCCCCTTCGTGCAGGCGCTGGAGGGTACGGAGCGGGACGCCTTCATCCAGGCCTACAAGGCGCGACTGAACGCGGCCTATCCGATGCGCGAGAGCGGCAAGACGCTCTTTCCCTTTCGCCGGCTGTTCGTCGTCTCGCGCCGCTAGGGCTCGACGTCGGCGATCCTGGCCATGACCCGCGTCCAACCCGCCTCGTCCGCCGCGCCGGCCTCGTCGAAGGCTTGCGACAGCTGGCGCATCTGCGTGCCGGTGAGTTCAGCTTCCAGGCGGCGGCCGTCCGCCGTCAGGCTGAGGCGTTTGACGCGCCGGTCGTCAGCATGGCCCACAACGCCGACCAGCTTCGCCTCCGTCAGCTGCCGCAATGGCGCGCTGAGCGCCTGTTTGCTGACGGCGAGGATTTCCAGCAGGCCCTTTACCGAGACCTCCGGGTTGCGGCCGACGAAATAGAGGATGCGGTGGTGCACCCGGCCGAGGCCGCGCCGCTCAAGGATGCGGTCCGGGCGGTCGGTGAAGGCGCGATAGCCGAAGAACAGCAGTTCGATGGCGCGCCGCAGCTCGTCTTGCCGGGTTTGGTCAACCATGTTGACACGTTATTCCGAGCCTCTTAGCCTGTCGATAGGTCAATAATATTGACCATGTCGGGAGGATGCCGATGCTGTCGCAGCGCATTGCCGATCTCGCGGGCTCTCCCGTGCGCGCCATGCTGGCGACGGCGCAGCGGCCGGAGGTGATCTCCTTCGCCGGCGGCCTGCCGGCGCCGGACAGTTTCGCCGATCTCGACCTGCCAGCGCCGCCGCTGGAGGTGCTGCAATACGGCCCGACAGAGGGCGAACCGGCGTTGCGCGCCAGGATCGCCCAGGACCTGGCCGAACTGGGGCTGGACGCACCGGCGACACGCATCCTGATCCTCTCCGGCTCGCAGCAGGGCATAGACTTGGCCGCCAAGCTCTTTGTCGATCGCGGAACCCGCGTCGCGGTCGAGGCGCCGGCCTATCTGGCGGCGCTGCAGGTCTTCCGCTTCTTCGGCGCCGCGCTGCGGAGCCTGGACCGCGCCGATCCTGGCGCTGCGTGGATCGGCGAAGCCCGGCCGGCTCTCGCCTATGTGACACCCACCTTCCAGAACCCCTCCGGCCATTGCTGGACCACGGACGAACGCAACGCCCTGGCCCGGGCCTGCGACGCCGCCGACGTGGCGCTGTTCGAGGACGATCCCTATCGCGACCTGGCCTACGACGCCTGCGAGCGTGGCCCGATCTGCGCACGGCTGACGAGGGCCTCGTGGATCTATCAGGGCTCCTTCTCCAAGACTGTCGCGCCGGGATTGCGCATCGGCTTCCTGGCCGCCTCGGCGGATCTCTTCCCCCACCTGGTCAATCTGAAACAGGCGGCGGACCTGCACACCAACCGGCTCGGACAGTGGTATGCGCTGCGCTATCTGGACGATCCGAACCGCGCCCAGCGCCTGAGCGGGCTGGTGAACCGATACCGCCGGCGGCGCGACCTGTTCGCCGCTTCCATGGACCGGCATCTGGGCGGCCTGGCCGACTGGGAGGTTCCGGCGGGCGGGCTCTTCTTCTGGGCGACGCTGAAATCGGGCGCCGACACCGACGAGCTGCTGCAACGGGCGCGCCAGCGCAATGTGCTCTTCACCCCCGGCGAGCACTTCTTCGCCGAGAAGCCCGATCCATCGGCCTCGATGCGACTCAACTTCAGCCACGCCGACGAAGACTCCGCCGAGCGCGGCCTGGCGATCCTGGGCGAACTGATAAGGGAAACGGCCGTCTAGACACCGCGACTTGACCTGAAGCTATAGCGTCGCCCCGGCGACTTTGGCAGTGTCAGCCGACACCGGCCGAAGGCGATCCCATTTGACCGCGCAGACAAGCTCCCGCCCACCCCGTGTGGCGCCCGCCGACCGCCGGCTCAGCCTGGCGACCAAGCTGTTCTATGGGTTCGGATCGGTGGCCTTCGGGGTGAAGGACAACGGCTTCAGCTATCTTCTGCTGATCTTCTACAACCAGGTGATCGGCCTGCCGGGGACGCTGGTGGGCCTCGCTTTGATGATCGCCCTGGTCTGGGACGCCTGTATCGATCCGCTGATCGGCCAATTGTCCGACAATCTGCGCAGCCCCTGGGGCCGGCGCCATCCGTTCATGTACGCCGCGGCCCTGCCGGTGGCGCTGTCCTATGTGGCGCTGTGGAATCCGCCGCATTGGAGCCCCCAGGCGCTGTTCTACTACCTGATCGTCACCTCGATCGTGATCCGCACCTTCATCTCCTTCTATGAGGTGCCGAGCTCGGCCCTCGCCGCCGAGTTCAGCGCCGGCTACGACGAGCGCTCGGTGCTGCTCAGCTATCGTTACTTCTTCGGCTGGGTCGGCGGGCTGGCGCTCAACTTCATCGCCTTCTTCTTCCTCTTCCGGCCCGACGCAACCCATAAGGTCGGCCAGCTCAACCCGGTCGGCTACGCCCATTACGGCATGGTCGGGGCGGCCGTGATGTTCGCCGCCATTCTGATCTCGGCGGCCGGCACCCATCGCTATATCCCGACCCTGATGCCGCCGCCGCCGCGCCGGCATCTGACCTTGCGTCAGACGGCCAGGGAGATGGCCGAGACCCTGTCCAACCGCTCCTTCCTGTTCCTTCTGCTGTCTGGCATTGCCACGGCGATGGCCGCCGGGCTCGGCGCCTCGCTCAACAACTATTTCAACACCTTCTTCTGGGGGTTTTCCGCCCGGCAGATCTCGCTGTTCACCGCCGGCGTCTTCCTCTCCGCCATTATCGCCCTGCCCGCAGCGCCGATCCTGTCGCGCCGCTTCGGCAAGCGCGCCACGGCCATGGTGCTGATGGTGGCCGCGGTGGCGGTGGGGATCACGCCGCTGCTGCTGCGGCTGGTCGGACTGATGCCGCCCAACCATTCGACCGCCCTGGTGGTGGTCATCTTCTGCACCTCGATCATCGGCACGGCCTTCGGCATCGTCTCTTCGACCATGCTCTCGTCGATGATCGCCGACGTGGTGGAGGCCTCGGAACTGAAGACCGGCCGCCGCTCCGAGGGCCTGTTCTTCGCGGCTTCCGCCTTTGTCGGCAAGGCGGTGTCGGGCTTCGGCATCCTGGCGGCGGCGACCATTGTCGAGCTGATCCATCTGAATCCCGGCGCCAGTCCGGCCAGCGTGCCCTCCGAGGTGACCCGCCACCTGGCCCTGGTCTATTGCCCGGTGATCATCGGCCTCTATGCCGCGGGACTGCTGCTGCTCACCGGCTACAAGATCACCCGCGCCAGCCATAGCGAGACCCTGGAGCAGCTTGCCGCCGAAGCCGAGGAAGCCCTGCATCCTGCCTGAGGTCTGCCGGCCCGTCGCACCGAGAGGGTCGGCGCTACGCGCGAAGAGCCCGCCGTCCGCCGCCGGCCGACGGATTGGGCGGCGCCGGCGATTAAAGGCAGCAGAGGGTGAGCCATGGCCAGTCGGTTTCGGTTTTCAGCGGCGGTTGCGCTCGCGGTCCTTTTCATAGGGCTGTGGCTGAAGCCCGCCTGGGCTAGTGGCGCGGTGACCGACAGCTATGGCGGCCGCGACATGATCGTCTATGCCCCGACCGAACTCCCGCCCGCGGGGTCACGGGCCCTAGTGGTGGTTCTGCATGGCGGACTGGGCAACGCCCAGCGCATCGCCAGCCAACAGTCGGAAAGCGGCCTGAACATGAACGCCGTGGCCGACAAGAACGGCTTCATCGTCGCCTATCTGAACGGAACCCCGGTCACGCGATACCTGGGAGACGAGGTCCTGGGCTGGAACGCCGGCGGCGGCTGCTGCGGCCAGTCGGCGGCCAACAACATCGACGACATCGCCTATATCAAGGGCGCGGTCGGCTATCTGGCGGCCAAGTACGGCGTCGACCCCGGCCGCGTCTATGGGACGGGCCACTCGAACGGCGCCATGATGACCCAGAGGATCATGTGCGAGACCAGGCTCTATGCCGCCGGGGTCGCCATCTCAGGGCCGCTCAACCTGGACGTCTCGACCTGCCCCGCCGGACACGGCGAACGGATCCTCGCCATCCATGGCGCCGACGACCAGAATGTGCCGATCGGCGGCGGCCGAGGGACCAAGGGCCTGTCGCAAACGCCCTACAATTCGGAAGATCGTTCCAGGCAGGTGTTCGTGAATTCGGGCGCGTCCTACACGCTTCAGATCGTGCCGGGCGCCGACCACATGCTGGATCATATCGGGGCGGTGATCCTGAAAACCGAAGGTGTCACCATCGCCGAGAAGTCGGCCCGGTTCTTCGGGATCCTCAAACCGGCGCCCTGAAACCCGGCTGGACCTCTTTAGGTCTTCTCGCCCTCGACCGGCTGGTTGTCGGCGGCGCGGCGACGGGGGCCGGTATAGTCGGGGTCGGCGCGGCGGCGGCGGTCGGGGCCGAAATAGCCATCGGTGCGGACGTAGGGGCGCGGATTGTCCACCACCTGGGCGATGCGGCTGAGCACGCCGCGCGCGGTGACTGGCTTGGAGAGGAACTCGTTGACGCCGACGTCTCGCGCTTCCTGCACCCGGCGGTGGGTCGAGTGTCCGGTGATCATGATCACCGGCGCCATCGGGTTGGGGCTGTCGGGCGAATTGCGCAGCAGGCGGACGAAATCGATGCCGTCCAGCGGCTGCATGGCCAGATCGGTCATGATGATGTCGATCTGGTTGACCCGCAGGCTCTTCAACGCCTCCGCGCCGTCGGTCGCCTCGAACACGTCGCGCACACCGATGGCGCGAAGGATTTCGGTGAGCAGCACGCGCATGTGGTGGTTATCGTCCACCAGCAATATTTTCAGCAGCTCAAAGCGCAAGACGGGCCCGCCGAAAGAGGGTTTAACGACCGGGAACTCCAGCGTCGGCGATACCGAAAGCTGCGCGCGACGGTGTGATCTCCGCCATTAGGCAGAGCGGGTAGGCCGGTCAACCGAAAAGCCGCCTTGAGGCAATGTGCGCGCCGGGCCGAATACACGAGCCAGTTGCAGCTAACCTTGGCCGACCGGGACCGGTTCGGTGCGCCCGGTCTGGCCACGCTGGCGCAGCATGGCGTCGGCCAGCACGCAGGCCAGCATGGCCTCGACCACCGGCGTGGCGCGCAGGCCGACGCAGGGGTCATGGCGGCCCTTGGTGCGGACCTCGATCTCGGCCCCGCTCTCGTCGATCGACTGTTTCGGCGTCAGGATGGAAGAGGTCGGCTTGAACGCCACCCGCGCCACCACCGGCTGGCCGGTGGAGATGCCGCCCAGCACGCCGCCGGCATTGTTGGACAGAAAGACCGGCCCGTCATTGCCCATGCGCATCTCGTCGGCATTCTCCTCGCCGCTGAGCGCCGCGGCGGCGAAACCGGCCCCGACCTCGACCCCCTTGGCGGCGTTGATCGACATCATGGCCGCGGCGATCTCGGCGTCGAGCTTGCCATAGATGGGCGCGCCCCAGCCGGCGGGCACACCGGTCGCCTCGACCTCGATGATGGCGCCGGTGGAGGAGCCCGCCTTGCGGATGGCCTCCAGATGTTGCTCCCAGGTCTCGACCATGCCGGAATCCGGGCACCAGAACGGGTTGTTCCGCACCTCGTCCCAATCCCAGCGCGACCGATCGATCGCGTGCGGCCCGACCTGGACCAGGGCGCCACGGACCATCACGCCCTCGCCCAGCACCTTGCGCGCAATGGCGCCAGCCGCGACCCGCGCCGCGGTCTCGCGCGCCGACTGCCGACCGCCGCCGCGATAGTCGCGCACCCCGTACTTGGCGAAATAGGCGTAGTCGGCATGGCCGGGCCGGAAGGCGCGGGCGATATCGCTGTAGTCGCGCGAGCGCTGATCGACATTGTCGATCATCATCGAGATCGGCGTGCCGGTGGTGACGAGGCCGTCGGTGCGTTCGTCCTCGAACACCCCGGAGAGGATGCGGACGGCGTCCGGCTCTTGGCGCCGGCTGACGAACTTGCCGCCGCCCGGCCGGCGCTTATCGAGCCAGACTTGGATCTCGGCCTCGGTGATCGGAATTCCCGGCGGACAGCCATCGACCACGCAGCCGAGGGCCAGCCCGTGGCTCTCGCCCCAGGTGGTCACGCGAAACAGATGGCCGAACGTATTGTGCGACATGGCGGCCTTTTAGCCGAACCGCGCGCGACGCAACATAGCGTGCGGCGGCGAGGCGCGGCGCCTATATCGACGCCATGACCCCCCTCTCCATCCTCGACCTCTCCCCCATCGTCCAAGGCGGCGACGCCGGCCAGTCGCTGCGCAACAGCCTGGACCTGGCCCAGCACGCCGAGCGCTGGGGCTACAAACGCTATTGGCTGGCCGAACATCACAACCTGGCCGGGGTGGCCAGCGCCGCGACCGCCGTGGCGATCGGCTTCGTGGCCGGCGGCACCTCGACCATCCGCGTCGGCGCCGGCGGCATCATGCTGCCCAACCACGCGCCGCTGGTCATCGCCGAACAGTTCGGCACGCTGGCCTCGCTCTATCCGGGCCGCATCGACCTGGGCGTCGGTCGCGCGCCGGGCTCGGACCAGATCACCGCGCACGCACTGCGCCGCACCCTGCAGGGCGACATCGACCGCTTCCCACAGGATGTGGTCGAGTTGATGGGCTATTTCCGGCCCACCGTGCCCGGCCAGGCCGTCCGGGCGGTGCCCGGCGCCGGTCTGGACGTACCTGTCTGGATCCTGGGCTCAAGCCTGTTCGGCGCGCAGCTGGCCGCGGTGCTCGGCCTGCCCTTCGCCTTCGCCTCGCACTTCGCACCGGCGGAGATGGAGCGCGCCATCGCCCTCTATCGCGAGCGGTTCGAGCCGTCGGAGCAACTGGCCAAGCCCCATGTGATGCTGGGCCTGAACGTGGTCGCCGCCGAGACCGACGCCGAGGCTAGGCGGCTGCTGAGTTCGCTGCAGCAGGCCTTCATCAATCTGCGCACCGGTCGCCCCGGCCCCCTGCCGCCGCCGGTCGACGATATGGACGCGCGCCTGGACCCCAACGCCAAGGCCATGCTCGCCCAGTCGCTGCGCTGGGCGATCGTCGGCTCGCCCGACGCGGTCAGGGCGGGCCTGAAGGATTTCGTCGCCCACACCGGCGCCGATGAGCTGATGATCACCGCCCAGATCTTCGACCACTCAGCCCGGCTGCGCTCGTTCGAGATCACCGCCCAGGCTCGCGACCAGATCGCCGCGGCCGCGTAGAATATTAAGCTTAAGCTCCGAACCTTCGTCGCGCTCATCCGTTGTATCGAGCACAGAGGCTAAGGAGTGGTCGAGTGGTCGATGTGATTGAGCTGGACGCAGGGCAATATCCGCCGGACGACGAAACCTGCTATATCGTCACGCGCGATCCGACCGGGCGATTTTATGTCACCGAGTCCGGTGTGGGCTTCGTGAAATCGGAACAGGCGTCCTTCTATCCGGTCTCTGAACAGGAACGCCGCTCGACGATCGATCGCGCGACCAAGTACGCCGGCCAGCACGGCGTCCACGCCGTTTACGTGGTCTCCTGATCAGATTGGGCGGACGCCCAGATCTCTGAAAAAGCGCAGCAGGTAACCATCCGGGTCGGCGGCGACGGCGGGAAATCCAAGCATCTCGGCCAGGAAGGCGTGATCGGCCGCCGCGTCTGTGCTGTACAGGATCACGCGAGCGCCGAAGATCATCAACCTTGCTCCTTGGGGTGCGACTCCAGGATCGTCAGGTTAGTTTTTCGGTTGAGATCCAGAAAGGTCGCCCATGACCCCTGCGCACGATGGCGAGACGCTCGCCTGGTATGATCGAGAGGCGCCAGTCTATGCCAACCGACGGCCGGCGGAGCGCAATGCCCGGCTGGAGGCCTTCCTCGGCCGCCTGAGCCCTGGCGCCGCGATCCTCGAATTCGGCTGCGGCGGGGGCCAGGACGCCGAGGTCATGATCGCCGCCGGCTTCGACGTCACCCCCACCGATGGCTCGCCGGGCCTCGCCGCCGAGGCGGAGCGGCGTCTGGGTCGCGCCATTCGGGTGATGCGGTTCGAGGACCTCGACGAGATCGAGCGTTACGACGCCGTCTGGGCCAATGCCTGCCTGCTGCACGTGCCGGAAGCACGCCGGGATCTCCGCCGAATTGGCGCTGCCAGAAGCGATAGCCTAGAACGG
>ODAK010003093.1_pt1 | contig 17350 bp, 16 predicted proteins | sample 1539591 | NCBI WGS metagenome assembly ODAK01 (sample SAMEA3539303, study PRJEB22396) | soil metagenome | biome: tundra; feature: field; material: soil | place: USA | collected 2010-05 | depth 0.15 m
AGATAGAGGACCACGACGGCCAATTGCATCGCGCCCGGGTCGCGCATTTGCCCATTCTGCAAAACCGAAAGAACAGCAACCAGAAGCAGCGTCAATCCGATCGCACGCGCGATGTTGCCTAGCGGCTCACCAAGCTCGAGAGAATACTCCCATGGAATCGCGAAGACAAAAAGCAACAGCACGATCCAAGAGATGCGGCGCATAGCCTAGAACCTTTGCGAGTAAACGAGCCCCGCATAAATACTGACGCCAGCCGCAGATTGAATCACTGATTCCATCGTCCGGTTCCAAAGATTCTTTGCCATGGAATCAGGCACGAAAAGAATGTCTCGATCGTGAATAGGCTGGTCGGGATCGAGACCGCGCAGCATGCGCTTGAGATTGAGAGTGGTCAATGTTCGGCCGCCCGGCTGTTCGCGAATCAGGACCGCTTTGGATAGCGAAGCATTCTGGCCAGGACCCCACGCCAACGACAGCGCCTGCACTACAGATACTCCTTGCACAGGATCGACCGGAAACCCGCCCGGACGAACAACGTCGCCAACCACGTAGACCAACCCCGCGCGACTCACCTGCACGGTGTCGCCGGGCAGCAGCTCAGGGTTGTGATCGAATACGCTATCCGCGCCATTTGGATCTAGAGCGACCGGCAGAGGATTTTTTGGGTCGTCGCGATGAATGATTGTTACGAGTCGTCCAGCATTCGGACCTACTCCCCGATGCGGCCGAGATCAGATCGAGAAGCCGATGATGCACCGTATATGCATAAACGCCCGGGTGCGTCACTTCGCCGAGTATGCTGACATCCTGGCCGGCATAGGCTGTCACCAACACCGTCACTTGCGGATGCAGCAGCATGCCGCGGCTGATGAGCGCCGCTTCAATCGCATGCGCTGCGGACTGTTCGTCCATTCCGCCCACTTGCACTTCACCGGCGAGTGCCAGCGTCACGGTGCCCGCATTTGAAACACGCACCGCCGCGTGCGATTCACCGGAGTGCGCTTCGCTGACTACGAGAAAATCTCCAGGTCCGATCGGTACCGGCATCGTCGCAGTTCCGGCATTCGGATTAGCAGATGATTCAGTTCGCCCCGGCGCTGCAGCGCTACCCCAAATTGCCGGAGCTGCCTTTGGGTTTGGCTGATTTTTTACCTCGTCTGACTGAGGGATGTGGGCGACGCCGGTCGGAAGTCCCGAAGTGCTCGGTGTGGGCGCTTGCGAATGTAGCGTCGCGCCAGCAACCAGAAACGCTACCAGAAGAGGCGTCGCACGACCGATTGAGGGACAGAGGGATTCCAGCATGAGCGCGCCTCCGACAGCCAGCCACAGCCCGACAAACAAGGTAATCGCGAAATACAAAAGCGGATCCGGAGCGACCTGCTTCATTGGCGGCCGGGCGTAGTCGACGACCGAGATGTCAGAATTGTGAATGCCGGCAGCCAGACCTGCTTCCTCCGCTTTCTCAAGAACGCGCACGTACAGCGCCTGGCTGGCATTTGCTTGCTGGCGCATGGCGTCATACTCGGTTGCAGCTTCGTTCAGCTTCATGCCCTCGCGTGTACTCTGCTGCAGGCTGCTGCGCATGAGTTGTTCGCGGTCCACAGCGGTCTTCCATGCACTGCGAAACCGCTCGAGCAGCTTGGCGTCTTCTGCCTTGAGCTGAACATCTATGTCCTGCAATTGATTCTGGATCTCGGCAACACGAGGGAAGTTTGGACCATGTTCGATGCGAAGCTGTGCTTGCTCTTGTTCCAATTCGCTACGCCGCGAGTGAAGTTGCTGCAACAAAGACGACGCGAACGTGCTGCTTCCGCCTTGCAAGCGAACATCTGAAGCAAGCACCGACTCAGGATCGCCGGCAGACGCAGCACGATATTCGGCTTCGCGCAAGACCCGATCGGCTGAGGCGTTTACAAGTTCCTTGCTCAATTGATCAACCTCGAGAAACGCAGCGGTGTGCTGGGCCTCGCCAGGCTGGCCATTGGCTAGCGTCTCGGGAACGTTTAGGATTCCGTGCTGCTTCTGGAACTCATACAGTTTCTGATCGCTTCGATCAATCTGGGATTTCATCTGCGTGAGCTGCGTATTCAACCAGCTCGCCGCATCCGCAGTAGCCTGCACACGAGACTCGCGGTCCGACTCGCTGTAGCAGCGAATCAATGCGTTCACCACTGCCGCTGAAATAGCAGGGTCCTTTGACCGAAAGCGGATTTGCAAAATCAATGTGCGAGGCAGGGTCTGAACCGTCAGCATCCGCTGAAATCGTTCGAGCAGGTAGCTCTGTGCATCAGGGTCCGGAGCATCGGGACGAAAACTGGGAAACTCGTCTTGAAATCTTCCCATGAACGCGGCCGACTGATAAAGCTTCTCGCTCTTGATCACTCTCCACGCCAACTGATCGCTGCGAAAGACGTTACTCAACGTTTCGAGTTGAATCAGTCCAGACGCGAGTCCGCCCGGCACCGTTGCATCGGTCCCGGTCACACTCAGCGTGGTGGCCGGAGTTACGCGCAAAGCTACCCTGGCGCTGGCTTCATACTGTTTGGGCGCAATCAGACAGTACAGAAGACACGCCAGCAGCAACCCCACAATCACTGAAACAACAAACAATTTCTTTCGCAAAAGCACTGACCAAAGCTCTCGCAAAGATGTAGAAGAACTGCTGCGTTTCGCCGCCTGCATTTGTTGGGCAGGCAGATCTGCGAGTTCGCGCGGAAGATTCGGGGTTTCCAGCACGTTTTCGTGAGCCTCTTAACCAAAGCTCTCCGAGGCGCGATCTCAGGGATCACATCGAATGGCGGCTGCGGAGTGTTTCCCCACAGTGTCGCTGCTCAAACGTAGAAACGTTAGTGAGTTACATCACATAAGAAGATGGCACGAAAGAGAGGCGTGGATTTCTCTTCGATCAGTTAGCTTATTCACTGATCCGGTACCACTCAACTGTGCGCCGCAAGCCCTCTCGGAATTCAACAACTGGCTCATAATTGAGCAGTTCTTTAGCCAATTGAATACTCGCCAAAGAATGGCGAATATCACCGGCGCGCGCTTCTTCGTACGCCGGCTTCCCTTTATATCCCGTCAGTTCGCAGAGAATCTCGAAGGTCTTATTCAGCGTAGTGGCGGAGTGGGTGGCAGCGTTCATCATCTTGCCAGAGACCTGTTCTGCAGGCGCTGCGGCGGCGAGCAGATTGGCCTGAACAACGTTTTCGATATACGTAAAATCGCGGCTCTGCTCCCCGTCCCCGTAGACGGTTACTGGCTCGCCCGCGAGCATGCGGCGGCAAAACTTCGCCAACACACCTGAATAATGCGACGTGGGATCCTGGTATGGTCCAAAAACATTGAAGTAGCGCAGCGTCACAGTTTCAAGCCCATATACCCGCGCGAAAACCCGCATATACTGCTCGCCTGCCAGTTTAGCCACCGCGTAGGGCGAGATGGGATTGGGAATCATAGTCTCCACCTTTGGCATGGTGGGGGTGTCGCCATAGGCTGATGAGGATCCGGCATAGATAACTCGCCGTACGCCGGCTGCGCGGGCGGCCACGAGCAGATTTAGGGTTGCAGTAACGCAGTTCAAATTGGTGCTTACGGGGTCGGAGACAGAACGCGGGACCGAGGCCAATGCTGCCTCATGAAAAATAATTTCCACACCCTGGCAAGCTATGGCGCATGTTGCGGGGTCGACCAGGTCGCCCTCGATGAACTCCATCGCTTCCAAGCCAACAAGATTGGTTCGCCTGCCGCTGATGAAGTTGTCAATGCCGCGAACCGCTTCACCGCGCGCCAAGAGCGCTGCGGCGATCGAGCGACCAATAAAACCAGCCGCTCCCGTCACAAGATAGCTTCCCAACTGGAGTCTCCCTGCTTAATCCGCCGGCGCGAAGAACGCCGATCTCCCCATAAGAATCATACGTCCAGGCAAATCGGGATCGGATCATTTCTCAATATCTGAGCCCATGCGAACACGCTCAACCAGTATTAGAGTGGGCAAGTGTTCCAAAAGGACATGGCCTAACGGTAATCTGTTTCGTGGTACTAAAATGCTTCTTGCCATACAATTAAGAATATGACTATAGCCGTCGCCAGCTCTCTGGCAGAGCTCAAGAACAAGGTAGAGACCCGTCAAGCCCAGATCGGCATTATTGGAATGGGTTACGTCGGATTGCCGCTCGCGCTCCTGTTCAGCGAAGAGAGCTTTCGCGTAACCGGCTTTGACATTGAGCCCAAAAAAGTGAGCACCCTGAATGCGGGCAGCTCGTATATCGTGCGCGTCCCCGCTCAATCGATTCAAAATGCGCAGAAGTCAGGTTTTCGCGCCACCGACGACTACTCTGAAATCGCCGGGATGGACGCTGTCATTATCTGCGTTCCCACGCCCCTGAACGACCATCACGAACCCGACCTGCGCTATGTCAGGGTCACGGTGGAGTCCATTGCCCCCTATATCCATGAGGGACAGCTGATCGTTCTAGAAAGCACAACGTATCCCGGCACAACGGAAGAGATCGTCGTTCCACTGCTTGAAAAAGGCAATCCCGGCGGCCTTAAAGTCTCGCGGAATCTCGATGAATCGGGCGTGCATGTTGCGTTTTCGCCCGAGCGCGAAGATCCCGGCAACGACACTGTCAAACGCCACGACATTCCCAAGGTCGTTGGTGGCTGCAGCTCCGCCGCATCCGAGCTCGCAGCGGCCTTCTATGGAAGCATTTTCAGGCGGGTGGTGCCTGTCAGCAGCCCCGCAACCGCGGAGATGACCAAGCTGCTGGAGAACATTTATCGCTGCGTCAACATTGCTCTTGTCAATGAACTCAAGCAGCTTTGCATGAAAATGGGCATCGATATTCACGAGGTGATCGAGGCCGCCAAGACCAAGCCCTTCGGTTTCCAAGCCTTCTATCCCGGCCCAGGATTAGGCGGACACTGCATCCCGATTGATCCGTTTTATCTGTCGTGGAAGGCAAAAGAATTCGACTTCCGCACGCGGTTTATTGAGCTCGCCGGACATGTGAACACGAACATGCCGTATTTCGTGATAGAGCAAATCAATACCGGTCTCAATCGTTCTCACAAACCCGTCAATGGATCGAAGGTGCTGATCCTGGGTGTTGCCTACAAGCGCGACATCGATGATTTGCGCGAATCTCCGGCGTTGACAATTATTGAGCTACTACGCGAAAAAGGCGCCGTGGTGTCTTACAACGACCCCTACTTCGCAACCGTCGGCCATGGACGCCATTACGCACTCGATATGACCAATACTCCGTTGGAGAACCTGGAACAATACGACGCCGTGGTCATTGTGACCGACCACTCCACATACGACTATCGCGCCATCGTTGAGCAGTCACAGTTGATCGTGGACACGCGGAACGCCACCAAAGGCATCGATTCACCCAAAATCCTGCGATGCTAATTAGCGAAAACTCCCGTCGGGGAGGCGAGAGCGAACGATTTGGGACGCTGTTCCATCGGCCGCGCTTAGCCTCTCCCGAAGTTCTCAACAGCCTTCGTCATCCCGGGCATGCCTTCCGCAAGGTCCTCGGATGACATCGCGGGGCGCACGGTGACACTCGCATTGAATGCAAGGAACCATGGCTCGGCGATGGCGGGCAGCTGTGACGATTGCTTCATATCGAAGAATATGTATCCGGTTCGCTGACCGCCGTCTTCAGTAAAATAGGCTGCTTCCGGTTTCAGCTCTGAAAGTATTTGTTGAATCTTAGATCCGAGAGTGCCGCTTCTAACTGCTGCATTCCCTGCCTCAACGGGGAACGAGACTTTCAACAGCATGCGCATATTTACCCCCTCCCAGGGGCCCGAGCAGTATACCCGCACCGATCCCTGACTCACCAGAAAACTGCACCTGGATGCGGCGCCCCATCTCCTTTAGAAAGCAACGGTTATTGACGCGGGAACATCTACAAAGCAGATGTTCCATTCCAATACCTCCAGTTGCGTCAGGAATTCAGAATGACCGCCTCGCTGACACACAGCTACAGATTGAGTTGGTTACTGGCGCTGCTGGCCGGTTTCGCGCCGCTCCGCAACCTCGCAGAGCCGATCCCCGTACGTCACTTGGAAGGGGTCGAGCACGGCTTTCTCTCCTTGAGCACCAAAGAGGGCCAGGTAGTCGCGGTGGGCGACCTGCTGCAAAACGTGCACGGCGACCGCGTCACTTCACATCTGACTTTCCGGTTTAAAGATGGCTCGATTGACGATGAAACTGCGATCTTCACCCAGCGAGGAAATTTCCGCCTCATTTCCGACCGCCACATTCAAAAAGGCCGTTCGTTCCCTCACCCGCTTGACGTAGCAATTGACGTCGCGGCGGGTCAGGTCACCGTTCGTTCAACGGGCAAAGACGGCAAGGAAGAGACCAAAACGGAGCATCTTGATCTGCCCGCCGACCTCTACAACGGCCTGGTGACCTCGATCGCTAAAAACGTGATACCCGCAAATCCTGAAACCACGGTATCAATGGTCGTCGCCACTCCCAAGCCGAGACTGATTAAACTCGCAATCTCTCCCGGTGGAAAAGAAACCGTCTCAATCGCAGGATTTCGGCGCCAGGCAATCAAATACGAGATCAAGTTCGAACTTGGCGGGGTCGCAGGGGTTGTCGCGCCGCTGGTGGGCAAGCAGCCGCCCAACGTACAGATTTGGATTGTTGGCGGCGAGATTCCGACTTTCCTGCGCGAAGAAGGCCCACTCTACGAAGGAAGCCCGAGCTACACGATTTTGCAGGTGGGCCCAACCTGGCCAAAAGCTTCTCGATCCGAGTGAGGATCCCCTTCGATCATCTTTTGCAAGGTGAAACCTTTCGCCACGCGTGCAGCGACGTCAGATGGCGTGATCGTGTATTGTGAGTTGGTTCCCTTATGATTTTCTTGTCGTCCACGCTGGCTGAGCCGCAACACTTCTCAATCCTGGAGAAGGTCTTATTTGTTGTCCTGGCATTGATTTCGGCGTTGCTTTTCTGGCGGCGCTTTGGTCCGATTCTCAACAATATTCTGAAATCGAAAAAAGATGTGGACTTCCATCTTTTCCCCATTGGTCGCCGGGTTTGGGACTTCTTCTGGGAAGTGCTGTGCCAGGCCAAGGTTATTCGGGAGCGGCCTCTGCCCGGCCTCGCGCACGCTTTTGTGTTCTGGGGCTTCTGCGCTTTCGCTCTTGTGACCCTGAATCATGCGGCGGTAGGGCTGGGCATCGGCTTTCTCAATCCAACCAGTGTGGCAGGACGTTTTTATTTCTACTTCGCAGCCGCCTTTGCTGTCGCTTGCGCCGCAGGGATCATAGGGCTCTTCATACGGCGCTTTCTGGTGCGTCCGCGTTGGCTGGGCAAAGATCTGTCTTACGGCTCAGGCATGGTCGCTCTTCTGATTCTGATATTGATGGTGACCTACCTTGCTTCGTTCTTTGTAGCGGATGCCGACCCGAGTGCGCGCGCGTTGTGGTGGATACATACGTTGGCGTTGCTGATTTTTTTGCCGTTGATTCCGCACACCAAGCATCTGCACCTGGTTCTCAGTCCTGCAACGGTATTTTTGTCGCGTGGCGGCTTCAGCCAGATCCCCCCACTTGTGGGTGATGAGGATTTTGGTCTCGTCGCCGGTACTGACCTGACTCAGTTAGTGAGCCTTCAGGCCTACTCCTGTGTCGAATGCGGCCACTGCACGGAACACTGCCCTGCCAACAACACAGGCAAGATTCTCAACCCCAAAGAAATCGTACTGGGAGTGCGCAGCTACCTCAATGACCTCGGCCCCTCGTCGCAGGAACTGCTGCTTGGTAAATACAATTCGCAGGAGGCGGTTTTCCAGTGCACCACATGCGGCGCTTGCGAATTCCAGTGTCCAGTCGGCATCGAGCATCTTCCGATTCTCGTGGGCCTGCGCCGCGGAGCCGTCAATACCGGCGCGTGGGACGACAATCATGGCGCGAAGCTCTTTCTCGCCTTGGAGCGCGGTTCAAACGCACTCGGGATGAGCGCCATGGAGCGCGACAAGTTTGTTCAGAAGCAACAGTTCCCTATCTTCGATGGAACACAGGAGTATTGTCTCTGGCTTGGCTGCATGGGCGGATACGATCCCAAAGGCCGCGAAATCATTGCCGATTTTGCCCGCGTGATGAACTACCTGGGCACCAGCTACGGCGTGATGCGTAAAGAGAAGTGCACTGGCGATCCGGTACGCCGTCTGGGCAACGATCTGCTATTTCAGCAACTGGCAGAGGCCAATCTCGAAGCGCTCGCGCAGAACAAGGTCAAGAAGATAGTTTCAATTTGCCCGCATTGCGTGCGCACGATCCAGGAAGACTGGAAGGAATTTGGCACGCCGCCGGAGATCGAACATCACAGTGAGTTCCTGGCACGCTTCGCCGACAAACTTCCCAATCAAAAGGGCGCCGGCAACACACCGGCAGAAAAGATCGTGTATCACGATCCCTGCTACCTTGGCCGCTATCGCAACGTCTACGAAGAACCGCGCGCCGTCGTATCCCTTGCAGGCGATGTGATCGAAGCACCGCGGTCGTACGAGCGTAGTTTCTGCTGCGGCGCGGGGGGCGGCCTGGTGTTTCTGGGCGAGGAAACGGGTGAGCGCGTCAGCCATGTGCGCGCGCAGGAACTCGCCGCAACAGGAGCGACAACGGTGGGGACAGCCTGCCCCTTCTGCAACACGATGTTCCGTGATGCGCTTGCTTCGTCGGGTGAAGCCGCGCCACGCCTCATGGACATCGCTCAACTGACTGCGCGTGGTCTACCGCAGGATGGAAGCAAATTGAATGGGAGTATTACAGCATGAAGATCTTCGTAGCCATTAAACAAGTACCCGAGCGCGATGCTCAGGTTCACATCGATGCTTCGGGAAAGTGGATAGAAGAATCCGATTTGCAGTTTGGCATGAACGAATCGGACGCATATGCACTGGAAGAAGCGTTGCAGTTAAAGGAAAAGCATGGCGGTGAAGTGGTGGTAGTGAGCGCCGGTCCCGAGCGCGTCGGCTCGACTATCCGCGAGGCGCTTGCCAAGGGCGCCGACCGCGGCGTTCACATCGAATGTGACGACCTCAACAAACGCGATGTCTTGGCGGTTGCGCGGTTGTTGGCCGCAGCGCTCAAGCCGGAGAGCCCCGACCTGATCCTCACTGGCCTGCAGTCAGACGATCTGGGATATGGACAAACAGGCGTGATTGTGGGTGAACTGCTCGGACTCGCCCATGCCTCTCTCATCTTGCATGTCGAAAAGACGGACGCCGGCCTCACCGTCAAGCGCGAACTTGAAGAGGGATGGTTTCAGACAATCGAATTGCCCACGCCTGCGGTACTAACCATCCAATCAGGCGGCAACAAGCTTCGTTACGCGACGTTGATGGGCATCAAGCGCGCCAAAACGAAAGAAGTTCGACGCGTGACAGCAGCGAAACTGAGTGTTGAAAGTGCGCCCGTCGTCACGCTCGAAAAAATCACTCTTCCGCAAAAACAGAAGTCCACGCAGATTTTGTCGGGAACCGCGAAGGAAGCTGCGGCGGCGCTGGTTGAAAAACTGAAGTTCGAGGTGCGAGTCATATGAGCGGCGTTTGGGTAGTCATCGAAGATCGAGCTGGCCGCATCGGCCGCATCAGTTGGGAAGCTGTTTCGGCAGCACAGAAGCTGGCTTCTAAAAAAGGCGTGAAGACGAATGCTATCGTGGTCGGCGCGCAAACTGAATCGCTGGCCGCGGAAGTTGCGTCGAAGGGCGTCGGCAAAGTTGTGCGTGTGGAGCATCCGCTGCTCTCGCAATACACTGCCGACGGATTCACGCTGGCGCTCGAGCAGCTATTTCGCACAGAATCACCTGACTTCGTCGTCTTCCCGCACACGTACCAGGTGCGCGACTACGCGCCGGCACTCGCTGCGCGATTGAACCAGGTGCTTATCGGTGACGTGGTGGGCATTGAAGACGGTCCCGTCTTCGCACGGCAGCTCATGCAGGGCCGCCTGACTGGGACCTATAAGCCGATCGGCGCAGCCCCGTGCTTCATTTCGGTGCAGTCGGGAGCTTTCCGCGCGGAGACGGCCGAAGCAGGCACAGCAGAAGTGACTACATTTTCGCCGACGATCGAAGCTGCGCAGATTCGCACCAAGCCGAGCGAACCCTTCAGAGGTTCTGCGCAGACCGTCGACTTGGGCTCGGCACAAATGATCGTGGCGGTAGGCCGCGGCATCAAGGAAGCGGACAATCTTCCTCTCGTGCAAGATCTGGCTACGGCGTTAGGCGCGGAGTTGGCAGCGTCACGTCCCATATGCGACAACGGATGGCTGCCCATCGAGCGGCAGGTGGGCAGTTCCGGGCAGACGGTCGCGCCAAAACTATATCTGGCGGTCGGAATCTCTGGGGCCATTCAACATTTAGTAGGCATCAAGGGATCGCAATGCGTGGTGGCCATCAACAAGGACGCCGACGCACCCATCTTCGAAGTTGCCGATTACGGTATTGTCGGGGATCTCTTTGAAGTGGTTCCTGCCTTGACTGAGGCGCTGAAGGCCGCGCGGCATTAGGCTGCTCATACGGCCCTGGAAGATGCAACCTCATGCTTCAACCGATTTGTGAACTCACTCGATGAAACAGCGGCGCAAAAGGTGAATAGACATGGCAGAAACCGTGAGATTAAAAGCCAGCGACGGTCACGAAATGGATGCCTACGTTGCGCATCCACAGGGAGAGCCAATCGCCGGGTTGGTGGTCACACAAGAGATTTTTGGAGTGAACGCTCATATCCGTTCGATCGCGGATGGCTATGCAAAAGACGGCTTCCTCGCGGTCGCTCCCGCGCTCTTTGATCGCGTCGAGAGAGGTGTCGAACTCACCTACGATGGCACGGATGCGCAGAAGGGAATGGCTCTATTGCAAAAGTTGGACATCGCCAAGTCGCTGCTAGACGTTGATGCAGCACTCCGATACGTCCACGCAGAAACCGGTCTGAAGACCGGCATAATTGGCTATTGTTTTGGTGGACTGCTGGCATGGCTCAGTGCGACGCGTCTGCACCCGGATGCCGCCGTCGGCTACTACCCGGGCCGCATCGGCAACTATGCCGAGGAGAAGCCGCTGGTCCCAGTGCAACTGCACTTTGGCCGGCTTGACGCGCATATCCCCGCAGAACAGGTTGAAAAAGTGCACGCCGCGCATCCCGAAGTTGAAATCAACTGGTACGAAAATGCGGGCCACGGATTCAACTGTGACATGCGCCCAAGCTACAATGCCGAGGCCGCAACGCTGGCGCGCGCCAAGGCTTTGCCGTTTCTAAAAGAGCACCTGACCTAAAAGGCTGGAGTGGCGTGCACTTCAGGCGACTTCGTTCTCCAGTGTGCCGATTGGATCAATCGTGATGCGGATCAAGTCTCCGCTCGCAAGCGTGAACGAGCTTGGCGGCACGATCCCTGTCCCCGTCATCAGAAAACATCCTGCCGGAAAAGAGTTGTCGCGCATGAGGTAAGCGATGAGCGTCATTGGATCGCGCTTCAACTCGCTGAGTGCAACGGAGCCTGCGAACTCAATGCGTCCGTAGCGAAGAATCTCAATTACGATCTCTGTTGAATGCGAGATCGGTCCGGCAGTTACGAGGATGCCAGGGCCGAGCGCGCAGCTGCCGTCATAGACCTTGGCCTGCGGCAGATAGAGAGGATTCTCGCCCTCGATATCGCGTGAGCTCATGTCGTTGCCGATGGTGTAGCCGTTGATTCTGCCGGCGGGACTCACCACAAGGGTGAGCTCAGGCTCGGGCACGGACCAGTGAGCGTCACCGCGAATTCTCACCTTGTCGGTGTGGCCGACAGTGCGGCTTGCTGTGGACTTGAAAAACAATTCCGGACGCTCGGCAGAATAGACGCGATCGTAAAACGTGCCGCCGCCCGTGTCTTTCGCCTCTTCCATGCGCGCACCGCGGCTGCGATAGTACGTCACGCCTGCGGCCCATACTTCCTGATGCTCGATGGGCGCCAGCAATTGCGCCGGGTCAAAATGATCCGCAGGTGCCGCTGTTGATAGGCGGTTCGCGAGGAACTCCGGCAAGTCTTCTCGCGCCAGCAATGTGTCCCATGCCAATTCGATCAAGAAATGCTGTCCGTTCTCTTCAGCAAAATTGCCGGCTTGGGTGCGGTAGAGTCTCACGTAATTCCGGGCCTCCGTGGTTCGCATTCTATGGTAAATGCGGCGGTGAACTTCTGTGCGGAAGCGGTGCCTGCAATCAAGCGCACCATGCGTCGAACTTCCCTGCCCTCACAGCCTGCGAGAGCGCATCGATGTCCGGCGCCAGCACACGATCCTTCTCAAGGCGCGGAATAATTTCGCGCACTGCCGCATGGGCGGCCTCGATATCGCGGCTTGATCGCAGCGGCCGACGAAACTCGAAAGCCTGCGCTGCACACATCAATTCAATGGCTACGATGCGCTCAGCATGCTCGACAATCTGGCGCAGCTTGAGCGCGCCGGTCATTCCCATCGAAACATGGTCCTCTTTCCCTCCATCCGTCGGAATGTTGCCCGTTGACGAAGGATGAGAGAGCACCTGGCACTCATTGATGAGCGCAGCAGCAACAATCTGCGCAATCATGAAACCGGAAGATAGACCGGGGTCGTTCGAAAGAAAGGCCGGCAGGCCCTCGTTGATGTCGGGATTGAGCAATCGGTCGATGCGACGCTCCGTGATGCCGGCGAGATCGGTGATCGCGAGAGCAGCGTAATCGAAGGCGTAAGCTAACGGCGCGCCGTGAAAATTTCCACCGGAAATCACATCGCCCTCTACCAAGCCATCTTGCCCCGCGGATTTTGACGTCGGAAATACTAGAGGATTGTCGGTCGCTGAGCCGGCTTCTATTTCGAGCACGCCTGTCACGTGTTCAAGCACGCCGCGAACGGCGCCGTGCACCTGCGGCATGCAGCGCAGGCAGTACGCATCTTGCACGCGCGAATCGTGGTCGCGATGTGACTCGCGGATCTCGGAGCCATTGAGCAGGTCCATCAAATGAAGCGCGGATGCGATCTGGCCGGGATGCGGTCTGACCTCGTGGATTCGGGGATCGAAAGCAGCGGGCGTGCCCATGAGCGCATCAAGCGACATCGCTCCAGCAAGATCGCACAACCGTACAACGCGGCGCCCGCGCGCAACGGCTAGCGCACCAACAGCGGTCATGGCTTGCGTGCCATTGAGCAGTGCCAGGCCTTCCTTCGCAGTCAGCTGCAGCGGTTCGAGACCTGCGCGGCGCAATGCTTCGCTGCCTTGCATACGCTGCCCACCGTAAAACGCTTCGCCCTCGCCGATGACGACCAGGGCCAGATGCGCAAGGGGTGCAAGGTCGCCGCTCGCGCCGACTGACCCTTTCTCGGGAATGACGGGGTGTACGCCGGCATTAAGAAGCGCAACGAGCAGTTGTAACAGTTCGGGACGGACGCCGCTGCATCCGCGCGCCAACACATTGGCGCGTAACAGAACCATCGCGCGCGATTCCGCTTCTGAAAGCGGTTGGCCCACGCCTCCTGCGTGGCTGCGAACAAGGTTGATCTGCAATTCGGCCAGTTTTTCGGGCGGGATGCGGACGTCGGACAATTTGCCGAACCCGGTATTTACGCCGTAGACAGTTTGGCCTGCCGCGAGAATCTGTTCGATGAGCTTGCGGCTTTTAGAGACGCGCGCGAAAGCCGCCGGATCTACCGCGACCGGGCAAGCAGATATCGAAACAGCTTCGATATCTGCCAGAGCGAGAGGCTGCCCATTGAGGACGAGAGTTTGCATGATGCCGATGGTAGAAGGTGGAGTTTGGTCGGTACAGGTCGATTCGACGCAATTATGCCATTGCAGAGACTGGATCAATTATGATCGGTGTCTATGACGATGGATTCCACGGCCCTTCTAGACATCTACGGTCGAAAGCTTCTCGACGAGCTTCAAGGGAATGCCCGGCTCAGCTTGGCCGAGTTGGGACGCCGCGTCGGCCTTTCGCCAACCGCGACCGCCGAGCGCCTCAAGCAAATGGAAGAGGCTGGGATTGTTCACGGGTTCACCGTCGAGATCGATCGCGAAGCTTTGGGGCTAGAGGTCATGGCCTTCATTCGCATGAGTTGCGGAGGCCAGAATTATTACCGCCTGCTTGAGTACGTGCACACGCTCGAGGAAGTCAGGGAATGTCATCACCTGACGGGAGGCGACGACTTTCTGCTGAAGATCACCACCACCAGCATGGCCGATCTGGAGGCGCTCATCGAAGCGCTGCTGCCTTACGGCAACCCGGTCACGAGCCTTGTCCTTTCATCGCCGGTCGAACATAGAAAATATGCGGTGCTCGGCAAGCTAACGAGCGTGACAAAGAAGCCAACGCGCCGCCGCTGACACGTTCGCGATCTGATTCGAGTCGCGGCTATAGAATTCATTCAGACCAACGACGTGTCGTCTGAAGATCGCTACCGTCTTCGCTGGTTGAACCGCCGCGGTGTCGTGAACGCCGTGCGGCATCCTTGAAAGCGAGAACCGAGTATGGATTTATCCCGTAGAGACTTTTCCCGTTTGGCTGCGCTCGGTGCTGCTGCCAAACTGATGCCTCGTTCACTGCAAGCCGAGCCGAGCCAGAAGAAGATTGGCTATGCCGTCATCGGCCTCGGCCGCATCGCAGGCCACTTCATGCCCGGCTCGCGCAACACGACAAACTCAGCCATCACAGCAGTCGTAAGCGGCCATCGCGACAAGGCTGAACGAATTGCGGCAGAATATTCAATTCCCGCGAATTCGATCTATAGCTACGAAAACTTCGACAGCATTGCGCACAATCCCGCAGTCGATGCGGTATACGTCGCGTTGCCGAATTCGATGCATGCTGAATACACCATCCGCGCTGCCAAGGCCGGAAAGCACGTGCTTTGCGAGAAGCCGATGGCGACGAACACGGCCGAGTGCGAGGAAATGATCGCAGCGTGTAAAAAGGCCAGCGTAAAGCTGATGATTGCGTATCGGTGCCACTACGAGCCCACCAATCTCAAAGCCATCCAGATTGTTCGCAGCGGTGCATTGGGCGAGGTGCAGGCGATCGACAGTTCTTTCGGATTCAATATTGGGCCCGGCGAATGGCGCCTGAGTAAGAAGCTCGCAGGCGGCGGCCCGCTCTTTGATGTGGGCATTTACTCGCTGAATGCATGCCGCTATCTCACCGGCGAGGAGCCGCAACACATATCGGCGTACTCTTCGGTCATCGACCGCGATGGCCGCTTCAAAGAAGTAGAAGAGAATGTCTCGTGGACGATGAAGTTCCCTTCCGGCATTGTTACCAGTTGCAGCACCACCTACGGCGCAGACATGCCCGGCTACTTCAAGGTGTACGGATCAAAGGGATGGCTTGAAGTCGAAAAGGCCTTTGTTTATGAAGGGCTGCGCCTTCGCGCGGATTATGCAGGCACGCATTTAGACGAGCCGAATCCAGCGAAGGATCCTTCTCATTTTCAGGCTGAGGCTGAACATTTCTCCCATTGCATTCAGAGTGGGCAGGAGTCCAGTTCGCCGGGTGAAGAAGGTCTGCGTGACCTTCGATACATCACAGAGATCTATCGGTCGGCAGGAATTTCGATCTAGCCACAGGCCGAGAGTCTCGCGCTTATCTTTTCTCTTTCGGTGCACATACTTTTTTGCCTACGCGTTCTTCTTGTCGATCGTAAATTCCGGTAGAGGATCCGGATGTTGTGGCAAGCCCAGGATGCTCCGATTTTTGTTGAAGTCGGCGCTGGAACCGGCAAAGTCATCGAACGCACGATCGGTCACGCGAATGATGCGATCGCGAATGAACGCTGCACCCTCTGCTGCTCCGGCCTTGGGATGCTTGATGCAGCATTCCCACTCCAGCACTGCCCAGCCGGGATAATCGTATTGCGCCAGCTTGCTGAAGATGGATTTGAAATCTATCTGCCCATCTCCCAGGGAGCGGAAGCGACCGGGACGATCGATCCAATCCTGATAACCGCCGTACACACCCGACCGCCCGTTTGGCCTGAACTCCGCATCTTTGACGTGGAATGCGCGAACACGCTCGTGATAAAGATCGAGGAATTCAAGATAGTCCATCTGCTGCAAAACCATGTGGCTTGGGTCGTAAAGGATATTTGCACGAGCATGGTTTTTGACAACCGTAAGAAACCGATCAAATGTGGCGCCGTCATGCAAGTCTTCGCCGGGATGCAGCTCATAGCAGACGTCGACGCCCGCTTCGTTGAACACATCAAGTATCGGCAACCATCGCCTGCCCAATTCAGCGAACGCCTCATCGATCAGCCCTGAAGGTCTTTGCGGCCATGGATAAAAGAACGGCCATGCAAGTGAGCCCGAAAACGTAGCATGCGCGGTTAGTCCGAGCTTGCGGCTTGCCTCAGCCGCCCATTCCAATTGCTGCACCGCCCAATGCTGTTGTCCTTCGGAATTCCCCGCCAGTTCGGGTGGCGCGAAGCCATCGAGCATTCTGTCAAATGCGGGATTGCTCGCAACCAACTGTCCTTGCAGGTGAGTGGAAAGCTCTGTGAGCGCTAGCCCCGCTTCACTGAGTACGCCGAGCACCTCATCGCAGTACGACTGGCTCTCCGCCGCCAGTCGAAGATCAAAGAGGCGCCGGTCCCAAGTGGGAATTTGCACGCCCACAAAGCCTAACTGCGCCGCCCAATGCGCCATTCCTTCCAGCGTATTGAATGGTGCTTCATTGCCGGCAAACTGAGCCAAGAAGATGCCCGGCCCTTTGATCGTCTTCATGTTCCACTCCTGCTACGTGTGTTATGTCAGAAATCAATCCATTGACCACTTTTACTGCTCTCAATAGCACGATCGATAAAGCGCATTCCGCGCACCGCGGCAACAATCCCCGGGAGTGTTGAGGGCAGCGGATTTGGCTTCTTCTGCTGCCATCCAACAAGCGCGTCACCAAACTCGCGATAGAGTACCGCAAATGCTTCAAGGTAGCCCTCAGGATGGCCTCCAGGTAGGCGCGTGACTGCACGTGCGTCGGCGCTTAAATAGCCGCCGGCCGCGTGATGAATCTCTTCTGGCCCATCGAGCCACTTTACACGCAGGCGATTCGGATCTTCCTGGCGCCAATCGATCGAGCCTTTCTCACCGTAGACGCGCAAGCGCAGCCCGTTCAACTCACCCGCAGCTATCTGCGAAGCCATCAGGACTCCCGTCGCACCATTGGCCAGACGCAGCAACGCTGTACAGTCGTCATCGAGCCGGCGCCCCGGCACCACGGACAGCAGCGATGGACTGAGCGTTCTAACCTCGAGTCCGGTTACATATTCGAGCAGGTGAAAGGCGTGAACGCCGATGTCGCCGATACAGCCCCCCGGCCC
>ODAK010003094.1_pt1 | contig 17342 bp, 13 predicted proteins | sample 1539591 | NCBI WGS metagenome assembly ODAK01 (sample SAMEA3539303, study PRJEB22396) | soil metagenome | biome: tundra; feature: field; material: soil | place: USA | collected 2010-05 | depth 0.15 m
TGACTCAGGACACTCGCAAAGATCGCCGCGTCAAGATCGTCAGCCTGAACGTCCGTTACAAGAGCGCGACGGTCGACGAGTTCATCGAAAATCATGCGCATGACGTGAGCCGCGGGGGCATCTACATCAAGACCGGCAGCCCGTTTCCGCCGGGGACGCTCCTCAAGTTCGAGATCCGTCTGGCGAGCGATCAGGCCGTCATCATGGGCGTGGGCCGCGTCGTGTGGAAGCGCGACACCGTTCAGGGAACGGGCGATCGCCCGGCCGGCATGGGCGTCAAGTTCATCAAGATCGACGACCCCTCGAAGACCGTCATCGACAAGCTGGTGAACAGCCGCGCCGACGCGGGCCAGGCGTACGAGTCCGAGTCCGAATCGCCCCAGCCCGAGGCGCCCGCAGCGGCGGCCAAGCCGGCTCCGCAGCCGAACCGCAACGTCGGCAAGTCGACCATTCTCGGAATGGGCTCGCTCCCTGGCGGCGGCGGCGGCGCGAGCGCGTCGTCGAACCGTGCGGGCTTGCCCTCGGTGGCGCCACGCCCCGCGGCCGGCGCGGGCAGCGGCGGCGGCGGCGGGATGTTCCCGAAGACGAACTCGGAAGCGGACATGCCGCCAAAGCAGGAGCAGACGGTCATGAAGCAGGCGGCGGAGCTCCTCGAAGAGGCGCTCCGCGAGGCCGGCGGGTCCATGGAAGACGTCGGGACCAATCCCCTCTTCGCGGGCTCGCCGGGCGAAGCGAAGCCCGAGCGCGAGTCGCCTGCGCCCGCGGACGGCGAGCCGGCTCTTCCGGCGGCCGAGGCATCGACGTCGACCGAGATCGAAGCGGCCAAGGCGCGCGCGATCATCGCGGGGATGTCGCCCGCTTCGGTCGCACCGAAGAAGGGAGCGTCGGACCCTCCGCGAACGACGCGCGAGTCGCCGCTCGCCAAGGCGCCAGAGCGCGACTCGGCGCAGCCGTCGCGTCCGTCGGGCCGCGTGGCGATCGCGAGCGCGCCTCCGAAGCCGCCGAAGAAGGGCGGCTCGGGCGCGATCCTGCTCGTCGTCGTCGTCGCCGCGGCCGCGTTCTTCGGGGTCACGTACCGCGATACGCTCTTCGGCACCGTGGCGCCCGCGCCGACGGCCGCGCCTCCCCCTCCCACCATGCCTCCGCCGAGCGCGGCGGCGCCTGCGCCTTCGGCGCTCGCAGCGCCCTCGGGCATGGCGAGCTCCGAACCGCCCGCCCCGGCGAGTGCGTCGGCGGCTCCTTCCGGGAGCGCGTCAGCCGCTCCGTCGGCCAGCGCGTCGGCCGCTCCGTCGGCCAGCGCGTCGGCCGCTCCGTCGGCCAGCGCCGCCGCGGCGGCCCCGCACCCCGTGATCGTGCAGCGTCCGATCGCGCCCCGGCCGATCGCGCCCCCGCCGGTCGCGACCGCCGCGCCGGCTCCGACCAGCGATACGCCCGCGGCCCCGACCGCGACGGCGACGGCGACGCCGTCCGCGACGACGCCGCCCGCCGCGAAGCCGAAGCCCGCGGCGAAGCCGTCCGACGACAACCCCTACTGACGGCGAGCTTCAATCGAGGTCGCGCACGATGCCCACGAACGCGCGGAGGATGGCCGCGGTCGCGCCCCAAACGAGCTCGCCGTCGACGGTCCATCCGCGCCAGGGCAAGACGCCCGCCGGGGGCTCGAAGAACTCGCGGAGAGGCGGGGCGAACGCGCGCGCGACCTCGGCGGGGCTCGGCTTGACGAGCACGTCTTCGGGCAGCCAGCCGACCCACGGCGTCACCGTGAAGCCGGTGATGGTCGGGTAATCGTCGAGCGAGCCGAGCACGTCGACGCTCGCCGGACCGATCCCCAGCTCTTCTTCGGCTTCACGCAGCGCCGTGGCGCGCAGCGACCCGTCGGTGGGGTCGCTCTTGCCCCCCGGGAACGCGACCTGGCCGCCGTGGTTTCGCATCGACTCCGGCCGGCGCACCAGCCAGACGCGCGCCTCGCCGTCGCGCATGAAGAGCGGAAGCAGCACCGCGGCCGCAGTTCGGGACCCGGGCGGGAGCGTGCGCGTCTCGCGCTCCGCGAGCGCGCGCCGGAGCGGCTCGCGGAGCGTCGTCTCGTCGAGACGGGGTGCCGGGCGCGGCGCCGTCATCGGGGACGCAGGTAGGGATTGCGCGCGCGCTCGTCGCCGATCGTCGTGGCCGGACCGTGCCCGGTCACGACGCGTGCGTCATCTGGCAGCGAGAGCAGCTTGCCGCGGATGGAGCGCAAGATGGCCTCGGGATCGCCGCCGGGAAGGTCGGTGCGCCCGATGGACCCGCGGAAGAGCGTGTCGCCCGCGATGACGACCGTCTGCCCCGCGTGGTTCGCGACGAACGAGCAGCTCCCGGGGGTGTGCCCGGGGGTATGCAGCACCGCGATCTCGATCGCGCCCGCGTGGAGCGTGCGTCCGTCGACCAGGCCGTCGTCCATGTCCGCGCGCTCGGGCGCGTCGACGCCGAACATTCCGGCCTGGAGGGGCAGGATGTCGTAGAGGAACCGGTCGGCTTCGTGGATGCTCGCGGCGGCTCCGGAGGCCCGCTGGAGCTCGGCGGTGCAACCGACGTGATCGAAGTGCGTGTGCGTGTGAACGATCGCCTCGACCGCGACGCCCAGCGCGTCGAGCCGGGCGCGGATCGCGGCGTAGTCGCCACCGGGATCGACCACGACGGCGCGCCTGGCCTCGACGTCGGCGACGATGGAGCAGTTGCACCCCAGAGGGCCGACGACCAGAGTTTCGACGTGCACGCCAGACCCTTTAGCACGCCGCGCCCGGCGGATCCCTCGACCCCGGCCCGCTCGCCTCGTCTCGTCTCGTCTCGTCTCGTCTCGTCTCGTCGGCGCGCGCGCCGTCAGGCCAGGCGCCCGTACCAGACGACCGTGTCGTAGGCGATCGTGACCATGCCATCGCGGGCGTGCCGGCGAAAGATTTCCCCCAATCGTTGCATGATGGGCGCGTGCTTCGGATCGCGTGCCGGCGGGCAATACGATGATGAGAGCAACCGGCCTTCGATGCCCGCTTCATCGAAGCGTTGCTCGTTATCGAACATCGCTCTACGCGGCGAGGCTGGAGCGAAGAACGAGCGAATCTTCGCCTCGCTCGCGCGGTCGCCTTCGCGCACGTTCGCGTAGTCGGGAGCAAACTGCTCGAGCATCTCCTCGTACTCGCGGTTTAGCGGCGTATCGGCGCGTTGGTTCCACACGAGCGCGACGACTCCGGCGGGCTTCAGAATGCGGTCGAACTCGGCGCGCGCGCGGGGCGGGTCGAACCAGTGAAACGCTTGCGCCGCGACCACGAGATCGGCGCTCGCGGCGGGCAGTCCCGTGGCCTCCGCGCTGCCCGCGACGCTCTCGAATCGCGGGTCGCCCCCGGCGCCTCGCTCGGCCGCGCCGCGCATCGCGCGATTGGGCTCGATCCCGCTGACTAGCGCGTGGGGCCCGAGCGCCGCGAGCAACTGCCGGGTCAGGATTCCCGTGCCCGCTCCCACGTCGACCACGCGCGCGCTGCCCGTCGCGTCTGCCGCTTCGGCGAGGTGCGCCTCACTCACGAGCAATGCCACGAGCGCATCGGGATAACCGGGGCGGTATCTTACATAGTCGTCGACTCGGTTCGAAAACCTCTGCTTGGGATCGGTGGGATCGGTGGGATCGGTGGGGTCGATCATTGGAAACAATACCCTCGGTTCTTCTGTCTCGTGCTCGCCCGTACAGATAACGATTGACGGGCGCGCCCTAATCTTGCATTGCTATTTCTCACATGAGTACGTTGAAATCCAGTCTCCAGTCTCTCGCCGCCACGTTCGCAGAAGAAGTCGTTCGCGCCATTCGCCGGGCGTCTCTCCAGGAGCTTCTCGGAGAGGTCGCGGGGACCCGAGCGCGGCATTCCGCGCCGGCCGCGTCGGCGGCTGAGCCGGCCGCTCGCGCACCGCGAAGCCCAGCGGCAGCGGTGGGCCGTCGCGGGCGCCTCAAGCGACGAAGCGCAGACGACATCGCGTCCACGCTCGGTCGCATCGTGACCCTGCTTAAGACCAAACCCGCCGGCCTCCGCGCCGAGCAGATTCGCAAGGAGCTCGACATGCTCGCCAAAGAGCTGCCGCGCCCCCTGGCCGAGGGGCTCGCCGCGAAGGCCCTCCGCAAGAAGGGCCAGAAGCGCGCAACGGTCTACTTCGGCGCCGGCGGCGCCGACGCCCCCACCTCCGAAGCCCCCCGCGTCACGCGCAAGAAATAGGTCTTCGAGGTACTAAATCGACGAGCGTGATCTTCGATCACGCTCGCCCGATTTATTCGCCCAGGTTTGACTAAATCAGCGCTCACGTTCGTGAGCGCCGATTTAGAGCCCGAGCCAGGGGCCGGGCGCCACCGTCTGCGATCCGTGGCGGACTTCGAAGTAGAGCATCGGCCCGGGGCCGTCGTCGCCCACCGTGCCAACGCGCTCGCCCGCGGCGACGTCCTGGCCAATCTTGACGTCAATCTCGTTCAGGTTCCCGCTCACCGTGTAGTAGTGCGCGCCGTGGTCGAGGATCACGATTCGCCCGTAGGGTCCGTAGCGATCGGCGAACGCGACGTGCCCGGCGAACGACGCCCGCACCACGGCCCCGGCCGGCGCGTGGATCTCGAGGCCTGGTCCGTCGGTGCCTTCGCGCCGAGCGGGGAGCACTTCAGCCCGGCCCGCGACGGGGAAGAGCAGCTTTCCTCGCGCGGACGCGAACCCCGCCGCCGACGGGTCGGCGGGGATGCCGTCGGCCCCGCCGTACACCGCGACGTAGTCGGGCGAGGCGCCCGTGGAGGTCTGGAACGCCCGGTCGAACGAGCCCTGCCTGCGCGCTTCGTCTTGCGCCGCGAGGCGGGCGGCGTCCATCGCGGATCGCTGGCCGGCGAAGGCCACGCGGTCGCGTGCGATGCGTTCGAGCTCCGCGGCCACATCGACCGCGCGCGACCGGAGGCGCGCTTCGTCGCCGAGCTCCTCGGTGAGCAGGCGCCGGACGCGCTCGACGCGCATCGCGTGGGTCACGAGCGCATCGAAGCCGCCGCCGACCGGCAGCAGGCCCGCCCGCGTGAGCTTGTAGAAGGCCCTGCCGCGGCCGACGACGCGCGCATGCATGGCGGCGATGCCGTCTCCGATCCGACCGATCTCGAGCTTGTCAGACTGTTCGGCGGTGTCGAGATCGGCGATCTTGCGATCGAGCGCCGCGAGGGCCAGCGCCGGATCGGGCGGCAGAGACCCGCTCGCCGGGGACGCGGCGCTCCGCGTCGCGACGAGCGCTGCCAGTCCGACCGAGAGGACCAGCGCGGTCGCGGCGAGCGGCGGACACTTCATACCGTGACCAGCTTGCGGAGGCTCGCGAGCGACGCCGCGGCGCCCAGGGCCGCGCCCACGAGCACCAGGCCGCCCGCCACCGGCCACGGGAGGAAGCTCGGCTCGACGCCCACGAGCGCCGCCAGGTCTTCGTCCAGCCGACCACGCACCAGGAAGAAGAGGACCGCGAGCAGCGCGAGCGCGCCCAATGCTCCGAGCGCTCCTTGCACGCCGCCCTCGATGACGAAGGGCTTGCGCACGTAGGCGTCGGTTGCCCCCACGATCTTGAGGACCTCGACCTCCATGCGTCGCCGCTGCAAGACGAGGCGCATCGTCGACCCGATGACGGCGAGCACCCCGGCGAAGACGACCGCCGCGAGCAGCGCCGCCGCGGCGACCCCGCCGCGCACGAGCCGCGAGAGCTTCTCGGTCCACGACTGGTACGTCTCGACGTCGTCGATGCTCGGCAGCTGCTTCATCTTCGCCACCATCGCAGCGAGATCCGCGTCTGGCATGTCGGGCGCCACGTCGAGCTCGATCGACGCCGGGAAGGCCTCGGCCGGCAGGGACGCCAGCGCGTCGCGGCCGTTCATGTCGGTCCCGAACTGCGAGCGCGCGTCGCCGTTCGACACGTAGCGCGCGCTGGTGACCCCCGGCACCAGGACGACCGCCGCCCGAAGCGCGTCGACCTCGTCCTGGCTCGCCCCGTCTTTCAGGTACACCGACGCGCGACCGGCGTGGGCCCAGCGGGTCTCCACCGCGCGCAGGTTGGTCACCACCAGGAGCGCTGCGCCGAGACACACGAACGCGACGACGAGCGAGAACACGCTCAGCGCGTGCAGGCGCCACTCCCGAAGCATCCCCCGCCTTGCTCTGCGTGTCGTGTTCACCGAAAGCATGCTCTCCGTGCCTCTCAGAGTGGGAGTCGGTTGTCGTACTCCTCGGAGGCGATCCCCTGCGGTACGTCGATCGCCTTGCCGTCGTCGAGAACGACGATGCGCCGCGCGCGCACTTCGAGGAGCGTGCGATCATGGGTCGCGAAGACGACCGTCGTTCCGCTCTCGTGGATCTCTTCGAAGAGGCCGAGCACGTCGATCGCGAGCTGCGGGTCGAGGTTGCCGGTGGGTTCGTCGGCCAGAATGAGCGCCGGCTCGCCGACGATGGCGCGCGCGATGGCAACGCGCTGTTGCTCGCCGCCCGACAGCACGCCCGCCGGCGAGTCGCCGCGCCCGGCCAGGCCCACCCGCTCGAGCGCTTCGCCGACGCGCGCGCGAATGAGCCGCGGCGGCAAGCCGAGGACCTCGAGGGCGACGGCGACGTTCTCGAACGTGCTCCAGGCGGGCACGAGGCGAAAGTCCTGGAAGACGATGCCGAGGTTGCGCCGGAGGAACGGCACCGCGTCGCCGCGAAGCCGCGCCACGTCGCGCCCCAGAAAGAGGATGCGCCCGTCGTCGACCGTCTCGCCGCGATAGAGCATCCGGAGGAGCGTCGACTTGCCCGAGCCGCTCGGCCCGGTGACGAACACGAACTCGCCGCGCTCGATCGTCAGGCTCATCCCGCGGAGCACGGGCGCGCCGTGCTCGAACGACTTGTAGATGTCCTCGAACACCAGGATCGGGCGCTCGGCCGCCTCGCGCGAGAAGCGCGCCCCGGCGCGCAGCATCGGACGGAATCGATCCGGATTGTCCCCGATCGGCATGCTCGAGCGAGCCCTAACAGCGGCGCGCGTCGACCGACAAGTTTTCGGCCGGGTCGCCAGAGGCAGACCACGCCTCCGCCCACTTGCATAGCACGCCCGCGCGCTCCGCGAGCTCCAGAGCGCGCACGCCGTCGTCGCCCATGGCGATCTCGCGCGCGGCGCCCCCCTCGAGCGCGTGGGCCATGGCGGCGGCCTGGGCGGCGAGGGGCTCGTCGATCGGAAGGGGAACGTCGGCGCGGGCGGCGCGACCGGGGCCCGAGCGCGCGATCCGTACGAGACGGTGCGCGAGGAGGTCGCCCTCGTAGACCCAGCGCGCCGTCACGAGCTCGATGGCGCGCTGTCTCGTGGGGGCCGCGCGGTCGACGTGGATGTGCCCGACCGCGCCCGCCGCCGTCGAGAAGACGACATGCGCCGCGTCGGGCCCCGGAGCCGCCGACGGCCCGGAGCCGACGGCTCCGCGAAGGGTCACCTCGCCCCCGCCGAGGTACGTTGCGAGATCGAAGTCGTGGACCCCGAGGTTGACGAGCACGCCGCTCGCGCATGGCCTCGACGTGCCGACGCGGCGAAGGTCGATGGCCAGCACGCGCTCGTCGCGAACGAGCTTGGCCAGGGCCCGCACGACGGGGTTGAACCGCTCCGAATGCCCGACGAAGAGGTGCGCTCCCGCCCGCGCCATCGCCAGCGCGCTCCGCGCCTCGGTGGCCGTGGAGCACGCGGGCTTCTCGACGAACACGTGCCGGCCTGCGGCAAGGGCGCGCCCGACGAGGCCCATGTGGGTGTCGATCGGCGTGGCGACCACGACGAGTTCGGCGCGGCTCAGGGCCTCGGCCTCGGACCCCAGGCGCGTCGTGCCCTCGGGGGTGGCCGCCGCCGGGTTCGGGTCGTAGGCGCCCGCGAGGTCGAAGTGCGCCTCGAGGGCCTTGAGAATCCGGGCGTGACGCTGGCCCATCGTTCCGAGGCCCAGGAGGGTCACCTTGTAACGTCGCGTGGTCCCTCTGCGCATGGTCTCGTCTGCGTCCTCGGTTGCTTTCTCGGGCGCGTCTTCGCCGGCGTTCCCGTATGCGCGCGCCTTCGAGAGGCGCGCCCTGGCCCGCGCGCTCGATGCCGGCCTACATGCCATGGCGGGCCCGGTGGCGGCGAGTACAAAGCGCTCCCCTCGGGCGGTCCGTTCTTCGTATGCTCGCAAGCGTGAGGGCGGAACGCTATGCGGGGGGCACGACAGAATGCCTGCGGCGGCGCTCCGTCCTACGGTGCTGGTACGATGGCGTGTACGGCGGCTCGGGCGAGCGCGGTGGCGGGTGCGTCGGAGAGGGCGTGGGCGGGTGCGTCGGCGAGGGCATGGGCGTGGGCATGGGCGTGGGCGAGGGCGTGGGCGAGGGCGTGGGCGACGGCGTGACCCGTCGCGGAGAGGTCCGAGGAGCTTGCGAATGAAGTGGGATCGGGTTCTTGCGGTCGGGGTGTCGGTGTCGCTCGGCCTGCTCGCAGCGTGCGAGGTTCACGTGAGGGACGGCGCTGCGCCCCCGCCGCCCCGGCCTCCGCCGCCGCGCCAGGTCGCTGTCGCGTCCCGCCCCGCCCCGCCACCCCCGCCGGGTGCGCGCCCCGCGCCGCCGCCTCCCGAACCCGCCGTCGAGAGAAAGGTGGTCATGCTGCGCCTGCCCGGTCGGCTCGTGCACCCGCCGCCCGCGCCGAACCTCGTCGTCCACCTGAACCTCCAGGCCCTGCGGCTCAAGATCAAGCCGAACACCAAGTGCGGTCCCCGGGAGAGCACGCCCGGTCACTGGATCCACATCGACTGCAACGAGTACCAGGCGGTGTCGGTCGCGAAGCCGCCGAGCCAGCGCAAGGTCAAGCTGATGCTCCGCGGCGGCCTCAAGCTCGATACCCCCGTGTCCGGCGCGCTCCCCGATACCGTGGACCACCGAAACGACGGCACCGAAGGCCCCATCAAGGACCAGGGTCAGGTCGGCTCTTGCACCGCGTTCTCGCTCTCGAGCGCGATGGACAACGCGATCCGCCGGCTGAACAAGGGTGACACGACCTCGTCGCTCCACGTCTGGTCGCATTACGGCTACCCCGACATGAAGACCGCGGGCGACGGCACGGTGAACAAGGAGATCGCCACCTGGGAGACGTGGCCGTACGACGAGCGCCTCGCGTGCGAGCTCGATCGCAGCGGCGACGGTGACTGCGGTCCGTACACGCCCGCCGTGGTTCCCGGCGGCGCCACCACCGACCCGACGGTGCAAGCGAAGATCAAGGACTCGGACTCCAAGGGCCACTGGAAAGTGACGGAGTACGACGAGATCGAGGGGACGGCCGACGCCATCGCGGCGCAGCTGTCGACCGGCTCCGACGTCTGGTGCTCGATGAACATCGGCAGCACCTGGATGAACCCCAACGGCGACACGATCGCGGACTGGACGCAAGCCCAGATCGAAGGGGGTCACGCCATCTTGCTCGCGGGCTTCCGACACAAGAACGGGGTGCGTCAGTTTCTCGTGCACAACAGCTGGGGCAAAGACTGGGGCGACGGCGGCTACGCCTGGATCTCCGAGAGCGCGCTCAAGCAGTTCATCAAGCACGCGTACAAGGTGGTGGTGACCGACACGAGCTCGCCTCCGCCTCCGCCGGCCGAACCAGCCGCCGGCGGTCTAACCGACGACGACTGCGGCATCACCCAGCTGGTCGACTCGGTGACGGGCCAGTGCGTCGAGATGTGCCCCGACGACTCGCGCCCCGCCTCGGGCGTATGCGATCCCGTCGGCGGGAAGCACTGAGGCGAACCCGATGCCTCACATCCTCGTGACGATTCCATTCAGTCACTTCTGCGAGAAAGCGCGGTGGTCGCTCGAGGCCGCGGGGGTTCCCTTCGTCGAAGAGGGACACTGTCCGCTCGTGCACCGGGTAGCCGTGCGCCGGGCGGGTGGACGTCGAACGGTTCCGGTGCTGGCGGTCGAAGGGGGAGCCGCGATCGACGACTCGCCGCTCATCGTGCAGTTCGCCGACGCCAAGGCGACCGCAGATCGCAAGCTGTGGCCGGCTTCCGGTCGCGCGCGTGACGAGGGCCTCGAGCTCGAACGGCAGCTCGACGTCGACTTTGCGCCGCACGTCCGGCGCTTCGTCTACTTTCATTTGCTGCCGCGTCGGGACCTGGCGCTCGAGCTCTTTCGCATCGACGCGCCGCCCCGCGAGCACGCCATGGTCCGGGTCGCATTCCCCGTTCTGCGGGCCCTCATGAGACGATTCATGCGAGTCCATGAGCCTGGCATGCGGCGCTCACACGGCGCGATGCTGCGCATGTTCGACGCGATCGGCGAGCGGCTGCGCGACGGCCGCCCTTATTTGCTCGGCGACCGGTTCGGCGCCGCTGACATCGCGTTCGCGTCGTTTGCCGCGCCGATGCTCCAGCCGCCCGAACACCCCAAGGTCCGCGTCGCGCTCGAGTCTCTCGGCGCGCCGTACATTGCCGCCATCCGACGTTCGCAAGAGCACCCCGCGGGCCTCTTCGCGTTGCGTCTTTATCGCGAGCGTCGCGCGGCGGCCGCGGCTCCGAGCGCGTGAGTTCGAGCCTATAGTCTATCGGCTCTGGCGCGCCCACCCCAACGATGAATTTCCCCACGGCCCGCACTCTAGCGCGCTAGCGCGCTATCGCGCGCGCGTCGGTCACCGCCCGATGCCGAACGAGAACGGGAACGTGGCCTGCGAGACGCCGTCGCTCGAAGGAAAGTGCCAGGTTCGCACCTGACGAAGGACGCAGCCCTCGACGCGCGCGTTGTGAATCGTCGACCCGGCCTGCGACGCGCTCGTCACGGCGCCGCTCGCGTCGATCGTCCACGCGGCCGTGACGCCGCCGCGGAGCGTCGGGTCCTTCTGCGCCTCGATCTCGTAGCAGGCCTGGAGCGCGCCGCGATGGGCCACGACCACGCGCCGGATCTGTTCCGGACTCAGGCCGCCGTGCGACGCGCCGCCGCCGCCGCTCGCCGCAATGCCGTGCTCGCCGGGCCCGTTTCCGCTTCCGTTCCCGCCACCGTTCCCGCCACCGTTTCCGCCGCCAGTGCCACCGCCGCCGAAGCCGCCGGTGCCGCGCCCGCCCGGTCCGCCCGCGCCGGAGCCGAAGCCGCCGCCGTTGCCGGGACCCCAGCCGGTGTTGAGCGTGCCCGAGCCGAACATGACGCCCGCGCCGGTCCCTCCGCCTCCGGAGCCCGCGCCGTGCAGCCCCGTTCCGGGGCCGCTCCCGAGGACGACGTTGGCCGAGTTGAGACCCCCGAGCGCGTCGGCGACGGTGGCGATCTCGCTCAGCGTCTTCTTGATGTCCGTTCCGGTGTCGGCCAGCGCTTCACTGAGGCCGCCATAGTTCGTGGTGGGCTTGATATCGCCGGGCAGCTCGGAGTGGTCCTCCTTGCCGTTCATGCCGGCTTTGCCTTCCTTGCCGACGATCTTCTGGCCGCCGCCCTGCTTCTTCGGGTCCTTGGCGCCGGGGTCGGGGATCCCCTTGCCGCCGCCCGCGTTCTCGTCTTTCGACGGCGTCACGGGCTCCATCTCCGGGAGCACGCGCTTCAGACCGAAAAGCGCGGCGTAGTCTTCCGGGCTCACGAGCTCGGGCGGGAGACGGTACTCGTCGGGCGTCCAGTTGATGATGAGCAGCCCGATGAGCCCGAGGTGAAAGACGATGCTCGAGAAGAGCGAGAGGCCGACGAGCGGGTCGTCGGTCAGGAGGCGCCAGAACAGCGCGAACGGCGTGACGAACCTGGAGCGCTTCTTCAGATCGAGCGCCGACGCCGGCGTCGTGTACTGGAAGAACACGGAGAAGAGGCCGTATTGAATCAGCCCGTAGTCCCCTGGAAGCACGGTCACCGGGGCGCCCGCCCGGGCGAGGCCCGCCACGTTCTCTTCACGGCCCCGCAGCACGAGCGAGCCGTTGATCGCGCCGCGCGCGTCGAGCTCCCAGCCGTTGCCGGCCGCTCGAAGCGGCGCGGGAGAGGCCAGGAGCCCGTCGGGCATCGCCGCGAGCGCGCCCGGGACCTCGCCGAGCACGCAGTCTCGACCTGGATCGAGCAGCTGCACGCCGACGATGGTGGTGCCCCACGCGGCAGCGACGCGAAGGACCTGGCTGGGCGGGGCGGCCATTGCGGACATGCTCAGAAGCTCGACTCCTTTCGGGTCTCGGACATCTCGCGCATGAAGCTCCGGTGGCCGAGATCGCCCGCGGCGAACTCGGCGCGAACGCGCCGGAGGAAGTAGACGAGCTGCGGACTCTTCAGGCGGCCCTCGATATCGAGCTCGCTGAACTTGAAGACATGGGTGCCGCCGTCGAGCGTCCTGGCTTCCACGACGCCCGCGTCGACCGCTCCGCTGCTGCCCGGGACGCCGACGGGAGCGGCCGCGACGAGCCCGCCCGGGCTCGCGGCCGGCGAGTTCGAGTCGGTCGATGCCTTCTTCGGTGGCGCAGCATGCGTCGCTCGCCCGCCCGGCGCGGGCCGCGCGGGCTTGCTCTGCGCGAGGGCGCCACCGGCGACGACTGCCACGAACGCGGGTGCGGCCAGCGCCATCAAAGCGACGCGCGCGCGATGAAAGCCCATCGAACCCCAGTCTACCTCGATTGCAGCGCCGATCGCTCCGCCGAAATCGTCACTTCTTCTTGTTGTTGTTGTTGTTGGGCGGCGGCGGCCCCGAGGAGCTCGTGGAGCCTGGCGCGGAGGGATGCGGAGGTGGGGAAAGAGGAGGCGGCGGCGCCTTGGCGCCAGGTGGCGGTGGCGGTGCAGCCGGAGCCGAATCGCCACTCGCTCCGCTGGCCTGCGCGGCCGACATGTACTTCTCGGCGTCGCTCCGGAGGGGTGAGTCGTTCGGAGCCTCCGAGAGGAAGCGCCTGAAGAGCGGCGCCGCGTCGGCCGGGCGCTTCAAGAAGTCGGCATAGAGGACGCCGAGGTTGAAGAGCGCGCTCGTATCGTGCGGATCGTTCGCGAGGACCTTCTCGAGGATTGAGCGCGCCTCATCGAGCCTCTGAGGATGCGCCGAGTCTGCCCCGCCTCGGAGCGCCGCCGCGAGGCCGACCTGCGCATCGGTGTCGTCGCCAGAGACCTTGAGGATCTCACGGTACTGCTCCTCGGCCTTGGAGTACGCGCCGGCGTGCAGGAGCACGACGCCCATGTTGAGGCGCGACGTCGTGTCGTGCGGATCGATCTCGGCCGCCTTGCGGAACTCGGCGAACGCCTCGGCGTCGCCGCCGTTCGCGAGATCGAGCAACCCGGTGGCTCGATGCGCCACCGCGCTGTTCGGGCTCGAGTCGAGCGCCTGCTTTGCGAGGAGCGCGGCCGCCTCCTTCTCACCCTTGGCCAGGTGCGAGAGCGACAGCTCGGCGAGAGCCGAGGCGTCCGCGGGCTTTCGCACGAGCACTTCGCGAGCCTCGGCGATGGCCTTGTCGATCTGCCCGCTCTCGCGGAGCGCCACGACGTACAGCGTGCGCGCCTCGACGGCGTTCGGATGGTCGCGGACGAAGTCTTCGAGCCCCTCGGCGGCTTGCTTCTGCTCGTCTCGCCGGCGTTGCACGTCGGCGAGCGCCACCGCGACGTCTTGCGAGTCCGGCCAGAGCCTCGCCGCTAGCGCGAGTTGCTCCTCGGAGCCCGCGAGGTCACCCGCGTTGGCGAGCAGGACGCCGAGGTCGTAGCGCGCCTCCCACAGGTTCGAGTCGAGCGACACCGCCTCCTTGAGAAGCGACAGCGCCCGATCGCGCTGACCATCCTTCGCCGCCTGCACCCCTTGCACCATCTTCCCCACCGCTTGCGGGTTCGCCGGCGGCAACGCCACGCTCACCGCCGTCTTCGGCGCGCTCGCCTTCGCCCCACCCCCACACCCGCTCAGCGCCACCAGGCAAAAGAAGAGGGAGAAACCGCAAAGACGCGAAGTCGCGAAGTATTGGGGATGAAAAAACCAAGAGCTTTGCGTCTTTGCGCCTTTTCGGTCTCTTCTGCCGAGCGTCATTTTCGCTCCGCGGCGGGGGCGGGGTCGGCTCGGTGGGGGGCGTCGATGAGGGCGGGCATCGGCAGGGGGGCCTGGGAGCGGACTTCGAAGCCGGTCTCCTTGAAGGGCGGATAGAGCTCGCTGTTCAGGCGACCCAGCGCGTCGCGCATCTTGGCCGTCCACTGGTTGTAGATGCCGAGCTTGGTCGCCTCCTTCCAGCCGTTCTCGTAGGCGTCGAGGCTCCGCTCTTCCATCGGTACGGCGAACTCTTCGATCTGCGACTGGTAGTCCGCCTTCTGGTCTTCCGTCTTCACCTCGGACGGCGGCGGCGAATCGCGTAGCGACTTGGCGAAGGCCTCGTACATGTGGCCGATCTGATAGAGGGCCGCGGTCGTCCACTCGGCGACGCTCATGGACACGCAGTCGAGGAGCACCTTCGCCGCGTCCTTGAGGAGTTCGGTCTTCTGCTTGAGGCGCGCCTTGAGCTGCTTGACGTCGCCCTGGATCTGGATCTTCTCGAACCTGGCCAGGATCGCTTCGCCCTGCATGTACCGCGCGTGGGCGGCCGCGTACTTGCCGTCTGCTCCGAGATCGCGCCCGCCGCGCTTGCCCAGGCTCACGGCCTCGGCCAGCGACGCCTCGGCCCCGCGATCGTCGCCGCTCTTGATCTGCGCCTGCGCCAGCAAGACGAGCCCTTGCGCGCGATGGTCGAGGTTCTTCGCGCGCGACAGGTAGCGCTTGTAGAGCTCGGCCGCGTCCTTTGCGTGACCGGCGTTCTGGTGCGCGCGGCCCATCTGAAATACGACCTCGTCGGCCTCGGCGCTCGAGCCGTACGTGGCGAGGAACTTGTTGCCGTCGGCCACGGCGCGATCGTGGGCGCCGGTCGCTTCGCGCAAGACGACGGCGTTGTAGGCGGCGTCCTTCTCGTGATCGAACCTGGCGTAGTTGGGGCGGTCTCCCAGCGCCGCCATCTGCTCGGCGATGTCGGCCGCCTCGCCGAAGAGGCCCATGGCCTGGAGCGTCGTCGTCGCGATCCACGCGCCCGACGGCGACTCGGGCCGTTCGCGGTACTCGGGACCCATGGCGAGCGTCGCGGCTTCTTGCAGCGTCTTGGCGTCGCCAGCGAGCTTCGCCTCTTGCTCGGCGTTCACGCACGCCTGCGCCGCGCGCGAGTCTTTCGGGAACTCGCGGGCCGCGCGCAGGTACGCGCTCGCCGCCCCCGCATGATCGCCGGCCGCGGCGGCCTGCTCGCCGTGCTTGAACACCGCCACGACGATCAGCGCGTCGAGCTTCTCCTGCTGGGCCCGCGCGCTGAAGCTCGGCAGCGCCTTGAGCCGCCGCGCCCATGTCTCGATGTTCTCGTAGTTCTTCGCGCGGTTGAACGACTCGAGAAGGGTCTCGCCCGCGTCGCGCGACTGCTCGGCGTTCGGGAACTTCTCGAGCAGCATGCCGAGGATCTTCACCGCAGCGTCGTAGTTGCCCGTGTCGAAGTAGTAGCGGCCCTGCCGGTAGAACATCGCCGGCAGCTCGGGGTCCTTCGGGTAGAACTGAGCGTAGAGATCGAGCGCCTCGGTGTACTTGTCGGCGGCCTTGGCGAAGGAGTCGTTCGCGGCGCCTGCGGCCGCCCCCGTCTTGGCCGCGTCCTTGGGGCGCGACGCGGCCGCGCCGTCCATCTCGCGCGACAGCGCGACGAGCGCGTTGTAGAGCGCGTCGTGGCGCATCGTGGCGAGCGGGCCGGCGGTCTCGGTGGCGGGGATCGTCTCGGCCGCCGCCATGTAATGCGTGGCGGCGTCGAGGTTCTTGTTGAGGCGAAAGAAGTCGATCTCCGCCAGGTCGAAGTGCACCAGATACGCCTTCGGCTCGGAGGCGAACTTCGTCAGGTAGACGTCGTAGAGGCCCGCCGCGCCCTCGAACTCCGCGCGGCTCGCCTTGTCTCGTTGCGCCCGCGCGTGCAGCGCCAGCGCGTCTTCGCGCAGCGTCTTCTCGATGGCCGCCGTCGTCGCCGCGACGTTCGCCGTGTCTCCCTGCGTGTGCGACCAGGGGCCGCCGACGGTGTATTGTGCGATGGCGCGCTCGAACGTCGCCTTCACGCGGCCGTAGTCATCGATGGCGGTGTATCCGGCCGCGATCTGGAGCACCCATTTCCCGGCGTCGCGGCTCGTGGGCTCGAGCTTGAGGAGGAGCTCGTAGGCCTCGACGCCGCGCTCGTAGTGCGCCTGGTCGTAATATTGCTCCGCGAGCGCGCGCACGATCTTGCCGCTGAAGCGCTCGCCGCCGATCTTCGTGAGAAAGTTGTAGAGATCCTGCGCGGTGTTCTTCTCGTCTTCGGTGAACACCTCCACGATGTACCGGAGCGCCTCGCCCTGCAGCTCGTCGAGCTGCCGGCGCGTGGCGGCGTTCATGCCCTTGCCGCCGGGGCTCTCGCCGGCCTTGTCGTCGGTCGCCTCGAAGACGCCGATGAACCGCCGCGCCGCCTCGTCGTTGTTCCCGAGGCGCCAGTAACACCAGGCGCTCTTGAAGAGCGCGAGCCCGTAGAGCGCGGGGTCGATGTGCTCCTTGAACGTCAGCACCTTCTCGTATTCCGAGAGGGCGCCGGCGTAGTCGAACTTGCCGTTGAAGATCGCCTCGGCCTTCGCCATGTGGGCGTCGGGCACGAAGCGGCTCTGCGGATAGTCTTTGAGGATTCGCTCGAAGCGATCACGCGCCTCGTCCTCTTTGCCCTGCTCGTAGGCGAGGAACCCGTCGACGTAGAGAGCGAGATCGTACTGGTCGAACCACGGGTAGTCGCGGAGCACCCTCGCGAAGAGGTCGCGCGGCACCTTGTATTCGAGCTCCGGCGCCGGCCCCCGCTGGTCGACGGGCCTCTTTTCCCACGCCTGGAAGCTGTCGACGAAGCCGTCGCGCGCGTTCTCCCACTGGAGCTCGCCCAGGCGAACGAGCGCTTCGGGCATCTCGCGCGCCTCGCGCGGCGTCTCGCCGACGAACTTCGTGAGCAGATCGATGGCCTCTCCGCGAAGCCCCTTCTCCTGCACGACGTCGGCCTCGACCCGCGCATCGAGGCGCGCCTGAAGCTGTTTGCGAAGGGCCTCGGGGATCTTCGGTCCCCGGATCGCCGGCGTCGCGCCCGCGCCGAGCGCCCCGTCGTGATTGCGAGCGGCCGGCCCGCTCGACGCGGCCGGCGCGGTCGAGCTGACGCTCCGTTCCGCCGCCGGCCGGATCGCCGCGGCCCCCGCGCCGGCGCCGGCGCCGGCCTGATGAGGCGCGGCCCCCGCGGGCTGCGCGGGCGATGCCGCCGCAGCCTTCGGGCTTGCCGCGTGCGCAAGGCTTGCGTCGAGCGCGCCGAGCGCGCCGAGCCACAGAGGGCTCGCAAGGGTCATCGGCAAGGT
>ODAK010003095.1_pt1 | contig 17333 bp, 15 predicted proteins | sample 1539591 | NCBI WGS metagenome assembly ODAK01 (sample SAMEA3539303, study PRJEB22396) | soil metagenome | biome: tundra; feature: field; material: soil | place: USA | collected 2010-05 | depth 0.15 m
CCTTCGTCGACGGCAAAGTCTCCATCCCGCTGAAGCAGATTTACGACGGCGAACTCCACCGCTTCGAAGCCAAAGAAGGCGGCGTCGAAGTGCGTTTCTGGCTCTACCAGAAGCCCGACGGAAAGATCGCTACCCTCTTCGACGCCTGCGAAATCTGCGGCCCCGTCGGCTTCTACAAGGGAGCACAGGGCGTGATCTGCAAGAACTGCGCCGCTCCCATCAACCCGCAGTCGGTCGGCATGGCCGGCGGCTGCAATCCGATCCCGCTGAAAGCGCAGGTCACCGACGACGCGGTCATCGTCTCCGAGGCCGACGTCGCGGCCGGCAGACACTACTTCGAGCAGAAATAATGTTTCCTCGCATCGTCTACGAATCGTTTCGCCGTCAAGCGCGACGCAAGCTTCTCGCGGGCATCGCGATCACACTGGGCGTAGCGGTCGCGACCGCCATGATCGCCGTCGCCACCGACATCGGCGACAAGATCAACCGCGAACTGCGCAGCTACGGCGCCAATCTGGTCGTCACCCCGCAGGAAGACACACTCGACGTGGAAGTCGGTGGCGTCAACCTGAAGCCTCCCAGCGATGGCGCGTTCCTCAACGAAGCGGACCTCCCGAAAATTCGCGGCACTTTCTGGCACCACAACATCGTCGGCTTCTCGCCCATGCTGCCGGTCACCGTGAAACTCGGCGGCAGCAGCGCGAAAGATGTCACGCTCGTCGGCACCTACTTCAATAAGCCGCTCAGCTTCGGCAAAGACGACTTCACCACCGGCGTGAAGATCACCCATCCGTGGTGGAAGGTAAAAGGCAAGTGTGGGGACGGGGCTCCGCCCCGTCCAGGGCGAGTCGAAGACTCGCCAGTCGCCTGCGGTTGGCCCGACGACAATTCTGAGAACATTCTCCTAGGCGAGCGCCTGGCGACAAAGCTAGCCAAGAATCCCGGCGACACACTCGAGGTCGCCGGTCGTCAACTCACCATCTCCGGCATCCTCTCCACCGGCGCCGCCGAAGACGACCAGATCGTCGCGCCCCTGGCCCTGGCGCAGCAAATTCTCGGCAAACCCGGCGCTGTACGCCGCGTCTACGTCAGCGCTCTGACCAAGCCCCCGGATGCGCTTGCCGTTCGCGATCCAAAGACGATGACTCCCGAGGTTTACGACCGCTGGTACTGCTCGCCCTACGTGGAGTCGATTGCCTACCAGTTACAGGAAGTCATTCCGCATTCGCACGCGGAGCAGATCCGTCAGGTCGCGCAAAACGAAGGCACTGTGCTCTCGCGCATCAAGGGACTCATGCTGCTGATCACGTTCGCCGCCCTTTTCGCATCCGCGCTCGCCGTTTCTGCTGCCATGGCCACTGCCATCTATGAGCGGCGCGTCGAAGTCGGTCTGATGAAAGCGCTCGGCGCAGGCAATCTCGCGGTCTCTGCGATCTTTTTTGCGGAGGCATTGCTCCTCGCGCTCGTCGGCGGCATTGCCGGATTCTCCGCCGGAGCCCTGCTTGCCCGCCAGATCGGCCACTCAATTTTCAACTCGCAGATTTCCATCGAGCCCGTGCTCTTCCCGGTCATCCTGGCCATCGCCGTCTTCGTGACCTTCGCCGGAAGCGCCGCCGCCATCCGCCGCGCCGTGAAGTTCGATCCCGTCTTCGCCCTGCGAGGCGAAGGATGAGTACCGTAGGCACGCCCCACACTCCGAAGCAGGTTGCCGATCGACGCGCTCAGGCGCCGCACATTTCCATGTTCGCGCGCATGCTTCTCCGCGCCGCCGTCCTCCGTCGCGGACGCGCCGCCTCCGCGCTGCTCGCCATGATCGTTGCCGCCGCCGTCGCTACCGCGATGATGAACCTCTACGTCGACGTGCAAGCCAAGCTCCGCACCGAGTTCCGAAATTATGGCGCCAACATAGTCATCGTCGGAAAAGACGGCCAGTCCCTGCCCGCCGACGCACTGGCCAAAGTCGAATCCACTCTCGGCGCAAAGACGCTGGCGGTTCCGTTCTCGTACGCTGTCGCCCGTACCAAAGACGGACAATCTGTAGTCGTCGTCGGCACCGACTTCACCCGCGCCCGCCAATTGAACCACTGGTGGAAGGTGAGCCATTGGCCCGACGCGCCAAACGAAGCCCTTATCGGCATGCGCGCTGCCACCGTAGTTAGCCCCAAAGCTAGCCCCAATCGCCAGCCCTTCGAACTTACCTTCCAAGGCAAAGCGATCCAACTCGCTCCCGCTGGCATGCTCCAGACCGGCGCCGGCGAAGACAGCCGCATCTATCTCGATCAATCTGAATTCCAGAACTGGACCGGCATCGCGCCCTCCACCATCGAAGTCGCCGCCAATGGCACCGCCGCGGAAGTTGAAACGTCGATTCGCCAGCTCACGCAGCTTCTGCCCACCGCCGACATCCGTCCCGTCCGCCAGATCATGGAAGGCGAGGCCAACGTGCTGAACAAAACGCGCGCCACTCTCTACGCCTCCGCCACACTGGTCGTTCTCACTTCCGCGCTCTGCGTGCTCGCCACGCTCATCGGATGGGTCTTCGACCGCCGCCGCGACTTCGCCATCATGAAAGCGCTGGGCGCTTCTGAACGTCTGATCAACGGATTCTTCGCGGCCGAAGCCGCGGCCCTGGGCGTAGTCGGCGCGATTCTCGGCTTCTTCATCGGCATCGGCGTCGCGGCCTGGATCGGACGAGTCAACTTTCACGCGCCCGTCGTCCCGCGCTTCAGCGTTTTTCCGTACGTGCTCGCCGGCAGTGTTGCCGTCGCTCTCATCTCGGCCATCCTGCCCATCGAGCTGCTGCGCCGCGTGCAACCCGCTATTATTCTGAGGGGAGAGTAGTGTTTCGTATCGCAGGTTTCGTATCGTAGTGTTTCGTATCAGGGTAGCGATACCGAAATTGTCGAAAAAAGGACGCCCCTTTAGGGGCCGCGCAGCGAAAGTTGTGGAAGAGGAAAGACCAGTGATGATCCAACTAAAGAACGTAACCAAGAGTTATCCCGCCAGAGAAGAAGAAAATAATGGCGGCCTGATTAAAGCGCTCGACGACATTACTCTCTCCATCGCGCCCGGTGAATGGGTCGCCATGATGGGCCCCTCCGGCTCCGGCAAGAGCACCATGGTCAATCTCATCGGATGCCTCGATCGCCCTACCAGCGGCGAAATCTGGCTTGACGGACAAAACGTCGCCAGCCTCAGCGCCTCTGACCTCAACCATGTCCGCGCCGAAACCATCGGCTTCGTCTTCCAGCAGTTCCACATGATCCCGTATCTCACCGCCGTCGAGAACGTCATGCTCGCCCAGTACTTCCACAGCATGACCGACGAACAGGAAGCCCTCGAAGCCCTCGATCGCGTCGGCCTCAAAGACCGCGCCGGCCACCTGCCCTCACAGCTCTCCGGAGGCGAGCAGCAGCGCGTGTGCATTGCCCGCGCGCTCATCAACGATCCTAAAATCGTGCTCGCCGACGAGCCCACCGGCAACCTCGACGCCGTCAACGAAGAAATCGTCCTGCGCCTGCTCCGCGAGCTCCACCAGCAGGGACGCACCATTGTCATGGTGACGCACGATCCCGTAGTGGCGCGTCTGGCCGACCGCCGCATCGAATTGCATCACGGCAAAATTGCCGCCCAGGAAGTTTTTGCCATGGCCGACGACGAGCAGTTCGACGAAGTGCTGGAAGAATTATTTGCCTTGGAAGAGAACGGCCAAATCGCGGAGATTGGCCGGATGGAGGTCCACGGCGCTCTGCCCGTATCCATCGCCGTGGAAAAAATGGCCGCCATGGAACTGGTAACGACCCACCCGCACCCGCCCCAAGCGCACGATCACAAGCCCTTCGTCAATCCCTGCCACGACGCGCTGAAACCTGCTGGCTTTTCGATCGGCGACGGCTCCGCGATCGTCGAACTCACCCCGCGTGGACACCAGCGCGCCGCCGACATCATCCGCCGCCACCGCCTGGCCGAACGCCTCTTCACCGATTCGCTCGCCATGGACAGCGAAACCGAAATCGAGCAACAGGCCTGCAAGTTCGAGCACATACTCTCACCCGAAGCCACCGACAAGATCTGCACCTTCCTCAACCACCCGCTCACCTGCCCCCACGGCGCACCCATTCCGCCGGGCCCCTGCTGCGGACGTCGCGCCGAACCCAGGCAAACCACTGCCGCATTGTCTCATCGACTTTAGTTTTGATTAGAGTGTAGAGACGGGGCTTGCCCCGTCTCAGACGCCGCAATCCGCGTCTCTACGGGAAATGCGCTCGCTACTTCTTTCCAAAAAACTTCCCAAACCCCAACCGCACCTGCACCGTATTCACCCCCGGATTCGGCACGGTCAGCCCCGCATTCGAGATATGCATGTACCGGAGGTCCACCGACCACGCATGCTCTCCGAAAAAATACATCCCGAACGCTGCACCCGACGTGAAATTTATCGTCGAGGTTCCCGCCGGCACTTCGTGCGTTGTGAAGAGTGTTCCGCCATTCAACTCGAGGTACGGAGCGACATGTCCGCGGGTGGCGAAAATCCATTTCAGTCCCACCGGATTCACTCCGGCCCCGTAAGCGGTGTTTGCCGGCTGGAACACAACAAAGGCCGGCACCGCGTCCACCGCAAGCTCGAAGCGCCCGTTGAGAAAACCCGGCCCGTGGGGAGCGGTCAGTATCCAGCCATAGCGGACTCCGGCGTTCCACACGCTCGTATCCTTGGTCCCACCCGGAACCGAGCGCCCGCCGCCGGTCCAGACCTGGAGCTCGTGTCCGCCTTCCTCGGGGCGATCCTGGGCGGCGGCTGGGGAAGCTGCGATAGAGATTGTCAGAAAGAGCGCTAATGAAAGAGAGCCTGCACCGCGAATGAATCGTGTCATAAGCATGGTCGAGGTCGAAAAAGAACGATACGCGAAAACGAGCGATACGTGAACCCAAGCCAGGAAACAAATCCAGCCGCTACAGCCCCAGCCCGCCATCCACCGCCAGCACCTGCCCGGTAATAAACTGCGGCGCTGTCGCGAAGAACATCACCGCCGCGGCGATGTCCGCTGCCGCCCCGTTCCGTTGCATCGGCGTCTGTTTCGCCATCTTTTTCATAAACGCCGCCGCCGACTTCTCGCCCAAATCGATCACGCCCGGAGCCACCGCATTCACCGCTATCTCCGGCGCCAGCGCCTTCGCCATCACTTTGGTCAGCATGTGCACTGCCGCTTTCGACGAGCAATAGTGCGCATGGGTCGCCCACGGCCGCCGCCCGCCCAGCGAACCCATATTAACGATGCGGCCTCTGCGCTTTCTCAAATACGGCAGCGCCTCACGCGACACCAGAAACGGTCCGCGCGCGTTCGAAGCAAAAATCGCATCCCACTGCGCTACGGTAATTCTCTCAAACTCGACGTCCTCATAATTCGCGGCGTTATTCACCAGTACGTCGATTCCGCCCAGTTCCCTCGCCACTTCCTTCACCATTTCGCGGACACTCTTCTCGTCGGTAACATCGCATCGCACCGCCAGCGCCTCCACGCCATGCTGCGCCAGCTCTCCCACCACCGCTCGCGCCTCGCGCGCCGACTCGCGATAAGTAATCGCTACGTCGGCGCCGTTTTCGGCCGCGGCCAAAGCAATGGCTCGCCCCAGCCGTTTCGCCGCTCCCGTCACCAGCATCGTCCTTCCGGACAGTGCCCGTCCGTTCGTCGTCATCCCGAAATTCTACGCCCCTCCGTGTGTTGGAAAGCCTGCACCCAAACTGATACACTCCCTCGCATGATGAAGCCTCGGGAAGTCGTCGTTTATTCCCGCAAGGGATGTCATCTCTGCGAAATCGTCAAAGAGAGCATCGTCAAGCTCCACCGGCGTGGCGGCTTCACCTGGCGTGAAATCGACGTAGACTCCGACACAGAAATCCGACGCCTCTATAACGACGAGGTCCCCGTAGTCTTCATCAACGGCCGCAAAGCTTTTAAGTACCACATGGACGAGCAGGAATTCCTACGCAAACTGAGCGCTTGAGCTGCGCTCGTGTAGGGACAGGCGTCTCGCGAGCCTGCCCTGAGCGAAGTCGAAGGGTCCAAGTCCAAGCTGCGCAAAAGCTCGGCAGCTCGTTGCCATCTGACTTTTAACTTCTGCACTCTCCCACTACAATTACCCACGATGCTCCGCACCCAACTCTACGCCGATCCCACTGGCCGCTTCGTCCACGATATTGTCCTCCAGAGCTGCCAACGGAACAGCAGCAAGACAGCCCTGATCGACACTTCCTGCGATCGCCGTTTCACTTTCGCCGAATATGGCAGCCACGTTGAATCCCTTGCCCGCGGCCTCATCTCCGCCGGACTCGCTCCCGGAGAAGTGGTTGCGATCTTTCTCCCCAACTCCTGGGAATTCGCCATTACCTATCACGCGGCGACGCTCGCCGGTGGCATCCCCACACTCCTCAATCCCTCCTACCGCGAGCGCGAAATCCGCTATCAACTGGAAAACGCCGGCGCCGCTTTCCTCATCACCGACGCTCCGCTACTGGAGAACGTGAACCTCGCGGGGCTGCCCTGCCTACGCCGCGTCTTCACCACGCGCCACGCACATGCCGGCTGCGAAGACTTCGCGAGTTTGCTGCGGCACACTTCCGCCAAATTCCCGGAACCTGCCCAGATCTCGCAACAAGCCATCGCCGCCCTTCCCTACTCCAGCGGCACCACCGGACTGCCCAAGGGCGTCATGCTCTCGCACTACAACCTGGTTGCCAACGTTTACCAGTTGCTCGGCACGAACGGCACGCCGCTCACTGCGGACGACACGATGCTCTGCTTCCTGCCGCTCTACCACATCTACGGCCTGACCGTGGCGCTGACTCTTTCCCTCACACTCGGCTCCAAGCTGGTTCTGATGCCGCGCTTCGACGTGCAGAAGCTGTGCGCTCTTCTGATTCAGGAAAGCGTCACCATGATGCCCGTGGTCCCGCCCGCCATTAACGCCATGTGCCAGGCAGTCGAAGCCGGCATCTTTCCGAAAAACCATAAAGTCCGCTGGATCAAATCCGGCGCCGCCGCGCTCGCTCCCGAACTCGCTCGCCGCCTGACTGATCTCACCGGCATTACCGTCATCCAGGGATACGGCATGACGGAAGCCTCCCCCGTCACCCATGCCGGCTACATCGCTCCCCCGGAAATGAACCGCCCCGCTTCCATCGGACAGCCGCTGGCCCTCACCGACTGCCGCATCCTGGACCTGGACGGGAACGAGGTCGCCCCTGGCGAGCCCGGCGAACTCGTCATGCGCGGACCGCAGATCATGCTGGGATACTGGAAGGACCCGCAAGCCACCGCCGCCGTTCTTCGCGATGGCTGGTACTTCTCCGGCGACATCGTGCGCTGCGACGCCGACGGCTTCTACTACGTCCTCGACCGCAGCAAGGAGATGATCAAGTACAAAGGATTCCCCGTCGCCCCCGCCGAAGTCGAATCCGTCCTCCTCGAACATCCAGCCGTCCGCGACTGCGGCATAGTCGCCAAACCCGATCCTGCCGCCGGAGAAATCCCCTGCGCCTTTGTCGTCCTCCGTGAAGGCTTTACGCCCTCAGACGCGCTCGCCAAAGAACTCCGCGATTTCGTCGCCGACCGCTTGGCCCACCACAAACAGCCCCGCGAAATTCACTTCGTAGATGCCGTCCCGCGGACACCATCGGGCAAGATCCTGCGTCGCGAACTGCGCAAAGTTCTTTCTTGAACTAAATTCGGGTCGCAAGCATGCGACTCTCAGTCCAGACCCCAACTCCTACAGTCACCGTGTTGCGCGGTGTAAAATATTTTTGTCCCCATGACCCTCACCAGCTTTGTCGCCAAGTCCGCTTTTCGCAACAAGCGGCGCAGTGTGCTGACGGTCGCCAGCATCGCCTTCTCTCTGCTCCTGCTCTGCATCATGCTCTGCATCTGGCGCACCTTCTACATCGACAAGGGAGCGCCTGACTCTGCGCTTCGCATCGTGACGCGTCACAAAGTCTCAATCGCCAACCCCCTTCCCATCTACTATCGCGACAAGATTCGCACCATTCCCGGCGTCGTTCATGTCGTCCCTATGTCGTGGTTCGGAGGCACGTATAAAGACGACAAGCCGGAAAATTACTTCGCTCAGTTCGCCACCGACCCGGACGAATATTTCGACGTTGCTGCCGACAAAGTCATGCCCGCCGACCAACTCGCCGCCTGGAAGCGCGACCGTACGGGCTGCGTCGTCGACGTTGCCCTTGCCAGAAAACACCACTGGAAGATCGGCGACCATATCATCCTGCAAGGTAAAACCTTCTCCGCCAATCTCGACTTGACGGTGCGTGGCATCTACACCATCGATCCGCCGTCCAGCGTGCTCTTCTTCCACACCAAGTACCTGGAAGAATCCGTTGGCTGGTTCAAAGACAATACCTTCTTCTTCTTCACGCGCGTGGATACTCCTGAAGACATGCCACGAGCCGCCCGAGCCATCGACGACATGTTCCATGGCAGTCCGGTTCCGACCAGGAGCGAGAGTGAACAGGCTTTCAAAGCCGATTTCATCGCCAGGCTGGGCAGCGTCAAGACATTCATCCTCAGCATCTGCGGAGCCGTACTTTTCACCACGCTGCTGGTTTGCGCGAACACCATGGCCATGTCGATCCGAGAACGCACTCGCGAAGTAGCCGTCCTGCGCACTCTCGGCTTCACTCGCGGAAGCGTCCTTCAGTTGCTCTTGTGCGAATCGATCGCCATTTCTTTAATAGGAGGGTTGATCGGAGTCGCGCTCGGAACCGGCGCGATCCTCTTCATCGCGCGTCCCGGAATGGGGATGCCAATTTCGATGCACATGACCGCCTTCACCGCGTTGGTCGCCATGGTGGTCGCCGGTCTGGTAGGAATCGTCAGCGGACTGATCCCCTCCTACCGCGCTTCGAACCTCGGCATTGTCGATGCCCTGCGCCACATCGGCTGAGGTGAGGCATTGAATCATTTAGTCATTGGAATCATTGAGGTGTTGAATCGTTGATTCAATGACTAAATGCCTCAATGACTCAATGGTTGAGGTGCTAAACTCGCTTCGCATGCGGACGGACATCCTGCCCCTTTGCGACCAGCACTACCGCACCATGGAGCCCGCATTGGCTCCCTACAACGCCGACTATTCCATCGAATTCTTTCGCTGCACCGACAAGTTCTGCCATCGCTGCTTCGGCGAGCGCATCGGCTACACCACGCCCAAGCGCGGAGACGCGCCGGTCCTCACCCCCAACCAACCCACCTGCGATCGCCACGGACGCCCCATGTTCATCATCAGCCTCGACCGCCAGCGCAATCACGTGACCTACGCCTGCCCCGAATCCGATTGCGGCGAGCGGGTAGTAAGGACGTAACTCATGTAGCGCAGACACTCCCTTCGACTTCGCTCAGGGCAGGCTCTGTCCGCGAAACCTGACCTCCCTCTCACTCCCCCACCAGCCACCCGTACTGCGCCGCCGTCAGCGGCACCACGCTCAATCGTCCCTGCCTCACCAGCGGAGACTCCGCAAAAACCGCCCGCCCCTTGATTTCCTTCAGCGTCTTCGCCTTCGCGATCGCCTTCCCAACTTTGATCTTCACCTTCGGAGTCTTGAGATCGCTCGCATCCACCGCCACCACCGACGCCGTCCCTACCGCGCTCTTCTCGTCGCCGGTGTGGTAAATCACCAACCGCTCCCCCGGCTTCATCTCGCGCAGGTGCTTTACCGCCGCCGGATTCGTCACCCCATCCCAAATCGTCGTCTTCTCGCGCTCAAGATCCGCGAATGAATACACCGTCGGTTCAGTTTTCAAAAGATAGTCCATGGGCAGGTATTGTAAACACAAAAACAAATTGCAGAAGGAAGAAATCAGATCACGAGGCAGCCTGCTTAGCAGGAACTGGCAGAGATGTTACCGCGGACACTTCCCTTCCGCGCTGGTTTCGCCAAGAATAGAATCTTCTCGTGACGGAAGCCTCCATCAACCCGGGCGGGATCACCATGGCCAAGGCCATCGAGCGCTACTTTAATGTGGCGCTTTATCTGCTCGTGCTCAGTGGCTTCGGCGCTCTGGCTTCGACCGGAGGGCTGGATCTGCCGGCAGTGGTTCTGGTGGGGCTGGCGCTGGCGCTCCGCGGATATCAGCTCCTGGCGCGCCGCGCGTTCGTAATCCCAGTACGCTGGACCACTTTCCTGACGCTGATTTACGTCTTCATCTACCTCGCCGACTACTTCTTTCTTTCGCGCAGCTTTCTGGCAGCCAGCGTTCACCTTGTGCTTTTCGTGATGGTCGTCCGGCTATTCTCGTTGCAACGGTCGCGCGACCACTACATGCTTGCGGTACTTTCGTTTCTGATGGTGCTGGCGGCCGCCGTGCTGACGGTCGGCAGTGTGTTTCTGCTTTCTTTTGCAGGCTTCCTGCTGGTTGCTGTCATCACTTTTGTGCTGATGGAGATGCGGCACTCGGTCGCCGCCGAACCAACGCAGGCGCAAGATCCACGAGTTGCCTCTCCCACCCGGCCCATGGCCTATGGACTGCTGGCGATCGCTCCGGCGCTCATGCTGATGATCCTGGCCGGCAGTTTCCTGATCTTCTTCCTTCTTCCCCGCGTTTCGTCCCGCTACCTGAGCGCCTACACTCCGACGAGCGATGTCTCCACTGGCTTCACCGATCGCGTGCAACTGGGCCGCATCGGCCAGATTCAGCAGTCCAGTACTGTCGTCATGCACATCGAGATCCAGAACGATCTGCAAGGCGGTTACGACTTGAAGTGGCGCGGGATTGCGCTGAGCGCTTTTGACGGCAGGGTGTGGTCGAATTCGTATGAGCAAACCCAGTTGCGACCGGCGGGAGATGGAAGCTATCGACTGGCACCTTTGGTGGACCCGTTTAGCGCATCGGTGGTCGCGAGCCGATTCATTCGTTATCGCGTCCTGATGGAGCCGCTGGGGACCAACGTCTTTTTTCTGGCAGAGAGACCCCGGAGTCTCACGGGGAATTTCCGACAGGTGAGTATGGACGCTAGCGGCGCAGTCTTCGACCTCGATGCCGACCACCCGATCAATCGGTACGAAGCGGAGTCGCAACTGGCCGAGCACGACAGCGACGAGCTTCGTCTGGCGGCGAACACCGCACCCGAGGGCATGGACCAGTACCTGAAACTGCCGCCGCTCGATATTCGTATTTCGAAGTTGGCGGAGGAAATCACTGCGGCGGCTCCCAGCAACTATGACAAGGCAATCGCGCTAGAGCAGTATCTATCGACACGCTTCGGATACACGCTGGAACTGCCCCGCAGTCTGCCGCAGGATCCACTGGCCAATTTTCTGTTCGAGAGGAAGAAAGGTCACTGCGAGTATTTCGCCAGTTCGATGGCGGTGATGCTGCGCTCTTTGCACATCCCGTCGCGAATTGTGACGGGGTTCCGTGGGGGCGAATTCAATGACCTCACAGGCCAGTATGTGGTGCGAGCCAGCGACGCCCATTCGTGGGTTGAGGCTTACTTCCCCGGATCCGGTTGGATCAGTTTTGATCCGACTCCGGCAGGAAGCCTGCCGACGCGGACCGGTTGGTCGCGGATGCAGCTTTATGTGGATGCGGCAGCATCCTTTTGGCGCGAATGGATTATCAACTACGACGTCAGCCACCAACGCACGTTGGGGAAGGATGCGGCTACCAGCAGCCGGCAGTTCTTTGACGAGGCTCGCGGGTGGATTGAGCGGCAGCATCGGGCCATGCTACGGTCGGCACGGCGCGCGCACCAACACTTCGCCAACTTTCCGGTGCGATGGCTGGGCGGGCTCATCGCGTTCACGGCAGTCCTGATCGCGCTGCTGAATCTCCGGCGCCTGATCAGCGGGCTGCGTGCCCGTAGTCTGCGCGCGCATCCAGAGCGTGCCCCGCGCGAATCCGCCGCACTTTGGTATGACCGGATGGTGAGCCGCATGGCACGGCTGGGCTGGCGCAAGTCGCCGTCGCAAACACCGCTGGATTTCGTCGCGGCCATTCAGGAAGCGGTACTGCAGAAGAAGGTGGCGAGGTTCACGCGCGCTTACGAATCTGCACGCTTCGGCAAGTCGGTGGACGACGCCCAAAGCCTGCCCGAGCTCTTCAAGGACATCACTGCCACCGAAACCGCGAATTCGAAAAAAACGACGGACCGCGCAGCCGCCAGCTAGAAGCGAATCCAGAGTTGTTGTGACCACAGGCAGCTGCCGAGCTGCGCTCGGCTTGGACCCTTCGACTTCGCTCAGAGCAGGCTCGCGAGGGCGCCCGTCCCCACACGTGCCTAGAAGCGGTGAACAACGCCGACACCTACGTAGTAGTTGTGCTGACGGCTTCTCCCAGTATCAACAGTATAGTCGGGAACTCCGGAGTAGAAATCCGGTCACCACTCAACCCAACTTCTGCAATACCTAGCAGTTACAATGGCTTGTAACTTTTGCGCCGTGTCATTTTGTGCGGTCTTGTTCGAGCCTGTGATTGCCTGTTGGGCAGAGTTCGGGCAGAAATTCCCGCGCCCCCAAAAGGTGCGCGGGTCACCTTTTTTGGGAACCCTCGTTGGAAGGTGGTCGCCGTCCTCAATGGCAGTGGGAAGCTGGTCATGGAAACCATCCTCGAAACCAAAGCCAGCAGCATTCTGCAGTTCCTCCACGGTCTACAGGGGGAGCTGCATGTGACCTGGGAAGAAGGAACCTGGGCGACCTGGCTGTACGATCTGCTGCAGCAGCAGGTGGAGCAAGTTCTGGTCTGCAATCCGCGCCGGAATGCCTTGTTAAAGGAGGGCAGCAAGAGCGACAAGGTGGATGCGCGCAAGCTGGCCGAGTTGCTGCGCACCGGCTTGCTGCGACCGGTCTACCACGGAGAAAATGGACTCCGAACGCTGCGCGAATTGGGGCGCAGTTATCAGACCATCAGCAAAGATTTGACACGATTGATGAATCGGCTTAAGGCACTGTATCGAGGCTGGGGCATTCCCTGTGCTGGCACCCATGTCTATGCCCCGCGGTATCGGGAAGAATGGTTGAGCAAGATTCCGCAAACCGGGGTGCGCCGCCGCGCGGAGCTGCTCTACCAACAGCTGGATGGATTGCAGGCCTTGCGGCGAAACCTGCGACCCGAGTTTTTGGCCGAGAGCCGGTCACGTACACATTACGCGACGTTCATTGCGAAGAATCTCTCCACTGCTTCGATCTCCACGCTGGACGACAACAGTGGCGCGTGGCCGGTGCCAGGCATCTCGAGAATCGCATCGGGGGATCGCTCCGACCGCATCCGTTGGTAAAGAGAGTCGGTGAGGTACGCTGAAGCGTCACCATGGATGATCATCAAACGGCAGCCGAGCGCGCGATAAGCGGGCCACAGATCGTATCCGGCCAAGAATGCGAGAAAATCTACAAGGATGTTCGGATCGTAGTGCGCGAGGAACTCACCCTTCGGCCCGCGTCGAACAAGGGGTCCGCTGTACTGCGCCCACCACTCATCATCAACGCGTTTTGCGTAGACTGCCTCGACGCTGCCGCGGAAGAATTGATCGAAAGCAGAGAACGTTGGAAACACGGAGTTATCGCGCCGCTCCGCGGCCGGCCGTGCCAATTCCTCGGGCGACGCGGGAAGCGTCGGGCCGATATCGTTCAATGCCAGGTGAGTAATGCGCTCCCGCATCGAGCCTCCGGCCAAGAATAGGCCGATCATCCCACCCATTGATGTACCGAGCCAGCGGACGCGATCGATGCGCTCCGCGTCCAGTAGGCGTTCGATTTGGTCAGCCAGCAGCGCAAGCGTATAGCTCTGATGATCCCGATCGACCCAACTGGAGAATCCCCGCCCGAGTGCATCGGGGCAGATTACGTGGTAGGTGCGACCGAGGGTGTTGGCAAGGTGGTGAAACATATGCGCATGGCCCGTATAGCCGTGCATCAGCACCACCGCATCACGCCCGGGTTCGCCATACTGCCTCCCGCTGGAAACTCTATTCATTCCGGACGAACGAAGCATCGTAGACGGCGTCCTGCGGGCGTTCAACAATTGACGCGCCCGAGATCCCAGGGCACGCCCGTTTGAGACAAAGGATGTTGACCGATTCGGCGCGACGCACGGTGGTGTACGGCGGTGGGTCACAACTTCTCTCACGTCCCACTCCGACAGCGGCCGGGGCAGGCGAAGGCAAAGTGAGGAGGCAAAGTGATGGCGGGGCGACTTAAGAACAAGGTAATACTAGCCTGGATTATTCATGAAGTCTCTAGCCAAAAAAGAAAGGATGCTCTAAAAGGAATGATGAACACTGGGTTTCGGCACCCAGCATTCCCTTTCGGAGCATCCATCGCTTGATACAAAGTGTTTTACCACAACTCGCCTTCTCCTTCTACCGCCATCAGCCCATCCGCGCCGATTTTTCCGGGGGCCAGATCACCAGCGACGCCGGCCTGCTGCCCTTGCGCGCCTTCGATCAGCGCCACCATCTGACCCGCGACTGGGCCGCGCCACTCAACGATCCGCGTCAGGATGACCGCGTGCGTCATGACTCACTGGCGCTGCTGCGGCAACGCATCTATCAGATCGTCGCCGGCTACGAAGATGCCAACGACGCCGATCGTTTGCGCCACGATCCCATGTTGCAGATCGTCGCCGATCAGAAACTGGGCGACGCGCTCGGCTCCCAGCCCACTCTCAGCCGCTGGGAGAACTCGCCTTCCGCCCGCGAGCTGGTACGCCTGAACGACCGGCTACGGGAGCAGTTCATCGCTCTGTGTGGCGAGCAAGTTCGCCAGCGCGGCGAGATCCTGCTCGATCTCGATTCCACCGACGATCCCACCCACGGCCAGCAGCAACTCAGCTTCTTCAATGGCGCTTACGGTCAGCACATGTATCATCCCATGCTGATCTTCGAGCGCCACACGGGATGCCTGCTGGCGGCGCGCCTGCGGCCGGGAAACGCCTCCAGTCACGCCCGCATCGTGCCCATGCTGCTGCGCCTGGTGCCGCGTCTGCAAGCCGCTTTCCCCAGCGTCAAGATCAAACTGCGCGGCGACGCCGGTTTCGCTCTGCCGCTGCTGTACCGGTTCTGCGAGTTCTTCCACCTCGAATATGCCCTCGGCATCCCCGCCAACTGCGTGTTCAAGCGGCGCGCCGAGCCGCGGCAGAAACAGTTACACCGCCGCGTCAACGGCACGCTGCTCGGCAATCTCACCCTCGACCCCTCGCAACCGCAGGCCCTCATCTACGAGCCTTCCAATGGCAAGATGACTCTCGTAGGCGTCGAGTTCATCCTGGACTCGGCGAGCTGGCTTGCCGCCAATAACAACACTCCTCCGGTGCTCGACGGGCAGGTTTTCAATTTCGTCGGCGCCCCGAATCGCTTCAACATCCCTTCATTCTTCGAGCTCCACGTCTGGGCCTGGCGCGATCAGATAAACTTGATTCGCTTGAGGGGCTACGCAAAGAGGCCGGGGTACCATCCTCGGAGGCCATACACAAGGCGAAGGCGAGGACTACTCGGCAGGACTAGCCCCTACAGGGCTGGCGTACCACTATGTCGCGCTAGCACACTCTGCTGGCGTGGTCCGGGCCGCATCTTCAAATATTTGCATGATCTCCGGCATTCTGTGCTTTGCGCTCCCGTAGAAAAGGCATTTCCTAGGCGAAATGCAGCTTTGGTGTCGAAAGAAGTCCCACATGCGGTAACCCATCATTACCCTGAACAACACGCCAAATGCGAGAAATCTAAAATTGAGGCAATCCGCTTCGACATGCACTGAAGGCGTAGTCCACACTTTGCGCGATTCATCATCATTAGTCACGACCACGATTACGGACGTATCAGGCGGAATTGGAGCCTTCCCCATGAGGTATAGCCGCATGGGTTCTAAGAAGTCGCCCAGTTCTGTGCGAGGTCGAACAGTCCCGTCAGGCATTACCCAATCGTGAACAGCCCCACGCCACACCATGCTGATCGCGAAGTAGGCGAACTTGTCCATGTCCACGCCAAGATCCGCGCCAGAGTATCGTGACAGCGTTGGATCGTAGTCGCGTGGTAGAGCCACCTTCAACATCTCACCGAGGGGAAACCGCTTACCCTTCGGATTTATCCAGCGCAACACTTCGGACTCGCCATTCTGATCAAAGCGTTGTTCACAATCAAAACAGAGAAGTGGGTTCTTGATTTGATTTTGATTCTGTAGCGGCCCGGTGCTGATCCGGGTCGCGTATTGGAGCTTTCTTCGTTTCGGATAGAGCGCCGCAGGCATGTAGTGGCTCTTGTGGAGCTTCTTCTCCTTCACGTCAAGGCAAAGTGGACAAATCCCCTCTGGCATTCCCGCACCTCAATATCTGTATTCTCCCACTAAACCACGATGGTAGCATGTTCGCTTTTTATTCGTCTATGCAATATGGTACGCTCCAGTCATGGCCCGCGAAAAACAACTGCGGAAAGGACGACCTCAGGCGGTATGTAATTTACCGAATGAAGTCGCTTGAGCTTCTGCACTATTACTTGTTGCTGTTCGATCTAAATGAGAGCGGGCACTTTCCTCCGAATGTCCTCGGCCATGATGGGCGGATGTTCGCCAGCTCAATGCGTACTGTCGCAATCAGTTGGCTCGCTACGTTCGTGGACCAGTCGCGGGACGGCATGAACGTGTTCGATCTTTGGCGGCGGTTGTTTCCTAAGCACAAAGACGAAATTGATAGAGTGTGGGCGCAACTGGAGCCACAGCTTGAACTCATCAAGAATTTCCGAGACCGGGTGGGTTTCCACGCTGACACGCCGCTGAAGTATTTTGCGGCGCGGGATAAGATACGCGGCAAGAATCCGGAACTTCAGGCAGCGATGGACAGTTTCATCAATCTTGAGATCGCCCTGTACAAGTATGAAGACGAAGAATTGCCAGACTTCGTTTCGGCGGCGGAAGAATTGCTGCTGGACGTGGAACTACATGTCAATGAAGCTACTTGTCATCGGTCCCATGACTTCCTTGATTCTCCGGCACGGAATGGGTGCGAGAGCGACGCGCCTTCTTTCAAACCAAGTGTCCGGAAGACAGACACTATTCCAAAATTCATACGGCACCTCTGTTCTGCCACGGATGAACCAAATTCCGGCAAGTGGAACGTAGTCAGCAAGTTGGGTCTCGTGATCGAGTTTGGTCGGCGACATGCAATCCTTTTAAATGCGGGTTTGTGAAAGAACAGGCGTTATTATCCGCTGCCGGTCTGGCGGCAGGAACTGTGCAAAAGTACCGAAGTGGAGTTGGAGAATCTTTCCCATGCAAATCCTTGTTGTAGAGGACTCGCCTGTTTATCGGCAGCTCTTGGTATCTCATCTGCAAGAATGGAGCT
>ODAK010003097.1_pt1 | contig 17330 bp, 19 predicted proteins | sample 1539591 | NCBI WGS metagenome assembly ODAK01 (sample SAMEA3539303, study PRJEB22396) | soil metagenome | biome: tundra; feature: field; material: soil | place: USA | collected 2010-05 | depth 0.15 m
AAATCAAACGATGTCCAAAACGGTAACCGTTGCCGTCCGGATTTCCAACGATGGGTAGGGTGCCGCCGAGCAGGCGGCGTACCACAAAGACCACACCCAGCAACAGCAATGCGCCAACGATGCGCCCCGGAATCCCTTCCTCCTGCGTGATTACGCCGAACAGTTCCAGTGCCATGCGCCCGACAAAAGCCACCCAGCCCATCGCCAGCGTCTGCGGAATCAGGAACCAGGCCATGAAAATATTCAGATCTGGAAGTTTCATGCCTTGCCTCCGGTTAGCAGCCTGTTCAAGTCCGCGACGATTTTATTCGACATGCTGTTTTCCTCGCTTCCTGTCCGGCGTCGCCGCTACCGGAACCACCATCATTTCAAGAACTGCAATGATACCAGCCGAACACCATGCTGCCCCCTTCCATTTCCTTGCACATTATTCGCATGGATGTTTTGCGTTAGAATGCGGCCCGGCCTGAATAGATGTAACGAGCACCGTCTAGGATCGACTCAAATGGCTCAACGATTCGACAGGCTTTAGAAGGAAAACTATGCATCAACAGTTCATCGTATCGCCAGCGGAAGCCAAGCGCGCCAAGTGGCCGCACGAAATTTTCCTGATCAATCTGATCTTCAATCACATTTTTGTATTCGTCGCCACGGTTTCCGTAGTAGGTTCTTTCCCGCTGCTGCCGGCACTGGTGCCTATCATTTCCTGTTGCATCATCGGCTACATTCTCATCAAGTCCAAACAAGTGTCCGCCAGCGACGAGACATGGTTCGTCAAGGCGCACTGGCAGATATGCGCCAGGCGGAATCGTCTTTTCATATTGTTGCTGTCTGTTCCTTGCGTGATTGCCGTCGGCGGGCTGTGGCTGTCCAAGACGCTCGGCTGGGCCAAAATACCGACCATAGCGCTGATCGGCGGCGTGGGTCTACTGCCGTTCATGGCCGCGTTGCTGGTGCTGATCATACTGGGCAATGAATCGGTGCATCTGGCACGCAGCGGCAAATTGCCGAAAAGCTTCGTCGAACTACACGCGGATCCGCAAGCCGTATCCGTTCAGCAATCTGATTCAAGCGCCGAAAAATAATGGAACGTAAAATCTATTGGGGAACCGCGCTTATCGCGGTGCTGATCCTGGGTGTGGCCTTTTTAAAGGGGGACAAGCCCGCCGAAAAATCGGACTTGCCTTGGCATATCGGCCATCCGTCTGCGGACACCAGCCGGATATTTGGTATCACTTTGGGACAAAGCAACACCAATGAGGCCGAGCAGCATTTCAAGGAAGTGGCCAAGCCCATCTTGTTCAAATCGCCTAGCGGTCGATTGGTCGTAGAGGTTTTCTTTGAAGACGTCAATCTGGCCGGCCTGAAAGCCAGGGTTGTGCTGAATATTGCAGTTCCGGATGCGGAACTGCAAGGCATGTTTGAGCGCGGCTTACGCATGAATGCCACGGGCAGCGGCAAGGAAATCACCATGACTCCCGATGACGTCGCCAGAGTATTCACCATGCCGATCAGCAGCCTGACCTATATGCCTGCCACTCGTTTGGAAGACGCTATTTTCACCAAACGTTTTGGGCAACCGGAGCTACGCATCAAGGAAAAGAAAAGTGGTGCAGTCCACTGGCTGTATCCGCAGCACGGCCTGGATATCACCCTGGGCGGCGGAGAAAAGCCATTGCTGCAATATGTCGCGCCCACGGATTTTGACAAACTGACCCGGCCACTATTGGCTAACGGCGAGATACTCAAATAGATTTCTTGGAGTCGCCATCCTTAATATCTTCGGGATGGGGATCTTTCGGCTGGTGTATCATCATGTCATCATCGTCATCCAGCAGAATGCGGCTGGCATTGCCTTCCATGTCTTCATACTGACCCTTCTTCACTGCCCAAATCAGCACTGCGAAAAACAGCAGACCTAAGAACATCATGCCTGGAATCAAAGTGTAAATTACTTCCATTTCACCCCCTAGGATTTTTCATTTTTGAACAAGTTGCGGATGCGTGCCGCATTGCCGATCACCACCAATGAACTGATAGGCATGGTGATCGCCGCCACCAGCGGATCCACCTTTGCCATCATCGCCAGCGGCACCATGATAGCGTTATACACAAAAGAAAGCCCGATGTTTTGCTTGATGGTGAGCAAGGTGCGGCGCGACAGCAGCGTTGCCAACCGCACCTTGTCCAGTTCGTTGTGCATCAGCACGATATCGGCACTTTCCACCGACACATCGGTTCCCGAGCCGAGTGCGATACCCACGTCAGCACGTATCAAGGCAGGTGCATCGTTGATGCCATCACCTACCATGGCGACCACCTCGCCGCGCTGTTGCAAGCGCTGAATCACCTGATCCTTGTCCTGCGGCAACACTTCGGCGATCACTTCCATACCGCCCAACTGTTGCGCGATGGCCTCGGCCACCGGCTTGCGATCCCCGCTCAGCAGGGTCATGCTGATGCCCGCTGCACGCAACTCATTCACCATTTGCTGCGCATCGTCGCGCAACTTGTCCGCCAGTGCGAACACGGCCACATGCGCATCGCCCAACGCGCAGTGCACACAACTCATCGCCTGTGCTTCCAGTTCGTGCGCCTGCGTCCGTAACTCGGCATCCAGTGTAATGCCGTTTCGGTTCAGCCATTCGGCACTGCCCAGCAATATAATTTTCCCATTCACATTAGCCTGCACACCCAGCCCGGCAGTGGCATGAAACCCTTGCACTGCGACATCGCGATAATTCAACTGCTGCGCTTCCGCCTCGGCGATGATGGCCTTGGCTACGCTATGTTCGCTATAACGTTCCACCGCTGCCGCGCTGCGCAAGATGTCCTTTGCGGCAATGTCGGGGGAGGTACGCATATGCGCCACGCTCATCCTGCCTTCGGTCAGTGTGCCGGTTTTATCGAACACGAAATGCGTCACTTTGGACAACGTCTCCAGCACCAAACCATTCTTGACCAATATGCCGTGCTTGGCCCCCAAGCCGGAGGCCACGGCAACCGACATCGGCGTCGCCATCCCCAGCGCGCAAGGGCAGGTGATGATCAGCACCGAAGTCGCCGCCATCAGGGCGAGTTCAAAATTTTCGGTGTTCCAGATGAAAAATGTGAACGTCGCGCAAATCAGGGTCACCAAAACAAACCACGGCACGATGGTATCGGCCATGCGTTGTATCGGAGCTTTGGAAGATTGCGCCTCTTCAACCAGCCGGATGATTTTCGCCAGGGTGGTGTTCTGCAATGTCGAACTCACCTCAACCAGCAACGCGCCATTGGTGTTCACCGTTCCGGCAGAGACCTTTGCGCCGGCCGACTTGCTCACCGGCGCGGATTCGCCGCTCAACATGGATTCATCGACTGCACTGTGTCCTTCGAGCACGATGCCGTCCACCGGCACTTTATAACCGGGCTTGATCAACACATGGTCGCCGAGTTTCACCCCGCGTGTCGGCGTAATTTGCTCTTTGCCATCCTGTATCACTGTTGCCACGCGCGGCTGTAATTCCATCAACCGCTTGGTGGCGGACAGCGCCTGATGGCGGAACATGCCTTCCAGATAGCGCCCGATCAGGATCACGAAAATCAGATTGGTGACGGTATCGAAATACACTTCGCCGATTTTATTCGCCGTCACCGTGATATAGGTGGAATAGGCATAGGTCACGCTCAGGCCGATGGCAATTGGCAAATCCATGGTCAACCGCCAAACGCGCAATCCACCGATTGCGCCGCGATAAAACGGATAACCCGCATACAACAGGGTTGGGGTGGCCAATGCAAAACCCATCCAGTGGAAGAACTCGCGGAACTCGCCTTTATTCGCACCGCTGTATAGCGCGATGGAAATCCAAATCAAGTTCATCATGGCAAAGCCGGCGAAAAACAGGCGGAAGAGCATGCTGCGATTGGTTTTTTTGATCACACCTTCCGCATTTTCCGAATCGTAAGGCACGGCTGCGTAGCCGATCTTGGCAAGGGCACGAATCAGATTGGAAAGCTTGTTGCGCTTGCTGTCCCAGCGCAGGTGAATGCGCTTGGCGGCCAAATTGACATTGGCCGATTGAACCCCGGGTTCGCGCTGCAGCCCGCGTTCGATCAACCACACACAGGCGGGACAGTGGATGCCTTCCACGAGCAGGTGAATATCGCGCAGGTCGCCGGAGCAGGTGATGAATTCCTGCTGCACCTCGTCGAGGTCATAGATTTCGATGTCTTTGGGCGGTTCTGGAGGAGGGGCAAGCAGCACTCCTTCCGGGGTGCGCTGGTAATAGCCTTGCAACCCGGCCTCGAAAATGGCAGCGCACACCGACTGGCAGCCAAGGCAACAGAAGTCTCGCTCCACACCGTTCAGCCCGGCGTGGTAGCTTGCCCCGGCAGTGATAGGCAAGCCGCAATGAAAGCAGCCATCAGTGCTGTGAGCGCTATGCTGATTCATCAATGCCGATAGTTTGCTTATTGCGATGGTATAACTGAAAACTTATTGCTCTCCGTTTCGAACACATCTTGACCGCGTTTGACACGAATGCGTAATTCCCAGAAACCTTTGAGCGGGAAGCTGATATAACCTTGATATTTGCCTGAGGATACTTCCCGGAAGGGTATTGCAAAGTCCTTGTCAGCGTCGGAAGCACGATAAGCCACCACTTCCATTTCGCCGGTGACCGGCGCGCCTTGACGATCCGCCACATTGATTTCGTATGAGGCCGGCGTGGCGAGCACGACCATTTTCGGCAGCTTGACAGTGATTTTCCACGCCAGGGCATTTTGTGCTTGTATGTCATCTATCGTTTCTGTATCGGACTTGCGATCCCTGGTGCTGTACTCGTGATCCACCAAGGTAGAACGGCGATGCAAGGCGTACCAGATCAACACGGAATTGACCAATAATGCTGTGACGACCACGCCCATCATGCCGATGAACCAGGGATTGCGCCAACCCTTCTTGTTTTTTTGTGAAAGCATTTGTTGCTCCTTGTCGAATCTCGTTCAGGGTTTGGGGCCGTTGAATTTGGAGTCGTATTCCGCCTCGATTGATGGATCTTCCGTGCTTTGTATACGGAACTCTATCGGTGTCACTTCCTTTTTGATGTTTCCCCCGGGTGCCTTGACGAAGATCGTAAACGAAGTGCCGCGGCCATGATGGGTCAGCAGTGGCTGCTCGGCACCAATAATGATCTGTCCAGACACTCCTCCCTCCGCCGTCACCTGCACATGAAGATCTTTATCGGTCTTGTTGACCACCTTGAATTCGTATTTGTTCTGGATCGAGCCGTCACTCATGCTGACAAATAATGGCTGACGTTCCGGGATCACCCTGAGGGTCATCGCACCCAAATGGGTTAACCCGAATATGATGCCGCCCAGCGCGATGAGTATGATGCTGATGTAAACCCAGGTGCGCGGGTGCTGGTAGAGTTTTTTTACCGGCTTGCCTTCGATCTCATCCAGCGAGGCGTAGCGGATCAATCCGCGCGGGCGGCCTACCTTGTCCATGATGGAGTCACAGGCGTCCAGACATAGCCCGCAGGTGATACAGCCCAACTGTTGGCCTTGGCGGATATCCACCCCGGTAGGACAAACCTGCACGCACTGAAAACAGTCGATGCAGTCGCCTTTCCCGTGCGCGCCAGCTTCAGCACCACGCTGTAGTTTGCCGCGCGGCTCGCCGCGCTTGACATCATAGGTTGGCATGATGGTCTGGCTATCCGTCATCACCGCCTGGATGCGTGCATAGGGGCAAAGCCAAAAGCAGGTTTGCTCACGCAACAATCCGGCCAGAATATATGTGCCTGCAATGAACATGGTTAGTGTTACCCATCCCACCATCGGCAACTGGAAGGCTAGCAAGTTGTTCCAATAGTCGAAGGCATCGACGAACCAGATCGAGAAACTGATTCCGGTTAAAGCCGCGATCACCAGCCAAATCGAATGCTTGATCACTTTCAGACGGATTTTTTTGACATTCCAGGGTGCATTATCCAATTTGCGCCGCTGCGAGGGATTGCCTTCAATTTTTTCTTCTATCCAGGTAAAAACATCCGTCCATACCGTCTGAAAACAGAAGTAGCCGCAGAATACCCGCGAAGCGACGGATGTCACGGCAAACAAGGTCATCGCCATCAACAACAGCAGTAGCGACAGCATCCAGATGTCTTGGGGTAGTACAGTCAGATTGAAAAAGTGAAACTGACGGTTTCCGATGTCAAACAGTACGGCTTGTTTGCCGTTCCAACGAGCATAGGGGCCAACAAAGAAGATCAACCAAGACGCGCCGGTAAGGTATTTCACCGAGCGGAAAAAACCTGGCATACGCTTGGCATGGATGGTCTTGTCACCCAGATTGACACTCCAGGTTTCAAATTCCTGATAGATAGCGGTTACGCTGCCAGCTTCCATTTGTTCGGTCTCTTTTTCCATGCCTTTACTCCTGACATCCAGACTACACAATTGAGCTAAGCTGCCAGCCTAACTAACGAAAGAATAGAATAGCCCCACGCAAAAACTGCTTATTCAGAACTTGCTAATATAGCAGTTGGAAAAAAGGAGGAGATAGTAACCTCCTCCTTTCGTACAGCGATACGATCTTATTGACTGTCTTTGCTTTTGGTTGCATTCCTATACAGCACATACAACAACCAAATCAGTGCCGCAGCACTGCCTGCAACACCGATAATTACACCCCAAAACACCATGTCGTGATTCATCTGCATTCTCCCTTTGTAAGATACCGCACAGGGCATCATGCCCCGTGCAGGCATACAGATTACTTTGTCGTCACTGCTGGAGAAGCGGCTTCAGCAGCCGCAGCTTGGGCAGGTGCTGCGGGTGCATCAGCTTGACCGCCGCCAAACTTGTACACGTATACCGCCAACTTCTTGATATCGGCATCACTCAATTTACCGGCTTCCTTGAAGTTGGGCATGATGGCGACACGAGTCTTGGGATCACCAGAATTCACGCCGTAGGCAACGGTGTGTTTAATCCCTTCCAACGATCCGTCAAAACGCCAGATCGTATCGGTCAGGTTGGCCGAACCCATCGCTTGCATCCCCTTGGCATCAGCGCCATGACAAGCGGTGCAGTCGCTTTCCATAAATACCTTTTTGCCGGCAGGCTCGGAATCGCCCTTGCCTTCGCTCAGTGCCTTTACATACTTCGCAACATCGTCGATTTGCTGTGCAGACAAACTGTCCTTGTGCGCGACCATCATGCCTTGCCGTCCACCGTAAATGGTGGTGTAAATGTCATCGATCTTGCCACCATACAACCAATCGTCGTCGTTAAGAACAGGCGCGAACAGACCCTCCTTATCCTTGGTGCCGACCCCGTTCGTGCCATGACAGGGCGCGCAGTTGTCGCCGAATAGCACCTTGCCGGAGCGCTTCACATACTCGGTCAGATCATTGTCGGCAAGGATCGCCGCCGGTGTCATATCCTTGAGCTTGGCTTCATACTTGCCGCGCACCGCATCCACTTCACTTTTGTCAGCTTCCATTTCCTTGATCGCCGACCATCCCCCTACACCTTTGAAGAAGGTGTTGGAAGTCGGAACAGGAAGGGATGGATAGTACAGCCAATACACCACCACCCAGATCGCGCTGGCTGCCAGCCCCAGCATCCACCACCTGGGTGGCTGATTGTTAAAATCAGCCAAATCGTCGTCCCACACGTGCCCCGTGGTAGTTACACCACCATCGGGGTTTTGATAGGGGTTTCGGCTGCCAATCTCGGCGCTGTGCTTATGTTGTTCGCGTGTTTGCCCTTTCCCATCACCAGAAGGGTTTTGATCTTCACTCATTTTTTATCTCCCGAATTGATAAGGTCTTCGTCATCCAACGCCATACCGCGCTGGGACTCAAACTTGTCTTTGTTTGCAGGACGGAACACCATGAAATAAACGTAGATCATGGCGACGAACACAAATACGGCAAAAAATACGCCGAGCCAGTCATTCGTCGTCATGGACTCCACATCCATGCCCAGGTATCCCATCAGCTTAATCACGGTAATTCACGCCTTCGGTAAATTTGATTTGATTGCCCAATCCTTGCAAGTAAGCAATGACAGCGTCCAGCTCGGTTTTGCCGTCCACTGCATCCTTCGCGCTGGCGATGTCGGCATCGGTGTATGGAGATGGATAAAACGGCATCTTGCGCATCACTTTCATGGTGTCGGCTACGTTGCCCGCATCCACCTTGGTCTTCTCCAGCCAGAAAAAGTTGGGCATCACGGACTCAGGCACGACTTCACGAGGGTATCTCAGATGGCGGCGATGCCACTCATCCGAATACTTGCCGCCCACACGAGCCAAGTCAGGACCGGTACGCTTGGATCCCCACTGGAATGGGTGGTCGTACATGGATTCGGAAGACACCGAGTAGTGACCATAACGATCCTTCTCGTCGCGGAACGGGCGAATCATCTGCGAGTGGCACAAGTAACAGCCTTCGCGGATGTACACTTCACGCCCAGCCAATTCCAGCGGTTTGTAAGGGCGCACCCCGTCACCCGGCTTCCAGTCATCCAGAGATTGGCCCGGCTTGCGATTCCAGACGATGGGGGCCGTATCACCCGCGTTTTTCTGTGATTCTTTTACGTTGGGCGACAAGTGAGTCATTGTGCTGTCCAAATAAAAAAGCGGCACGATTTCCACTATGCCTGCCACCGACACCGCTAAGGCAATCAATACAAACAACAGGACGGTGCTGCGTTCCAGCTTGTTCTGCAATTTAGTTGAATAAATTTTGTCGTGATTAGACATGTCTCACTCCTTATGCTTTAGCAGGAACGGCGTTAGTACCATGCGCAGTGCTTGCTTGACGCACAGTCATCACCACGTTGAACAACATGATCCATGCACCCAGATTGAAGATAATGCCGCCGACGACACGCATCGCATAGTACGGATGCATAGCGGATACGGACTCCACAAAGGTATAGGTTAACGCGCCATATTCGTCATAATCACGCCACATCAGACCTTGCATAATGCCGGACACCCACATCGCCACAACGTAGACCACAGTTCCGATCGTTGCCAGCCAGAAGTGCACATTCACCAGGCTGTCGGAGTACATTTCGGTTTTCCACAGCTTCTTCACCATATGGTAAATCGCGCCCACGGAAACCATCGCTACCCAGCCCAGCGCACCGGAGTGCACGTGACCGATGGTCCAGTCAGTGTAGTGTGACAACGCATTCACGGTCTTGATGGACATCACCGGGCCTTCGAAGGTGGACATCGCGTAGAACGCCAGAGACACCACCAGGAAGCGCAGGATGTAGTCGGTGCGCAGACGATCCCAGGCACCGGACAAGGTCATCATTCCGTTCATTGCACCACCCCAGGACGGGATGATCATCGCCAGGGAAATCGCGGCACCGAGGGAGCCGGTCCAGTCAGGCAATGCGGTGTATTGCAGATGGTGCGCGCCCAACCACACATAACCGAAGGTCAGTGCCCAGAAGTGCAACACGGACAGACGGTAAGAGTACACCGGGCGATTTGCTTGCTTGGGTACGAAGTAGTACATGATCCCCAAAAAGCCAGCGGTCAGGTAGAAACCCACTGCATTGTGACCCCACCACCATTGAATCATGGCATCTTGCACCCCCGAGTAGATGGAGTAGGACTTGGTCAGGCTGACCGGGATTGCCAGGCTGTTCACCACATGCAGGTAAGTGATCATGATGATCATGCTCATAAAGAACCAGTTCGACACATAGATGTGCGAACTCTTGCGTATCGCAACAGTCATGATGTAATTCAAACCAAATGCCACCCAGACCACGGCGATCAGAATATCAATCGGCCATTCCAGCTCTGCGTATTCCTTGCCTTGGGTCATTCCCAGCGGCAACGTGATCACGGCCAGCACGATGATCAAATTCCAACCCCAGAAGGTGAACCACGCCAAGCCGTTGTTCCACAGCTTGGTCGCACCGGTGCGCTGCACTATATAATAACCGGTGGCCATCAAGGTGCAGCCACCAAACGCGAAAATCACCGAGTTAGTATGCAGCGGGCGCAGTCGCCCGAAGGTGATGTAAGGAATATCGAAATTCAGAAACGGCCACGCCAATTCAGATGCAATATACACACCGATCGACGTGCCTACGACCAGATATATAGCGGCCATGATGGTAAACCATCTGACCACATCCATATCGTACTTAACCGGTATCGCTTGAGTTGCTTCCACAGTAATCTCCCCCTCTAGAGCTTAAAGTAATAAATGATGTGTTATTTACTCAACCTAAAGAAGTAAATGACACACCCCCTTATTCCAGCTATTAAACCGCACAGTCATGGTACACCGACAAGCGAGTAAATAAAAACAGCACTACACCTTTTTACATCCGCTTGAGTTACTCAGTTTTGTTGACCTGCCACCAATTGCACCTGCGAAAAGTTACAAAAACAAAAACAGAAATCGATGAACTTGAGATGTATCGCGTGGGAAGTATATTCCCATTTTTATAAAATGGTTGAATTATGACTTTCGCCCACACATCAAGAATTAAATAATGTATTCATCATGAATCTTATGGAGGCGTGTATTCTTTGTCAAGCGAGAAAATCAAACAGAATAAAGCCGGGTTAGTTCATTTCGAGTTTGCTCACCGACCGATGGCCAGCAGCAATCTAATGTCCTGTACCAGTTGTTCAGCGCGCTGCCCGTAAGAGGAAAGCAGCAATGGTTTGCCTCTTATGCCAAGCAAATAAATCCCGTCGGTATGATCCAGCGTATAGCCGCCGTGCTTGTCATACTGCTTCACATAGTTCACGCCAAATGCCTTGGCCGCTTGGGCGGTGGCCTGTGCATCACCATACAAACCCAAGAAAGAAGGGTCAAAGGACGGCACAAACTTCGCGAGCAACTCAGGACTGTCTCGTTCCGGATCCAGCGTGACGAATAAGACCTGTACCCGGTCTGCATCCTTGCCAAGCAGGCGCATAACCTGCGCCAAATCGGCCAGCGTGGTGGGGCATACCTCGGGGCAGTGGGTATAACCGAAGAACAGCACTACCACTTTTCCCCTGAAATCCAATAGGCTGCGAGGCTTGCCATTAAAATCGGTAAGCTGAAAATCAGCCTGCGCATGCTGCCATGAGACGTCTATGGCATGGTAGGGCGATGGCATCTCCGGCTCCCCGCACGCGCTAAGCAGCAAGATCAATAATATTAAAAAGAAATTACGCATCTTGAGCCACCTTGAAAATTAATATTTCTGATGAAACTACTGATAGGACTACTGATGAAACGGCTAGCCATTCCACTGGGTTGTCAAAAGGCTTTGCATAGCCATTCGGCTAAGTCACCTAAAGACGGTGACATAAGCCGCTGGTTAACGGCAACCCAGTGGCTGGTTATATGCCAGACAAGGCGCGCGATAAAAATCGCAGCGACGCATACAGAGTAAATGCAAACAAGATTTTTTGAGCGCCACGCCGTATGGCGACGAAGTACTGGTTATTATGCATCCACATGACAGCTCCCTGTCCAACCGTGCACAGCAAAAACATAGCCTACCTTTATCAGTCCATATATGCCAAACGCCATCACTATTAGGCCAGCAAATAACCGAACTCTGGGAGATTGTACCCAATGGCGGCAACGTTCCCAGAACAGGCCAATGACCAGCAGATTGGGCAAGGTACCCAAGCCGAATACCAGCATGATCATCGCGCCGCTTTGCGCGTGACCGCTGGCCAGTGCCGTGACCAGCACGCTGTATACCAGCCCGCACGGCAACCAGCCCCATAACGTGCCGAGCAACAAGGCTCGCGCTGGGGACGTAATCGGAAACAGGGAGCGCGTCAGCGGTTGAATGCGTTGCCACAACACACTGCCGACCTGCTCGATGCGCCGCACCATGCTCCAGATTCCGGCGAGGTACAACCCAAGCGCGATCAGCATCAAACTGGATAGCGCAAACAGCAAATGCTGTACCGGCACCACATCGCGCAATAACAAACCGGCTTGTCCAATAGCGCCGACCAGTAAGCCGGCCAAGGTATAGCTGGCGATGCGTCCGCTGTTATAAGCAAGGTGAAACGGCCAGCGTGCACCGTCTTTCGGTAATTGCGCAGTGAGGATGCCGACAATACTGCCGCACATGCCGAAGCAATGTACGCCACCGAGCAACCCAACAAAAAATACTGCGATGATGCTGAATTCAGCCATGCGTTCTTTCCTGTTCCAGTAATTTCAGACTCGAAAGCTTCAAATCCAGATACCTCGTAACATCATATGCATCGGCTCCTCCTTGGCATGGAACCACACCGAGCAACGGCACGTCAATGCGCTGCTGCAACGCGGCGGTATCTTCCTCTCTGACCAGCATACCAGCCTTAATGACATTCGTTCATCTGACGGTCGAAAGTCTTATGAAATGATTTTAAGCCACGCAGGGTTATTACCAAAGATAGCTGCCGCTGAACAGTTCAGGAATTTGGAATGAATGAAAACGGCAAGCTGATTGCGCAACAAAATCCGAGCAAAAGAGTCACGTAAGATTCCATTGAAAAACCCTTGCTTGCGTAAAAAATTGTGCTACGATGAAAACCGCTTGATTCGTTCTTGTGTTTAATCTGGTTATCCGGGAGGAAAAAATGGCAATGATCGCGACAATCTGTGCAGTTGGTACCGCAATTGGGGCAGTTCTGTTTTCCTTGTGGATGCTTAAACAGCTGTTCACTAGCAACTGAGCAATACCAAACAAAATAAAAAAACCAGCCCAGGCTGGTTTTTTTATTTTGGCTTAACCATGATATCTGGTATCCGAATCCCACCAAGACTATCAGGGTACTGCTTGACCGGGAAATTACAATGGTGAATCTTTTTCGCAAATCCCTATCGAACACACATTGATTATCTACCACGTTGTTCCAATTAAAAAATGAGCAAAGCATTCACACGCGAGAACGATGCCGCTGATGACGAGGATACCCTGCCCACGTTACAGTTGCCGCCGGGCGTTAAGAACTACATCACGCCGAGCGGACACCAACGGTTGCAAGAAGAGCTGGATCATCTGTGGAAGGTGGAGCGTCCGGCATTGGTAAAAACCATCACATGGGCTGCCTCCAACGGCGATCGCTCGGAAAATGGCGACTATATCTATGGCAAAAAACGCCTGCGCGAAATTGACCGTCGTGTGCGTTTTTTACGCAAGCGCTTGGAGCTGGCCGAGGTGGTTGATCCTGCGCAACGCGGAGAGTGTGATCAAGTGTTTTTCGGTGCGACGGTGACGGTCTGTGATGCCAACGGTAGTGAGAGTACATATAGTATCGTTGGTGTGGACGAAGCGGATGTTGCGGGTGGCCGGATTAGCTGGGTTTCTCCGCTGGCGCGCGCGCTGCTTAAATTGCGCGAGGGTGACGTGACGACTCTGCGCACCCCGACAGGAATTAATGAACTTGAAGTGGTCGGCGTCATGTATTGTGTGCTTGATTGAGCATTGCGGTTAGATGTTAGTATGCGATCGGGTGAAGGCTTTACGCTTTATCGGAGGTTTGTTATGTTGCAAGCCTGATAGATCCTTGTGGCCGGTGTTGATTCGGATCGTTGTTCCAAAATTACTTAACCTTATTAATCATGGATGCAAGATTATTAAAAATTTTGAATAACAGCGAACAAAACTATCCGTATGCGCTGGAAAAGCAGTTACCGCGCGTGTTTGAAAAGATCATGGCATTATGGGATTCGTCAGAGTTTGATGCCTATCTTGCCGATCTAATGACGACTACGCGCACCGATCGCCAACGCTTCCCTCGAGAAGTGGCACCAGACATTATCTATCTAAGTATGCTGCATGAACGCAAGAGTGAGGCTGACGAGACCAATACTTGGGCTCAGGCATTAAGAGATGACCAGGTATGAAACAATAGGTGCGCCAAGCAACCCTGATACCTGCACAAAATCCGGATCCAGTTAAAAACTAATCAATGCATTAAGGAAACCACCATGAAAAAAATCGAAGCTGTGATCAAACCGTTCAAGTTGGATGACGTGCGCGAAGCACTTTCCGAGTTGGGTGTAAGCGGGCTGACGGTCACCGAAGTGAAGGGTTTCGGCCGACAAAAAGGGCATACCGAGTTGTACCGCGGCGCGGAATATGTGGTGGACTTCTTGCCCAAGATTAAAATCGAGGTGGTAATCCCGTCTAATCTGCTCGATGCGGCAGTTGAAGCCATTATCAAGTCCGCGCATACCGGCAAAATTGGTGATGGCAAGATTTTCGTCTCGGCAGTGGAACAGGTTGTTCGCATTCGCACCGGCGAAACCAACGAGACCGCGCTGTAATTCAAATTCCATAACAAGGTCAGGCAATTCACTATCCTTGCTGCGCAAGAATGTGGAATGGACACCGCGAGTCGTACTCATAACACCCCTTAAGTAAAATTAGGCATCAAAAATAACTAAAAATATAGCGTACGTGTGCACTAAACCGTCCGGCAGTCTCCCGGCTCTGACTATGGCAGCCAACAAGCCTAATGGCCTATATATTTTGCCGCGTGGCGCGGGCGTGGCACAATCGCGTCCTGCACAATTCCTGATTCAAATTCATGCTAAGTTACCGCCACGCCTTTCATGCCGGCAATCACGCCGATGTATTGAAACACTTCATCGAGATGCAATTGTTGCGCTATCTGGCGCAGAAAGATAAGCCGTTCTGGTACATTGATACCCATGCCGGAGCGGGCTGCTACGCCTTGGATAGCGGCTATGCCACGCAGAACGCGGAGTATGAGAGCGGTATTGCACTACTGTGGGATCGTGACGATATGCCCGCACCCTTGGCGGAGTATGTGGCACTGGTGAAACGCATCAATCCCGATGGGCAGTTGAAGCTCTATCCCGGTTCGCCGCTGGTCGCGCTGGAGCTGTTGCGTGAGCAGGATCGGATGCGCTTGTTCGAATTGCACCCCAGCGACAGTGAAATTTTGCAGGAGAATTTTGCCGGGCATGGTGCGCAAGTGTTGACGCAAACCGCCGATGGATTCGGCGCACTGAAAGCCTTGTTGCCGCCCCCGCCGCGCCGCGCGCTGGTGTTGATCGATCCACCTTATGAAGACAAGCAGGATTATCAACGCGTGGTGTCGGCGTTGCGCGAAGGGCTGAAACGCTTTGCCAGCGGGGTGTATGCGGTGTGGTATCCGCAGTTGCAACGCGCCGAGGCCAGACAACTTCCCGAACAACTCAAGCAACTGCCGGTGAAAAGCTGGCTGCATGTCGCGCTCAGCGTTCAGGTTCCCGGCGAAGATGGTTTCGGCATGCACGGCAGCGGCATGTTCATACTTAATCCGCCGTGGTTGTTGCATGGTGTGTTGCAGGAGGTGATGCCGTACTTGGTCAAGGTGCTGGGGCAGGATGGCGGGGGCGAGTTTGTGCTGGAGTTTGAAGAGAATGCCGCCGCATGAAACAATGACGCATGCTTACATTCAATAAAAATTGCCGGCGTTGTCCGCGCCTAGCCGGATTTCTCGATCAAGTGCGCGCGGAACATCCTGATTACTATGCCTTACCGGTAAGTTCGTTCGGTGAGAAAGACAGCAAGTTTTTGATCGTCGGATTGGCTCCCGGGATGCACGGCGCGAACCGCACCGGTCGTCCATTCAGCGGCGATTTTGCAGGGAATCTGTTGTATGGCTCTTTGCATAAATACGGTTTTGCCAGCAGTGCCGAGCCGTTAAATGCGGCGGGGAATGCCAACCCGTCTTTGCACCTAAGCGGCTGCCGTATCACTAACGCAGTGCGCTGCCTGCCTCCGCAGAACAAACCCGAACCAAGCGAGATTCGCACCTGCAATGGCTATGTTGCGGAGGAATTGGCGATGTTGCCGCAAGGCTCAGCGGTAATGGCCCTCGGCACGATTGCGCATCAGGCAGTGCTGATGGCTTTGCAACTGCGCAAAAGTAGTTTTGCGTTCGGACATGGCGCGCAACATAGTCTGTCCGATGGTTTGACGTTATTTGATAGTTACCATTGCAGCCGCTACAACACGCAAACCAAACGCCTGACTACAGCGATGTTCGAGGCGGTGATCGGCAATATTGCGCAACATCTGCATCGCCTTGAAGCCTGACCAGCCATTTGATCTCCAGCCGATACTCGCCAGCTTGCCGTTGCTGCCGGGCGTTTATCGTTTTTTCGATGGCAAGGGTGAAGTGCTGTATGTCGGCAAGGCCAATCAACTCAAAAAACGCGTCGCGTCCTACTTCCAAAAAACCAATGTCTCGCCGCGTATCCGTTTGATGGTTTCGCACATTTCGCGCATAGAAACCACCGTGACGCGCTCGGAAGCCGAGGCGCTGCTGCTCGAAAACAACTTAATAAAGTCATTAAGACCACGCTATAACATATTGTTTCGTGACGATAAGTCATATCCGTATATTGTGCTGACTGGGGAGAAATTTCCGCGCTTGACCTACTATCGCGGCACACCCAATCGTCAGCATCAATACTTCGGCCCATACCCGAATTCGTATGCAGCCAAGGAAAGCATACAGTTGCTGCAAAAGATATTCCGTATCCGCACCTGTGAAGACAGTGTATTCAACAATCGTACCCGTCCATGCTTGTTGCACCAGATCCATCGCTGCACCGCGCCGTGCGTGAAGCTGATTTCAGCGGATGATTATCAGGCCGACATCCGCAATGCCGTGTTGTTGTTGCAAGGGCGGCATCAGGAAGTCGAACAAGCTTTGCGTGCTGCGATGGAACACGCGGCGGCAGAAATGCACTACGAGCAGGCCGCCGCCTTGCGCGACCAGTTGCGTGCGCTGCACATCGTGCAGCAAAAGCAGTTCGTCGAATCCACCGGTGGCGCGACGGATGCCGACATCATCGCGCTGGCGCAGCACGATGGTCTTGTCTGTGTGAATCTTTCAATGGTGCGCGGCGGGCGGCATCTGGGCGACAAGAGCTTTTTTCCAGAGCACGCCGAAGATTTATCGGCAGACGAAATCTTGCAGGCTTTCATCGCGCAGCATTATCTAAATCGCAGCGTGCCGCCGTTGCTGGTGCTGGGCGTGGAATGCGGCGATGAAACATTGGCACAATTGCTCAGCGAACAGGCCGGACATGCGGTGCGGATTAGCCAAGCCGCAAGCGGCGAGCGCAAGCAGTGGCTGGAAATGGGGCAGCACAACGCGCTGCTTGCCTTGCAACAACGCAAAATGCAACAGGGGGGGCAGAAGCTGCGTTTGGACAAGCTGCGCGAATTTTTGGATATGCCGGATTTGCAACGCATCGAGTGTTTTGATATCAGCCATACCATGGGCGAAGCGACGCAGGCTTCCTGCGTGGTGTATGAAAATC
>ODAK010003098.1_pt1 | contig 17330 bp, 3 predicted proteins | sample 1539591 | NCBI WGS metagenome assembly ODAK01 (sample SAMEA3539303, study PRJEB22396) | soil metagenome | biome: tundra; feature: field; material: soil | place: USA | collected 2010-05 | depth 0.15 m
GCTAAGACGGTGCTGGGCAAGCTGCGCGTGATCTTCGAGGAGACGGAGGTGGCGGTGGTCCGGCTGCCGCATCGTCCGGGCGAGCTGGCCCGGGCGGCTTCCCGGCTGGGCGAACAAGAGATCAACATCGATTATTCGTATTGCGGACTGGAGCCCGGGTCGACGCGGGCGCTGGTAGTTTTCGGAGTAGACAACCTCACCAGAGCCGCCAAGCTGCTGGATGAGCTGGGCGTGGAAGCGGCGCAATAAATCAGCCGGGCCGCAAGCAGTGTCAGGCTCTGAGCGAGCTCTGGACGGCGGGTGTCAACGCCAGCGATTCGGTCAGGTCGAGGAGCAGACGGCACCGAACTTCCCAGGTTTCATTCTTGACGGCTTGCCTCCGCTGCCTGCGCAGCGATTCATCTCCGTCCAGCAGCGCCGCCTCAACGGCGTGAACAAAATCCGCCGGCGCGTCATAGTAGTGAATAAACCTGGCGAACCTTTCGGTTTCCGGCAACCGCGACGAGACTACGGGGAGTCCAGCTGACAGGTATTCGTACAGCTTGATCGGGTCGGCTGCAACGGTAAGCGGGTTTAACAAAAACGGGATGGTTGCAACGTCGAAGCGGGCGAGGACCTCCGGTACCCGCTCACGGCCAATTTCACCCATAAATTCGACGTTGGGCAGATCTGCCAACAAGCGGACATTGCGGGATTCGATGCGGCCGACGAGCACAAACCGCCAGTTGGGGCGCGCTATGGCCGCCGCCCGGATCGCACTGGCATCAAACCAGCTCTCCAGGGCTCCCAGGTAGCCGATCACCGGTTGCGAGGCCGTGTGCAGGGCGACGCCGAAGACCGGCTGGCCGAGGGTTTCAGAGACGGCGTTCTTCACCACATGGCAGCGGTCGACGGTTGCACCCGATCCGAGACAATGTTCCCGCAGACTGTCGGCCGAACAGATCACCAGATCGCTCGAAGCCACTAATTCCTGCTCCAGCGCCACAATTTCAGGTGCCACGCCTTCAAAACCATTCAGCTGGTCGTGGCAATCGTAGACTAATGCGCCAGGGAAGCGTTCCTTTACGGTTAAGGCGAGTCGCAGCCATAATGGAAAACTGACGATCTGAGTCAAATTGGAAACATGACCCGATGCGACGAGTTCCGTGACGGCGCCGGCCAGTATTTGCGATTCGCTCTCGCTCAGGTTTCGATGGTGATACACGGGTTCCCGGGGTAATCTGACGTGGAGTTCGTACACGTTCGGGGATATCCGAGCCAACAGGGGTGGTCCGGAAGCGGAGCCGCGAAACTCCCTTCCCAGATGCGGATTCAGCAGAAAGCAGCGATGCCCAAGCGCGGCAAGGGTTTGCGCGAGAAACTGGGAACGCTGAATACGCGTGTGCCAGTCCGTCATGGGAAGTATCAGGAAGTCGCGGGAAAAGGGCGCAGGCGGATCGAGGAGCTGGCCGCACTGGTCGATGGTGGTATGAGGGAACTGCCAGCAATCCTCAAAATAGGGCGGTTTGCGCGAGGGAAACGCACGAAAGTAAAAATAACGTAAATACCACGGGCGTAGGAACTCCCGGATACTGCCGAAGGTGCGATGCAACCAGTTCACAGTTGCCGTCCGGCAGCGAGACTGAAACGGTTTTCCATCAAAAAGACGTATGTAATTTGCCCGCAGTCGCGAAGGATTGCCAGTCCTTCGGCGAAACCCGGATAACGAAAGTCCTCGAGATCCGCCAGACAGCGCGGCCTGATTCAAATAGAAATATAATTATTTCATTCCAGTATACAATCGTCAACTTTTTTACGGTTTTTCTGCGGATGTCTCGTGACGGCAGGCCAGCAATTCAGACGGGCACTCACCGTCCGCCGCGAGGCCCTGCGACCCGGACCGGGCGTTCAGCCCGAGTCTTCGGCGCAGGCCAGACAACTGTAGGAAGACCGCGTCGGCGGCAGGACCCGGTGACACGAGATGCAGTCGCGGGCCCTGGCCGCCGGAAAAACTGTGTCTGACCCCGCGATAGCTGCATCGGCACAGGCGATGTTATCTGATTCGACCTACGGCCCGGTAGTAAAGGAACTGTAGAAGCCGTTCACCTGGTTCCCTGCTTCGTCCGTCGCGTAATAGAAGTAGAACGTGTATTGAGTGCTCGCAGCCACCGGTGCAGTCGGAGTAAAGGTCGCTGTCAGGGAGTCAGCCGAAAGCGTAACCGTGCCAGGTACGACCGCGCTGTTATTGCTCTGATAAACGTAGAAGTTACCTTGACCGGCGAAGACCGACAAGGGATTCATGGGCGCATTCAGGAGCACGGTAATGGTGGTGTTGGTAGCAACGGCCGTAGCGGTGTTTGCCGGCGTGACGGTGGTCGCACTCGGGTGGGCCAGGACGGCAAGCGGCCCGGTGGCAAAGGTCTGTGTGACGGTGGCGAGGGCGTTGCCCGCCAGATCGACAGGACCGGCGATGGTCAGCGTATAACTGGTGTTGGGCGTCAGCAAAGACGGCGGTATCAGCGTCAGCGTCTGGTTGGCGTTGCTGAACACCGGAGTCATGTTCAGGGTAGTACTGCCGGTTTTCAGAGTGACGCCGGAGATGGTAGTCACCTGGATTGGTTCGCTGAACAGTATCTGCACCTGAGTATTGATCGGGACGTTGGTTTGTCCGTTGGGCGGGTTAGTGGAAATCACGGTGGGTGGCGTAGTAATCGCCGCGCCGGAGGTGGAGAATCCGTGGCTGCCACCATTCAGGTAATTGCCGTTAATGTCGTAGACGTTGCCTGCCGGATTCCAGTAGAACCTGTAACTATGCGAAGCGGTAAGGTTTGCCGCCGGCGCAACCGAAATTGTCATGCCGTCCGGCGACAGTGTCGGGTTACCGAGAGGCAAAGGATTCCCTCCCGCCGTATTGTCGTAGAGCTGGATGGTATTGCTCGACAGAGTGGTCGGATCGATCGGCGTAGCCGTACGGACATAGAGTCCGGTGTTCAGCGGGATGCCTGCGCTCCCGTCTTCGGGCAGCGCGTCGGTCGCATTGGTATTGTTCAACAGCGTGCCGACCTGCGTGGTGAATGTTGAAGTGGAGCTGGCTCCGGTGAGCAGCGCGTTGCCGGAGGGATCCTGGATTCCCGAAGTGGCAGTGACTGTTATTGCCGTGTTATCCGGGAAGGTACCGTAAGGAATAATTCTTACATCCTGGTTGTTCGTGCCCTGGTTGTACAGGTTAGTGAAGCTGATGGAAGCGGGAATCGGGTTTCCGCCAGCGGTCAGCTGAATAGTCCCGTTGGCACCGGTCGACACGGTCAGGGGATTAATGGGCTTACTGAAGTGCAGGTAGACTTCAGCGTTCACACCTACACCGATCGAGCCGGTCGGGGGCGTGATGGTAGTAACGCTCGGCTGTGTCGTGTCGATAGTGGTGCCGGTAGTGAAGTAAGCGGTGTACTGGCTTGTCAAAGGCAGACCATTGGTGTCCTGAACGTTGGTGTTCACATAGTAGTAGTAAGTGACGTTGGGGTTCAGGGCCGAGGTCGGCGTGATGACGATGGAGTTGGGACCGGCCAGCGACAGGTTGATAGCTACCGGCTGATTGTTCACGTTAGCGTTTAACCCGACGTTGGGAACACTGCCCGTAACCAGCGTGTTCGCATTCAAAGGCTTGCTGAACGTGATCTGGACGACCGGCGTCAGCGGTACATTTTGAACGTTGGGCGACGGGATCGCACCCGTCACGACGGGATTGGCTTTCGTCAGATCGGGCGTCACGGTAAAGGAACCGGAGTATCCGTTCACCGCGTTACCGATCGTGCTGAGCGCCGTGGCCGGAAGGAAGATCTGGACCAGCGCGCCGTTGGCGAATACACTCGCGGGCGTAAATGTGAGTACCTGACCGTTACCGGACAGGACCGCGTTACCAGTTACCAGAGTGCCGTTCGCCGAAACCTGCATGGCGGGCTGAGTGGTTGCGGGGTCCATCGGCTGGTTGAGGAAGAGGGTAACCGGCGAGCCCGGATCAACCCCCGTGGCGCCGTTGCCGGGCCGCTGTCCTATTACAGAGGGACGGCTCGTATTGCCGACAGCGCCGGTACTGAACTGGCTCTGCAGATTCGGGAACACATTGCTGGGAACCAGCGCGTTGCCTGCCAGGTCCGTTACGCCTGAGGTCGCCGTGATAGTGATGGTGGTCCCGGCCGGCAGCGGCTGCCCGGTCGACGGGTTATACAGCCCGTTCGGGTTAAGCGTAACGGTACGGTAATCGGACGAAAGGCCGGTACCGATGCTTAGCCTGGTCGATCCGGCGAACATGCCGAAGGTATTGGTATTGACCGTGTTGGGATTGAGGGACTTGGAGAACGTCAGACTAACGATCGTGTTATATCCCTGATTGGTCGCATTATTCGACGGCGTTACCGATGTTACCGTTGGCGGAGTGGTGTCCGGAGTACCTCCCGTGGTGAAGGTGAGGCTTCCGCCCTGCAGGTTGTTTCCGACGTAATCCTGTACAGGAGCGTTGTAGTTGTAAATTACCTGAATGTTGGAACTGGCGGGAAGCGGCGCAACCGGGGTGAACACGGCGTTAGCCTGGGTCTGAGTCTGACCGACCTTCACCGCCGTATTATTCAGGACCCATGTGCCCGCAACCGGGAAGCCTGTCTGAGGGGCGTAGACATACAGATTGGCGGCGTTGACCGTCAACGGATTCAGCGGTTTGCTGAAGTAAAGCGTAATCGTGGAACTCGTGGCGACGCCGGTCGCGCCGCCGGCCGGCACAGTCAGCTGAATGCTCGGCTGTACGGTGTCCGGAAGGATGTTACCGCTGGTGGTGAATGTCCCGGTAAAGGGAGTGAGATTGTTACCCAGGAGATCCTGGAAGCCACTTACTTTCACGGTGTAGGGGGTACTGGTTGACAGATTCGCGGTTGGCTGGAAGTTGATGGTCTGCAGATCACCCGCCAGGGTCGCCGTACCGGCAACCACGACGCTGCCCGCTGTCGTGGTCAAAGTCACCGCGGTAGCGCCATTGAAGGTATTCGGATTGATCTGCTTACTGGCGTAGAATTGCAGTCTGACGTTAATGCCCACGCCGGTGGTAGTGCTGGGCGGGTCCATCTGCGTGATGACCGGTGGTGTGGTATCCGGTCCCAAACCGGTGACGAAACAGTTGTTCTGATAAACCGTGTTCCCGATCATGTCCGTCACACCATAGACGTAGAAGCAGTACTGAGTGCTTGGCAACAGGGGGCTGGACGGCTGAATGACAATGCTCTTTCGGTCGGCCGACGGAACCAGCGTGCTGGAAAGGACCTGCCCGCTGATGTTGTTGTAAAGATAAACGGTCGATGAATTGACCGACAGCAAATCCACCCGCTTGCTGAATATGTAAGTGGGCGTGATGTTGGTCCCTACGCCGCGGATGCCGTTGGGAGGGTTGACGCTTGCAACAGTAATACCGGAGAGATCGGCGCCGGGGGCCGTCGTAAAGGTGACTGGCGACGGAGTGGCCAAACTGTTCCCGGCAACGTCCTTGATGCCGGCCACCGTAATCGAATAACCGGTGCTCCCCTGCAGGAGGGCCGGCGGAGTCAGCGTCAAAATCGTATTACCGCCGCTCAGCGTACTGGCCACATTTGCTACCTGAGTGTTTCCCTGGCTCAGGGTGACGTTGCTAATGCTCAGTGTCTGAACCGGCTCGTTAAACTCCACCTGAATCTGCGTGTTGATGGGAACAGCGGTCTGAGTGTTCTCCGGATTCGTAAGTAAAATCTGCGGTGTGGTGGACGACGGCGTGAGCGCGGAGTTGAACTGAAGGCTGCCGCCATTGAGGAGGTTGCCGGCCAGATCATGAACGTAATTACCCCAATACACGTTATAGCTGCGGCCTACCGCCAGCGGGGACGCCGGCACAAAAGTCGCGCTGAGGGCGTTGGCTCCGACCGAGTAGGCGCCCGTCAGTTGCGCTCCGGTGACATTGTCATACACGGAAATACTGCCGCTGTTCACGGTAAACGGATCCACCGGCTTATCGAACTGAAGCGTGATAGACGTATTGGTGGGCGCGGTCGACCCGTTGAAGGGATTGGTACTGATGACATTCGCGTTTACCAGGTCGACGCCTGTCTTCGTAGTAAAGCTGGCGGTGAACGGAGTGACATTGTTCCCCGCAAGATCCTGGGCGTTAGAGACCGCGATATTAATTACGGCGTTGTCCGGCAGCACGTTGATGGGGGTGAAGAGCACGTCGGTAGTGGCGGTATTGCCGGTCGAGAGCGTCACGAAATTGATGCTCATGGGCGCGATGGGAGTAGCCACATTGTTGACCAGAGTCGTGATCTGCACAGTGCTGGTGGAGATCGTGGTCGTATTCATCAGCTTGCTGAACCGCACTTCGATCGGGGCGTTGGTGCCGACATTAGTGGAACCGTTCGGAGGCGTAACCTGGGTAACGAGCGGCGCAACGCTGTCGGGGGAAGCTCCCGCCTGGAAATAGTTATTGAGAGCATTCACCAGATTCAGCCCGTTGGTGTCTTTTACGGCCGTGGATGCGCTGTAACAGTAATAGTTGTTTTGGGTCTGGCTGGGCGACAGGTAATTGGCGGTTGGCGTGATACGCACGATCTGCGGTGTACGCAGAGTTATCGTGGACGGCCAGACCTGACCGTTCTGGCAAAGCGTCAATGAGAAATTGGTAGTGTTTACGGTTGTCGGATCGATCGGCTTACTGAAGACAATGTCGATCGGAGTCTTGTTGGTTGCGATCCCGGTCTGGCCGTTATAGGGCACGGTCTGGGTGATCACTGGCGGGGTAGCCGCGAGACTTGGCCCCACGGTGAACGCACCCGCGTAAGCTCCGTTGAGCGCATTTCCCGGATTCTGGCTGTCGGTCACCGCCGTGGTCATAAAGACTTGGATGTAGTCGCCCGCCCCGAACGGCGCCGCAGGCGTGAATTCGATCGCCTGGTTGTTGCCGCTCAGCGAGATAGTCCCGGCCACCGCCACACCGCTATCGGAGACAATGAAGCTCGAACTGGTGACAGTCGATGGATTCAGGGGAGCACTGGCGAACAGGACCACGGGAGTGTTGGTGGGAATCTGAGCACCGGGCCCCGCGCCGTTACCGGGCCGCTGACCCACAATGGACGGTCGCGTCGTGCTAGTCACCTGTACGGTAGTGAAACTGCTGCGGAAGTCGGCGAGCGCATTCCCCGCGAGGTCATGGACGCCGTTGGTTGCGATCACCGTGATCGTTACATTGTTTGGCAGGCTTGACGAAAGTGAAACCGATTGATGGTCGGACGAGTAATTGACACTCGTGCCCAGTCTGGTCGTTCCGTTGAAAAGCGCGAAATTGCCGGCGTTCAGAGTGCTCTGATCCAGCGGCTTCGAGAACGTCAGGGTCACAACCGTGTTTAATCCAAGGTTAGTTTGGCCATTCGTCGGAGTGACGGAGATGACAGTCGGCGGTGTGGTGTCGGAAGTGCCGGCCGTGATAAAGGACACGCTGCTGGTCTGCGCGTTGTTTCCGGAGAAATCCTGGACACAGCAGTTATAGTTCACGTAGAGCTGGATCGGTGCCCCGGAAGGCATGTTAGCCGAGGGCGTGAACGTGACGACCGCGCCGATGTTGTTTACATCGGAATTATCTACCGTGTACGTCCCGCCGATCTGGTAACCATTCTGCGTGTCGTATACGAACATGGTGCTCGCATTGACTGTCAGTGGATCGATGTTCTTGCTGAAATTAACCACGATCGGAGAATTTACCGGCACGTTTGTGGTCCCGGCAGCGGGGCTGTAGCTGAGCACGATCGGCTGTGAATTATCGCTCGTAGTACCGGTCCCGAAGGTGGAAGTGAAGGGCGTGATGACGTTACCGACCAGATCCGTCGCGGACTGGACACTGAGTTTGTAATTGCTGCTGGCGGCCAGCGGCACCTCGGGCGAGAACGTCATGCTCAGTCCATCGGCGCTCAGAGACGAGACGCCGGGTACGTTCGAACTGAGTGTGGTGTTGGTGAGCGTCATCGCCGGTGTGAGTGCCGAGGCCGGAGTCGTCGTATAGGTGACTACGTAGTTTCCGTGGTCATCGGGATTGTACGTATCGTTGACGGCGAGATACAGATCGGCGCCTGATGCCGGCACCGTCAACGTAGTTCCGAAGCCAATCACGAACCAGTCGGTAGCGGCTGGTTGCGCGCTAAACGTTCCGACCAGCGTGCCGAGCCGGATAACGCCGACAGCTGTGGTGTCCGTCGACTGCACTCCGGCGAAACCGAAGGCTCCGTTCTGGTCGACGTTGGCCCCGCCGCCGGTGAAATGATTGGTTCCGTCTCCGCCAGCCGTCTTCGGGTAGTTGGTTGCACCCGCGTTCGCGTACGAATACGTGCTGGCTGCAGCGGCGAACAACGTACCGTCCGGGTTGACCTGGTAGTTGGAATTGACCAGATCCCCGTGACCGCTCACTGCAAGTTTGATCTGAGTTCCACCCGAAAAGAAGCCGATGTCGGCGGCTGGTGTGCCGCCCTGCGGTCCGGGACCGGTGGTAAGCGCGGCCAGGTAGCCGCCTGTAAGATTCTGGAATGTAAAGGCACTCAGCGGCTTGCTGACCTGGGCAATGATGACCGCATTCAGCGGAACTCCGGTCGCGCCGTTGGGGGGCGTAACCTGCGTAACAGTCGGCGCGGCTGTATCGGTTCCGGTCCCGGTGGTAAAGCAATACCCGAAACCGTTGATCGGATTGCCGGAGAGGTCGGTAAGATTCGTCCCGTTGTCATTTACGTACCAGCAGTAGCGGGTATTCGTATTGAAGGGACTGTTAGGCGTAAAGACCGCAGTGCGACGGCTCGGAGAGACCTTGACGGTTCCGGGTATATACAGGCTGGTGTTCTGGTCCTGGACGTAGAAGTTTGACGATGGCACTACCGTCAACTGATTGATCCGCTCGCTGAAGTCCACCTGTGGCAGAACATTGGTTCCGATACCCGTGATGCCGTTGGGAGGATTCGCGAGGGTGATAAACGGACGGGTAGTATCCGCCACGCTGTCAACAGTAAATGTAAACGTCACGACATTTGTGATGACATTGCCGGCAACATCGGTCAGACCCTGAGTGGTGGTCACAGTTACCGGGCCCGGCAGATAGGCGCTGACGTTGGCCACCGGCGTCGGCGTGAATATCATCTGTGTGTCGTTATTCTGGAAACTCCATGTGCCGGGTACGGCTGTCCCATTTTGGACTACGGTAACGCCGCTGGTTGCAGTAATCTCATCGATGGGCTTGCTGAACGCAATCATCACCTGGGCGTTCACGCTGATCCCCGCGTCGCCGTTCTGCGGACTGTAGCCTGTTACCGCTGGCGGCGCTGTATCTGCCGTGAAACCAGTGGTGAAGGAATAGGTCACTCCTGCGAGTGCGTTGCCGGCAAGGTCCCTGATGCTTTGATTGTTCTGGCTGAGAAAAACGTAAAAGAAGCGGCCAACGGACAGCGGCTTGGTGGGAATAAATGTCGCGACACTGCCGGTGGCATCGGCCACCACACGGCCCGCCACAGCAGCCTGCGTAACACTGTCATACAACTCGAACGAAGTGGGGTTCAGGGTCGACGGATCGATCGGCTTGCTGAACTGAACAGAATAGCTGGCATTGATGGGAACTCCGGTGGCGCCGTTAAACGGACTCAACCTCGTCACTGTCGGCGGCGTAATGTCTTTCTGGGCGTTCGTCGTGAAGGTACTCGTGAACGGCGCGGCCATGGGAACGCCGGCCAGCGTCCGGAAACCGCTCGCTGTCAGGGTGTAGGTGGTGGTAATGGCCAGATTCTGCGAAGGGGAGAAAGTGATCTGTTTTCCGTCGCCTGAAAAGACCGCAGTACCGGCGATCACAGAATTGCCTGCGGTAAAGGTTACCAGGCCGGGTACATCCTTAGCCAGAATCTGCTGCAGTCCCGCGATCTGAGCATTGTTGAGAATCGGCTTGTTAAAACTGAGCACCACTGAAGTATTGATCGGTGCGTTGGTGGCGCCGCTGGCGGGGGTTACGGTCGAAACTGTGGGGATCGTGCGATCCGTGTTGGTCGGATCCGTACCGCCCACGTACTCCTGTAAGTTAGTCAGGCCGTCGGCGGCCGCAGATAATTTCCCCGCGACGGTTGGATCGAGCGGATCCAGACCGAAGTGAACTTGCCAGCCATCCGGCAACCCGTCGCCGCTGCTGAAAGCGTTAAGCGGGTTTGTTTTATAAGTACTGATTTCCTGTTGATTTGTGAGGCCGTCCCCATCGGCATCGGCGTTGGGTAGCAGGATGGCAACCGTATTCGTGGAGTTACCGAAAACCGTGGAACTCCCCGCGACGTTGTTAGCAACGAAAATCGCGTTTGCCGCGCTGTTACCAGTGGTGATGGTCAGCGTGGCGGTGGTGGCGGTGGTCTGTGTATTCGTAATCGTGAGACCGGCGGGAGTGGTTTGAGGGAGGACATTAAAAGTCACGCCCGAAAGATTCACGCCCTGTATGACCACGGTGAGTCCGGTTTGTCCGGTGAGCAGATAGGGCGGGTTGATCGAAGTAATCAGCGGTGATGCCTGTACCGTGAAACTGGTCGCCGAGGAGGCCGTTGTCGACGCCACCTGGACCGAAATCGCTCCGGTGGTCGCGGAGTTCGGAACGGTGACCGTCAGGTTGGTAGTGCTGGCTGAAGTTACCGTCGCAGCCACGCCATTGAAGGTGACGATATTTGAGGCCGGCGTCGCGCTGAAACCCTGGCCCTGTATATTCACGGTGGTTCCCGGGCCACCCTGCGAGGGGCTGAAACTGATGATACTGAGACCGCCGTTAACGTTTGATTTGTTAATTGCAGTTATGTTGCCGGCGGCGTCATACGCGTAGGTCACCTGCACGCCGGTCGAGTCGACGACGCCGGTAAGCTGGCCTCCGGCATCGTAGAAATATTGATAAGTGATGGGAGACTGGGCGAGGGCGGGCACAATCACCGCGACCAGAACGAGAGCCGTAGCTACAAGACCCTGCCGGAATCCGCTGTACATCGGTCGGCATTGCAGCATTTTGCTTTTCAAGCTCATCTCCGTCTCTCCGTTATCTTTCCGAAGCGCCCGCGCTTCGTTGATTCTTCGCTTCATTCATGCAGATACTGCCCGCTTGCTGCCTTGCCGCCAGTGTCACTCTTCGGGAGGAATGAACATCGTCACGGCCGCGATCAGTGCCCCGACGAAACAAAGAGAGCCGCTGATCCTGAGGAAAACAACGTTCCATCGCGATGCATCCAGCCGCATAACCGAGGGCGTGATGCTCCTCTGCCATTGGAGCAGTTGTTCGGGGTAACGGGTTTGAACGTAGCCGATGACAAACATCACCAGCGTCGCGAATCCGTTCGGCCACCATCTCATTCCTCACCTCACCGATGCTCGTCATTGGCCCCAATCTTGTGAATCCTGAACGGCTCCGTCAATAATTCCCTGATTCAGGTTGCCCCATGCGTTGGCGGCACTGTCCCAGGCATTCGATGCCCAGCGGAACGGATTACCAAGCTCCCAGGTGTAACTCGGTCCAACGTTTCCTCCGGGTGTCGTCAGGCCTACGCTGGTCGTGCCCTGGCCATTGGACACCGAGAATGTTTGCTGAGCCCCGCCGATGTAACCGCCACCGCCGCCCACGCTCCAACCGGTAGTCGTATTTCCAATCTGCTTTTCGGTCGGATCCGAAGTCTGATCGAGATAGTTCGCCATCAGTGAGCCGCCAAGGCTCTTGCCGCCGAACGGAGGCGAAATACCCACTCCGAAGTACACGTTGCCGAACTTGTCAACCGTGATGCTGCCGCTCACGATAAGCCCGCCGCTGAGCGTGTAGGAATCCGGCTCGCGCACTAAGCCGGACGGGTCCTTGAACTGAATGGGATTGTTGCCGGCATACCGGTAGAGATTCAGGTCACCGCCCGCGAAGCCTGCGGGATCTTCGCTGATGAATGTCCCCGTGGTCTGGTCGTAAAACCGATACCGCATGTGGTACAGACCGGGAGCGACCTGATCCCGTCCCGTGAACTCAAAATGGTATGTCTGTCCCTGCTCCGTCGTAGACCCGAAGGGCTCATAGAAGGCCTGCCCCACCAGCGCTCCGGTCGCGTCAGTTACGCCAGTCGTGCTGTTTACAGCGCCTGTAAGGCCATATTGGACTGCGCCGGTTGGATCGGTTATGGCGAAGTACTGATCCGGGCCGTTTCCGGTAAGCACCGAGGACGTCCCGGCCGCCGAAGTGATCGCGACTACGTTAGAGTCTTCGTCAAGAAGAAAATGCTGCAGGTTGTCTGAAGCTGTACTGGTGACCCGCTGAGTCACCAGATTATTGGCGAAGTCGTACTGAAAAGCGTATATGATACCGCCCGGCACCTGCATCGCCCGAAGACGATTACGGGCGTCCCACGTGTAGCTCGTGGTGCCGGATGGCCCCACGTCAGTCAGCCGGTTCCCGTTGGCGTCATAAGTGTATGTGTGACTGCCGAAGGTGAGAAGCTGATTGTCCGCGTTAACCGTGGCTGAGGCGGAAGGTGTGCTGAGAGGCAGCCCCGAACTGGTTTGTTGGGAGGCCCGGTGGCCGATCGGATCATAAGTGAACGCCGACGATGACAAAGTCGTCCCGCCCCTGGCGTGCGCCAGCGTGGAAAGCCGGGCTGCCGAATCATAGGCGATCGTCGAGGTAACTCCGTTGGCGCGGGTCATCGTAAGAGGCAGCGAGCGGAGATCGAAGGTGGTCTGAACGGAAGCCTGAGGAGAAGATGCACTCGTCACGTTACCTGCCGCGTCATAGCTGTATGTGACCACCGGCTGTCCCGAAACCTGCCTGGTCAAAGTTCGGCCCAGCAAATCCCGCGTGTAGGTGATGTTGCCGAACGGACCAACGGACTTGAGGAGATATCCTCCCGAGTCGTAGGTATATTGATCCGTGCCGCCGGTCGAGTCGTTGGCCAGAATCAGGCGTCCGTTTGCGTCGTAAGTTCGCGCAACCGTTTGTCCGTCCGAATAAGCTTCCTTTGCGAGGCGGGCCACCGCGTCATAAGTGAATGTGGCCGATGCTCCGCGGCGATCTACGTGGCTGATCAGGTTACCGGCGGCGTCATAGGTGAAGGTTTCGATGGCCAGGAGCGGGTCGGTACGGCTGGTGATGCGGTGCCGGGCGTCGTACGTGAATTTGGATTTATTGCCCTTGGCATCCGTTACCTGAATCTGATCGCCGGTACCGTTGTAAGTATAGTTGGTGGTCAGCCCCCGCTGATCGGTGGAGGAAACCACATGGCTCATGCCGTCGTAAGAGAAGGCTGTTGTGTGCCCAAACTGATCCTGAGTCTTGAGAACGCGGGAAATGCCATCGTAAGCCATCTGCAGGACTCTGCCGTTGGTGCCCGTTTCCTGAATCCGGTCTCCGGACACGCTGTACACCATGGTCGACACGGCGCCGCTCGGGCCTTTAACCTGCGTGACCTGTCCGAAATTGTTGTAGGTCATCGTGGTCACGGCGCCCCGCGGATCGGTGACAGTGAGCAGATTTCCCCGGCCATCATAGGTATAGCTTGTGCTGTTACCTAATGCGTCAATGAATGAAAGCAGCCGATTGTACACGGGATCATATGTATATGTCGTCGTGGCGCCGCGCGAATCGGTCGATGTCAGTTTGTTGCCATTCTGATCGTATGTATGGCTGAAGTCCCCTGCAAGCGTGTCTCCGCATGTCTGGCAGGTTCCCGTCCCCGTTACGCTGAGAGTGAGGTTGGTGCCGGCATCACGCGTGTACACGCGGTGGCGACCGAGAGGATCGACAACTTCGACTACGAATCCCTGGGGATTGAAGCGGTAGAGCCAACTGCTCCCCCGCGGGTCCGTGAGTGTCGTGGTCTGCACGGGGCTGAACGGGACCAGCGCATTGATCAGCGTGTACGCATAGGTAAATACGCTGCCGTCTCCCATTTTCTGACTGACAACCCGCTGATTCGCATCATAGGTGTTGGTTTCCGCAACGACTCCCCGCTGATCCGTCAGCGTCAGCAGGTTGGCGTTGGAGTCATAGGTGTACTGGGTGGTGCCGCCGTTGGCATCCGTGAAGGTGACCAGGCGGCCTTGTCCGTCGTAAGCGTATTTTACGGTTTGTCCGACGGGATCGGCGATGGATGCAACCTGACCGCCTCCGTTGTAGGCAAATACCAGGGAACGCCCCGTCGGGTCCGTAACCGACTGTATTTGTGACGTCGACGGATCCCGCGTGATCGTGATGACATTGTTATTCAGGTCCGTGATGGAGGTCATCACCGAGCCGATCTGGAAACTCGCGGCCGGCGCGAACGAATACACCACCCCATCCCGCCATTTCACTTTCGCGGTTCCATCCGCATTCGTAGTCATGACGACGCCCTGCATGCGCGGTATCGAAGTATTGGTCAGCGTGCCGTCCGGCTGCCGGGCGAACGGGTACCGTACCCCGTTCGGCATGATGATGCTTACAGTTGCCTGGTTTTCCGGAACGCGGTTGTCCAGCCGGAAGTCGAAATTCGAAGAGGTTCCGACACCGAAGGTTCCGGCAACGTTGTAGCTGGTCCGGTAAGTCCGCTTGACCGTGACCGAGCCGCGCCCGTTCAGAATGCCAATGTCGCTGTTGGTGATGACAAGGACGCCTGAAGAAAGGTCAACCGGGTCGCCGCCCGACGGATTACCGCCATCCCCGCCACCGTCGCCGCCATCACCGTTACCTCCTCCGTCACCGCCATCGCCGCCGTCGGGGCCGTCACCGCCGCCGCCGGGGTTCGGACCCCCGGGCGCCGGAGCCGCTGGTCCGTGCCAGTCGAAGTGCACAATGCCGTACCTGTGCTGCAGAGCTCCGGTCGAGGGATCGATATCCGGAATAATCGTCGTGCCGTCGCTGGACACCGTGCCGGTCCCGTAGGGCACCATACGTCCGCGTGTCGGATCAAGCGTCGACAGCGGCATATCCGTCCCCGGCGCCGTATTCAGCGTATTGGGGAACCACACCGCTACGGGGGCGCTCGCCACCGTATTGGCAGGCTGGAACGCCACGATGAACGCGTTTACTGTTGCCGTAGTCGCCGGCATTACGTCCGGCAACCGGTCCACCGGCACATTGATTGCCGCCAGTGGAAACGGATTGGGCTGCGAGCCATCGGCTTCGGTAAACACCGTTCCCGCATAGACCACAACCTTCAGGCCCGGAATCGTCTTATATGAATAACTCTGATCCACTTGCGAGTTCTGCGTCACCAGAAACGTTTCCACGTTATCGATGCGCGGCAGATGCACCAGTACCGGCGACACCACCACCTGTCCCGACACCAGCGTGAACACCAGGTTCACACCCGCATAGGTGCCAGCCGGCGAGGTCACCGAATTCCCCCCAAACCCGATCAACTGCGGCCCGATGCAGCCCGCCGGCAACTGCGTCAGCGCGAAGTTGCCCGACGCGTCCGACAGCGTCTGCCCCGTGCACGGCGTCTTGTTGCCGCTCCCGTCGAGGCCCAGCATCGTCACCGTCACGCCCGCCAGTGCCGTATTCTTTCCGTCGTCCACCACCGCCCGTCCGAGGAACGTAGTGGTTACCGCCTGCACGTTCAGCGTCGCGCCCGTGGACAGCGATTCGGCGATCCCGTCCACCGTCGCCGCGCCTCCGATCACCAACTGCGTACTGCTGGGCGCCTGGTTCGCCGGCGCCGTGATGGTCAGCGTCGACTGCCCGCCCGCCGCCACCGCGGTCGGCACAAACGCAGCCGTCAGCCCCGCCGGCAGTCCCGTCAGGCTCAGCGTCGCCAGCCCCGGAAATCCGTTCGCGCTCGTCACCGAAACCGTGTACGTCGTCGTCTGCCCCGCAATCACATTTGCTATCGACGGTACGGCCGAGATCGTGAAAGTGCTCGACGGCGTTACCGTGAACAGCGACGGCGACAGAGTGCCCGTGGTCGCACTGCCGCTGGAGGCGGACACCGTGATGATCCCCGTGGCTGCCGTCGACGGCACGATAAACGTCAGACTGTTCACCGTCGATGCCGTCACCGGCGCCGAAACGATGCCGCCTCCCTGCGCCACCATTCGCACATCAGCCGGTGTACCCGCGCTCGATACCAGGCCCGAACCCGTCAAAGTCACCGAAGTTCCGATCGGGCCGTTGGCCGGCGAAAATCCACTGATGATTGGCAGCGGATCGCCCAGTCCTACCAGGAATCCGTTGGGAATCGTGGCCTGCTCACTGGCCCCGCCGCTCAGCGGCGTGATGGCCGTCAGCGATACCGGACCCAGTTTCGTGTTGGCCGGAATCGTCAGCGTCACCGTCAGATGCGTGGAATCGATTACCGTGGCCGTGCCCGCCGTGACTCCGTCCGAGGCCGTCACCGTGGTTTGCCCCTGCGTGAAAGTCGTATTGATACCGGTCAGTGTCACCGTCACGCTGGTGCCCGGACTGCCCGAGTTCCGCTCTACCGAGGAAATCAGCGGCGACGTGCCACTCAGCAGAGTGTTGAAGCCCGCCCGGATCAGAAAAACCGCCATCTGTCCGCGCGTCACCGGATCGTTGGGACAGTAAGTGGTCACCGTGCAGCCTGACGTAATGCCGATTTCCTTCAGCTTCTGGATGTACTTGAAATATGTTGTGTCGGTGGCCGGTTCGTCGGTGAAATAGGGCGTCGGATTATACGTGAAAGTCGTGCCGGTGCCGAGGCGCGCGCGAATGATGAAAATCGCCATCTGGTTGCGCGGGATATTGGCGTCCGGACAATACGTCGTCACCGTGCAGCCCGACGTCACGCCCAGATCGCGCAGTTTCTGGATCCACTTGAAGAACTGGTGCGTCACCGGCACGTCGGTGAAATACGGCGTGGTCGAATAGTTGAAGTTATCCACCGTCGGGCCGCCGCCCAGCACCGTGCGCACGATGAAAACCGCCATCTGCGCGCGCGTCACGTTCTGGTCCGGGCAATACAGCAGTGGACTGGCCTGGCATCCCTTCGTGATGTTGTTGTTGACCAGCAGATTGGTCCCGTTAAAAAACGAGTTGCTGGGCCCCAGATCCACGTCGCTGAACACCTGCGCCGTGAAGCGCTGCGTCAGGGTCACGGTATTCCCCGCGACCGTCAGCGCCACCGTGCGGTCCGCGCCGGTCGTGTTGGACGGCAGAAGATAACTGACCGAGCCGTTCCCTGTCCCGGTCCCCCCCGATACTGTGGCAAATCCGTTACTGGCCGCTGTCCACCCGCAGGTCTGCGCACTCGCCGTTACCTGCAGTACCACCGTCTGCCCCGTGCTGTCCGCGTACGCCGGCGAAGGACTTACCGTGAAGGTGCACTGCCCATACG